>JAABUP010003688.1_pt1 | contig 26698 bp, 32 predicted proteins | sample 5559201 | NCBI WGS metagenome assembly JAABUP01 (sample SAMN10711887, study PRJNA513373) | rock metagenome | isolation source: Antarctica rocks | place: Antarctica | reverse complement strand
CGCTGAGAGGAGGGCGGCACCACCCAGCAGCGGCCCGGCCACGAGCAGGATCACCGCGATCGCGCGGGCTCCGCGCTGCGCCGCCAGGTAGGTGGCGGGCAGCGAACGCGTGTCCGGGTCAGCCCCGCTCGGAGCGGATGAGTCGCGATCCTCGACGTCGTCGTTCGTGGGCCCCGGTTCCCCACCGGGCGGACGGTCGCCCGCGGGCGTCGGCCTGGGAGAGCGCCTCGCACTCCACCGGCGCCCGCCCCACCGGCCGGTGGCGGCCGGGTCGGTCTCGTCGTCCGCGTTCCGCCCGGCGCGGCCGGACAGTGTCAGCTGCACCACCGTCTGTTGCCCCTCCCGACCGTGAGGAGCCCGACGCGTCCTCGCCACGGACTAGGGCGGCTTCGACCGGTGACCGTGACAGCCGCCGGGCACCGCGTTCGCGAGCAGCGGTTCCTCGAGGCGGGTGAGCGTTCTGTCCAAGGCGACGGGGATGCTGCGCGGGTGGTCACCTCTGCTGCGGGCCCCGTACTGGCTGCGCTGACTGCGGCAGCCACCGCCGGCCCCCTCTGCCGCTGGGCTGCAGCAGACCGGGATCGACCAGAACTCGCGCAGCTCTGGGCCGGACCGTTCCGCTGGGTCGGGCCTATGACCGCGGCTCTGATCGCGGGCCTGCTGGCCCTACCCGATCCCGACCTCACTGCGGCACTCGTGGTCGGCGTACTCAGCGGTTCCGGAGCGGTGCTCACCGGCACCGACCTGCGGTGGCACCTTCTCCCGGACTGGGTGACCGGGCCGTGCGCGGCCGCGGTCCTACTCCTGGCCGCGGTACACGCCGCGGCCACCGACTCGGCTCGGCCGCTGGCCGCTGCCGCCGTGCACGGCGGCACAGCGGCAGGTGTGCTGCTCGCGGTCTTCGTCGCTGTCGACATCGTCCTTGCCCGTTCCGGCGGTCCCGGGTTGGGAGATGTAAAGCTCGCCGGGCTGCTCGGCGGCACCCTCGGCGCGTTCACCGCCGGGCCTGCACAGCCGGTGGGCCTACCCGTGCAAGCGTTGCAGCTCCTGCTGCTCGGGGAGATCTTCACCGTCCTGGTTGGGCTCGTCCAGCGCGTTCGTTCCGGCAGCTGGGGCTCGGTGGCTGCCGGCCCGGGCTTCCTGCTCGCCGCCGCAGTCATCGGCGCCGCGACCCGGTAGGACCGCCAGGCTCCTGTCGCGCCGGTCTGGGCTGACTCCCCGCTCGACAGGGCGGGCATCGCCCCGCTCGTCGAGGGCCGCACCGGGAATCCGGGTTGCGCGGCGCGTCAGCTCCGGCCGTCAGAGTTACCGGTGCCCTCCCGGGGGGCTTCGGTAGGGCGCGGGGTCGACCCGGTAGTCGAGTGCCGACTCGTGGCGTCGTCGGGGCGGGTGTGGGGGCGCGGTCCCGGTCGGCGACGGTGCTCAAGCGCGGCCTCGACGGTTTCCTGCCGCCACAGCGGGGTCCGGCCCGCGTAGGCGTCCGGGGCTGGCAGCCGCCCGGTGCGGAATGCGTCGGTGACGTAGTGCGCCGAGACCCCCCAGAGTCGTGCCACCCCGGCACGGTCCAACCACCCGGCTGGGAGGTCGCGGGAGGGCTCGGACACGGCACGGACGCTACGGCGCAGCACCCACCGGCCCAGTGCGAGCACCGCTGCGGCCGTCGGATGGCCGTATCCGCCGGAGGCGCGAAGCGCGGTCGTCTCGCGGCTACGGTCACGCGGCGGCGCGGCGCACCCGCCGGGTCACGGTGTGCACCTGCAGTCGCAGGCGTGCGCTGATCTCTAGATCAGACAGGCCGATCGCCCTCAACTCCAGGACCTCAGCGGCAGCAAGTCCCCGCCGCGGCGGTCGCGGCGGAGGGACGGTTGCGGCCGGGTCGTCCAGGTCCTCGTCGTCCCACGCCAGCGGCGGGGCCCACCGGTGGCGGGCGGCCGATGCCGCGACCCGGGCAGCCCCGGGACCGGCCGGTGCCGGCGTCATCGACAACCGGTCGTACGCACGGGCCACCAACAGCGCGGACCCCGCGGCCACCACCTGCACACGGCGCACCACTGCCCAGGCCAACCCGGCACAGGCCGCCAACACGGTCGGGTCCCAGCCGAGCGCGGCCAGCGCCTGCAGCCGGCGAACCGTTCCGGTGGCCGGGACCTCCCAGACGTCCATCGGTGCTCGCCCGACCGCGGCGACCGCTTCCGCGAGTCGCACCCGGACCCGCGCGTCGACCGCCACTGGCCCGGTGAGGACCCGGAGCGTGGCGGTGTCGACGCCGCTGTGGTCCGCGACGTCGTCCAGTGACCACCCGGACCACAGGAGGGCATCGAGCCGGGCACGGACCGGGCCCGCCGGGACGTAGCCGATCGGCTGAGGCCCCGGGGTCCCCGACACAGAGCTGGCGCAGCGCTCCGTCTTGGTCCGCGGCCGGGATCCCATCACGGCAGATGTCATCGGAGCTCCAGGTCCCTCGATCTATTATCCGGACTGAGTCCCGATAGTTGCCCATGGTTGTGCGGACGTCAACCCGTCGTCACGAACCGGCCCGCCCGGCGCCCGCTCTGTCACCTGATCCGGTTGCAGCGCCGGCACCCACCCGAAGGGGAGAACCCGTGACCGCCAGCTCCGCCGATCTGACGCAACCCACCACTGCGGTCGGGGGTCCCCGATCACCGCTGCTGGCCCCGACGCGCACAGCCGGCGCGGCCGCACGCCGGCGCCCAACCGATCAGGTCAGCTGATGACCGACCTGATCGATGACCTACTCGAGGAACCGGCCGTTCTCTGGATGATCGGCGTCGGCCTCGCCGTATGGGCGTTCCTGCATCCGGCTCCGGTCGAACGATGGGTCCACACCCACCTCCTCCCCCCGGTCCGGGGCCCACTCATCCACGCTCGCGCCCTCACCCAGATCAGGGACGTGACACCGACCACCACGGGCCTGACGCTCTGCGCCGCCGGCGCGTTCACGGTCGGGCTCGGTCTGCTGCTGGTCGCCCTACTCCAGCGCCGACTGCGCGACCAGTTCCCCCTCGGGTAACGGGCCCCTCGCCTGCAGGTGCGCGAGGTCGAAGGTCTGCTCGACCGGACGGACCGCCAGTTCCGCCAGGCCGAGCTCGACGAACTCGTCCTCCCGTTGCCGCAGCGGCAGCGGGGTGTCCGCCCCGACCAGGTTGCGCAGCGTCAGCGTCATCACCGGCTGCAGGTAGCCCTTCCACCGTTGCCCGATGTCCGGCTCGACGTCGGCGTGCCACGGCTGGAACGCCCGGCCCACCCGGTCCGGGGTGACCAGCTCCCGGGCCACCACCACCCGACCCGGCACATCGCTGCGCCGCAGCGCCTCCTCGGGGACGGCGACCGCGACCGCGGTCCCACCCGGACAGGCACCGCGGCGGACCGACAACTCGACCTCGGCGCTGCTGCCCGGGAGCTGCCCGGACCGGACGACCCGGTAGGCGTCCTCCGGGGAGGCCGCGTAGAACAGCGACCGGTCAACCACCGGCGGCCGGTCGCGGCCGCCCGTCAACGGTCACATCGCGCACGACCCGGTCCCGGAACTGCTCCAGGGACAACTCCCCACGGACCCACGCGTCCTGCACAGCCCGGGCCGCCGCCGTCGTCTGACCGCCCTCCATCTCGCTGCTGTGCCGGGCCGCCACGATCACCACCCGCCGACCCTCCTCGGACAACTCCCGATCCGAACCCTGACCACCAGACCCAGCCACCTGATCCACCACACCCACCACCCCTACTGTCCGACATTCCCTGTCCGCGCCGATCCCAGCACCTGGGCACCGCGACCGCCGAGCCGTCCAGCGGTGAACCGGACCCACCGGATGTCGAAACCCGTCACCGCCACCACCCGCTCGATCGAATACCCCTGCACCAACAGGTCGACGGCCTGCTGGGCGCTCCACTCCCCCGGGCGGGTCCAGCACCGACCGGACCACCACCGGCCCGGACCGGTCACCCTGCCCGCTCACCGCGGGTCCTCGGTGACATCGCCCGGCTCGGTTTCAGCTCCGGGGAGGGTGGAGGTGTCCAGGGCGGCGGCGATCCGGTCCACGGGGGGGAGCACCGCCCGCGCGTCGGCCGGCAGCGAGGACCAGTCCGCGACCGCGACCGGAGCCGAGCTCGCCGCCAGGGCGTACCGGACCAGCTGCTCATTGCGCCCGGCGACCAGCAGCAGTCCCAGGGTCGGGGCGTGCACCCCGGGCCGGCGCAACCGGTCATCGACCATCGCCACGTACGTCCCCAGCTGCCCGACGTCACCGCCGGTGAGCCGGTTCACCTTCAACTCCACGACGATGTAGCGGAGCTGCTCGACGTGGAACAGCAGCAGGTCCACCACCAGCTCGTCCCCGTCCAGGTCGAACCGGACCTGCCGGCCCACGAACGCCATCCCGCGCCCGAACTCCATCAACGTGGCCTGCAACCGGTCCATCAACGCCTGCTCGAGGTCCCGCTCAACCACCGGCCCCGTCAGGGACAGGTGATCGAACACGTACGGGTCCCGGACCAACTGCTGCGCGAGGTCCGAGTCCGCCGGGGGCAGCTGCTCGGCGAAGTTCGACGGCGCCGCCCCCACCCGACCGAGCAGCCCCGTCCCGATCTGGTACTCCAACACCGCCCTCGACCAGCCCTGACCAGCCGCCTCCGCCGCATACCAGTCCCGGTCCTGGCGGGTGTCCAACCGGTCCAGCAGGGTCGTCACGTGTCGCCAGGGAAGTTGTGCACCAGCCTGGTGCACAAAGTCCGCCCGGTCCGGCCAAGCAGCCGCGAAGGCCCGCATGTACTGCAGGTTGCGCCGGGACCAGCCGCGCTGGTCCGGGAACGCCGCCCGCAGATCCCCAGCGAGCCGGTCGATCACCTTCCCGCCCCACCCCAGCCGGTCCTGCCGGTCCAGGATGTCCCGGCCCACCGACCAGTACAACGCCAACACCTCACTGTTCGCGGCCCGCGCCGCCCGCACCTGCGATGACCGGACCCGGGCCTTCAGCTGCTCCAGCAACTCCCCGTAGCCCGCTGGGACCACGTCACCGTCAGCCGTCACCCCGCCGATCCTGCCGTGCCCTGCCGCGGCTGGTGTGCTGCGCCGCAAGGAACACCGGGCCGGCACACAGGCGATCACCGCGGCCAGACCACCTGGGTCCGCGCGTCGTCCCGGCCGGGTCAACCCTGGGAGCGCCCGGCCTGCAGGTAGCGGAAAGCGCTGGACTTGCTGACCCCGACTCCGGCGGCCGCAGCCGCAACGGTCACCCCGCCCGCGACCAACGAGCGGACCCGGTCCGCGCGGGCGTCCCGCCGCACCAGCGCCCCCGGACGGGACTCGACCCGCTGCGCGGCCCACCACCCGGGCAGCGACGGCCCGTGCCACAACCGGGTCCACCCGGCCATCACCGCGACCCCGGCCGCCTCCGCCCGCGCGGTGTGCTCGAGCAGCCGGGCCACCGACACCCCGAGCACCGCTCTCCCCGCGGAACCGGTGTCCACCCACCCCGCCCCGGCAAGCGGGTCCCCCACCGTCGCGGGCTCCGGGCCGTGGTCCCGGCACACCCGCCGCAACCGGCTCTCCCCCACCCCGACCACCACGCACAGCTGGGCCACCGGCACCCCCCACGCCCGCAACCGAACCAACCGGTCCGCCAAGGGCGCCCAGTCGTGCGAGCGACGCGCGGCCCCAGCCAACTCGACCAGTTCGGCGCGGTCCGCGTCGCCGAGCTCCCCCGGCCGAACCGGCTGCGGCGTACTGCTCACCGTCGGTCCAGGGCCCGGTTGTGGAGGGCCGCACCGCCCGCGCTCAACAGCAAGAAACCCGCGAAGAACACGACGATGTTGACCAGGCTGGTCACCAGGCCGTACCCGGCCGTGCCGAGCATCAGTCCGCCGAAAAACACCGCGGAGACAGCAACGCCCACCCAGCTCAACCGGCCCGGAAGACTGCGGGCAACGACAAAGCTCATTGGCGCGTTGCGGTCGAGTCGGGACACCCAGGCGAGGTACACCGCCCCGAGGGCGAGTAGGACGGCGTCGACGAAGACGAGGCGGGACACCAGGGCAGTGTCCCGGCTACCGGACGGGTCGAGGGCGATGTCCACCGCGACTACCGGCGGGTGTGCTGCGGTTCGGTGTACACCTGCAGCGGCAGGCAGTCCACGCTCCGCCCGCGGTGCCCCGCGCGGGCGGCGTCCCGCTGCAACACCTTGGCGTCCGCGCGTGCGATGCTCTCCCGCGCGTACACCCCAACCAGGTCCTCGCCGTCCCAGACCGCCCATATCGCCACCGGTAGCCGAGCCGCCACCCCCGGCCCGTCCCCGGTGTGCCGGGAGGGCAGCAGCCGCCGCACCGGACCCACCCCACCGCCCGCTCCGGGCACCGGATCGCCCGGCACCGGCGGACGCGGCCGCCGCGGGGCGGGCGCGAGTAGCTCGGCCGGCAGGGGGAGGCCGGGGAGGTCCAGGGTCAGCTGCCCGGGCAGCGGTGGTACCGCGCGCAGCCGACGGGTCGTCTCTGTCACCGCCGTCTCGTCCGTGCCGGGCCCGGATTGTCTGCTGGGGTTGGGGATGGGGCGGCGAGGTTGCGGGCGACCGTGGACTTCGGCAGCCCCAGCTCGGCGGCGATCTGACCGAGGCTGACCGGCGGGGTCTGGTCGCGCATCGCCCGCGCGAGGCGGAGCTTCGCGGGGGTCATCGACCGCGGCCGACCCCCGACCCGGCCCCGCGCCCGCGCCGCCGCCAACCCGGCCAGGGTCCGGTCCCGGATCAACTGCCGCTCGAACTCCGCCAACGCCCCAAACAGGTGGAACACCAACCGCCCCCCAGCGGTCGTGGTATCGACCGCCTCCGTCACCGACCGAAACCCCACCCCCCGCTCCCGCAACCCGGTCACCGTGTCGATCAGATGCGGCAACGACCGGCCCAACCGGTCCAACCGCCACACCACCAACGTGTCCCCCCGCCGCAGAATGTCCAACGCCGCCACCAACTCCGGCCGGTCCTTCCGCGACCCCGACGCGTGATCGGTGAACACCCGCCAACACCCCTCCAGCGCGTCCAACTGCAACGCCGGATCCTGCTCCGCCGTCGACACCCGCGCATACCCCACCAGATGCCCAGTGAGCTTGGGCTTCCGCGGTGCCGGCCGCTTCTGCACCGGCGCAGCCACCACCTCAGCCGCCGAACGGACGGGTGCTCTCCCCGGCGTGGGCGTCGGGGCACCGCGGGCACGCTTCGCCCCGGCCGACGTCACCATCGGGTCATCGTACCGAAAACCATCCCGTCGACGTTCGGGACGCGCGGACCAGCAGGGCTCCCCTGGCGGAGCGGGCGCCTCCGTGCACCGGTCAGCGTCGCGGCGACCGCCCCCTGCGGACCCCGTCGATGACCACGACGGCGACGCAGACTGCGACGACGAGATCGGCCACGGGCGACGACCACCGGGCCGCCGGTCAGCAGCTCGACCAGTGCACCACCGCCGACGAAGACGACGCCGGCCACCAACAGGTGGAAGCGCTTGCGGTGGAGCGCCCGAAGGTCCGGAGCCGGCTCCGGTCCATCGTCCAGCGGGGTCACCGCCTGATCATCTTGGCCATTACCGCCCGCATGAGCGGGCGAACGGTCCACGACGCTGAACACCATTGCCACCTGGGCGGTCGCTCCCATTCACCCGGTGGCCACCACCCGTTCAGCGGGGGTCGATACCTTCCTCGGTGTCCGCGAACCCCACCGAGAGGAACCCGACATGCTCGGCAACAACGTTCTGCGGCGCCTGGCAATCGGGGTCCCGGCCCTGGGCTGCGCCCTGCTGCTACCAGCCGCGGGCGCGCAGGCAGCTGGACCGGTCGCGCCCCCCGGTTTCACCGTGAGCACGTTCGCCTCCGGCGGGTCCCTGACCAAGCCCGACGACATCACTCTGCTCGGTGGGAACGTGTACGTCACCTACCAGAACGGGGTCGGCTCCAAAGGCGAACCGGGCCCGACGGGCAAGACCGCCTCCACCGTGGTCGAGTACAGCCCGGCCGGGGCACGGCTGGCCAGCTGGTCGCTGACCGGCAAATGCGACGGCCTCAGTGCCGACACCGCCGACAACCGGCTGGTCGCCACGGTCAACGAGGACGGCCACTCCAGCCTGTTCGTGATCCACCCAGGCATCCCCACCCCCGCCCACTACAGCTACAGCCCCGCGCTGGCCCACGGTGGCGGCACCGACGCGATCACCTTCCTGCACGGCCAGATGCTGATCTCGGCTTCCGCTCCCGGGTCGAACACCGCAGTGCCGGCGGTCTACGCGGTGACCCTGTCCGGCTCCACCGCCCACGTCAGGCCCGTGTTCAGCGACAACAGCACGGCGACGCTCGCCAACACCGGACCCGGCAGCGGCCGAAAGCAGACGCTGGCGCTGACCGACCCCGACTCCAGCGAGGTGGTGCCCGCGGTGAGCGCCCGGTTCAGCGGGGACTTCCTGCTGGACGGCCAAGGGGACAAGCAGCTGGTCTTCACCAGCGCCGTCGGCTCGTCGAGCCCCCGGCTCAGCGTGCTGCACACCTCCACCGAGATCAACGACACCGCTTGGGCGACTGCCACCCAGGGCGCGCTGTACATCACTGACAACAAGGCGAACCGGGTGCTGGTGGTACGCGGGAGCTTCCCGACCGGCCAGGCCTACAGCGCCGTCCCCGCCGACAGCAGCGTCAACCCGGCCACGGTAGGGACACTGAACCTCTCGACCGGCGCGGTGTCCCCGTTCGTCACCGGTCTGGCCAGCCCGGCCGGCTTGGCGTTCGTGCCGAGCGCAGCCGGGGGCCAGGTGACCCGGGTGCCCATCGGCGGCGCCCAGACCGGCGGTGGGGCGACCAGCCGTCCGGCCACCGGCCTGGACGTCCTGGGCGGGCTGCTGCTGCTCGCCGGCGTCGGGGCAGGCGTGGCTGGCCGGCGCCAGTGGCGCCGGTCCTGATTGTCCGCATCCCACCCGGTACCGAACCGGCCCAGGGGCCTCGCCCACACCGAGCAGGGCGCGCCGCCGCACTGCTGGTCACGTGCCTGGCGCTACTCGGTGCCGGGGTCGGCCTGCTCACGCAAGGGCTGGAACGCCGGCCACCGCCGCGTCCAGCGCCGGCCGCAGCGGGGGTGCTGCCACCGGGCGCCGCCGCCGGATCGGCCAGCTCGCAGGCTCCACCGCGGCCGGTGGGGTCCTCCGGGCCGCCCACCGCTCACCCCGCCGAGTTGGCAGCTGCGGCCCCGCTGCGGATCACCATCCCCGCGATCGGGGTCGAGGCCCCGGTGGGGACGGTCGGCCTCGACCCGGACGGGGCCATCGGCGTACCCCGCGCTGTGGCGACCACCGCCTGGTACCGGTACTCACCCTCCCCCGGCGCCCTCGGCCCGTCCGTCATCGTCGGCCACGTGGACTCGGCGGCCGACGGGCCCGGGGTGTTCTACGCGCTCGGGCGGCTACGGCCCGGCGAACCGATCAGGGTCGACCGGGCCGACGGCTCGACCGCCCGGTTCACCATCAACAAGGTGCTCGAAGTCCCCAAAGGCGCGTTTCCCACCGCCCTGGTCTACGGGAACACCAGCCGCCCGGAACTGCGGCTGATCACCTGCGGCGGGCACTTCGACCCCACCAGCGGCCACTACCCGGACAACGTCGTCGCTTTCGCCGTCCTGGACCCAGGGCCGCGCCGACCCTGAACAATCCACCAACGCCCGCGCACCCCGGGGTGACCCGCCGGCCGACGACGTCGGTCAGGCGCAGCTGCACATCCGGATGGAGACGTTCCCGACGGGCAAGCACTCGAATGCCCGTCGGGCCAGCCCCGACCGGTCGGCCCGGGCAGCAGCCCGGTCAACTCCGCCCCCCAGGGTTCCCGTCCGGTTCGACCGGTCCTATCCGCGGTTCACCGCCGGACTGCGCCTGCACCGGTCTGCGCCCGCACTGCGAGCCCCTGCTCGGCGTCCCGGGGCCGGGACCACGCGGTAATCGAGCACCCGCCCGGGTGCAGAGGTGCAGTGGGACTGGATGGAGCTCCCGGACCCGCCCGGCAGCTGGGGCCTGGGGCCCACGCGCACCTGTTGGTCGGCGCGCTCCCGTTCTCCGGGCGCTGGCGCGGGGTCTTGGCCGACACCGAGGACCTCTCCCATCTCGCGCAGGGTTTGCACCAAGTCTCGGTCCGGCTCGGGGGGCTGCCGAAACGGTGGCGGTTCGACGCCGATGGCCACCGTGGCCAGCCCGGCGACCGGGCGGGGTCACCGCGGGTTTCGCGGCGCTGGCCAAGCACTACGGGGTCGGGGTGGACCTGTGCCCACCGCGGCACGGCAACCGCAAGGGCAGCGTGGAGAAGGCCAACCACCGCGCCGCGCAACGCTGGTGGCGGACCCTGCCCGACACGGCCACCGTCGCCGCCGCCCAGGCGTCGCTGGACGGGTTCTGCGCCCGGGTCGGAGACACCCGGGCCCGCCGCCGCGACGGGCAGTCCACCACCGTGGCAGCCCTGGCGAGCCGGCCGACAACGACACGACCGGAGCGACACTTTCGCCCGCCAACGGACGATCGAGCCGGAGACCAGCTCTCACCGACGGCCTGATCAGACAACGCCGGCAGGCCACTCTCAGACCTTGACGCCACCACTGACCAGACCACTGACGATGTGTCGCTGCATAAACAGGAAGAAGATGACCATGGGAACGAGGACCACCACCGTCAACGTCATGAACAGCGGCCAGTCGACAGCGAACTCCCCGACCGCCGTGTACACCTGCAGAACAAGCGTCGCCTTCCGGGGCGTACTGATGAAAACCTGTGGGGTCAGGAAGTCGTTCCAGACCCACATGGTCTGGAACACCCCTACAGTGACCAGGATCGGCCGAATCAACGGGACGACGACACTCCAGTAGATCCGGAGTGGACCCGCTCCATCAATCCGCGCCGCCTCGAGTATCTCCCGGGGGACCGTTCTCATGTAGCCCTGGATCAAGAAGTAGCAGAAGATCGAGCCCGCGCTGTAGACGACGACCAGCCCGTTGAGCGAGTCGACCAGGTTGAACTTCGCCAAGTCCTGGTACAGCGGGATTAGAGTGGTCTGGAACGGTACGACGAAACCGATCAATAGCGCACCGGCCATCCATCGTGTAATGCGCGACGCACTCACGATGACCCCGTAGGCGGCCAACGAACCGATCAGCAACATCAACGCCACCGACGCCACAGTGACGTACACGGTGTTGAGGAAGCTCTGTCCGACCGGTATTGTCCGGAACACGCTCGCGTAGTTCTCGATGTGCCAGCCGGACGGCGGATCCAACGGCGACGTGGCCACTTGCTGTTGGGTCTTCAGGGTATTGACCAGAATGTAGTAGAACGGCAGGCCGACGAGGCACGCAACGGGTATCATCACAATACTGGTCAGCACCCCGCGAGCTCGTATCCGACTCACAGCACGCGCCCTTCCGCGCGACGGGACAGCACCATCTGTGCAACGATCACGACGATCACGAACAGCATGAACACCACGGACAACGCCGACGCCTGGCCCACCCGACCCAGGGTCAGCCCGTTCTGCAGGATTCCCTGAGTAATCGTGTAGGTCGCGTACCCGGGACCCCCTTTCGTCAGGGTGAACGGCAGGTCGTACACCTTCAGTCCAGCGGTCGTCAACAGGATCTGACTCACAATCATTGCCGGCATCAGCAGCGGCAGGGTGATGTGGAAGAACTGCCTAGATGGCGATGCACCGTCGACCCTCGCCGCCTCATAGTAGTCCGCGGGAATCGACTGGAGATATGCCAGGTACAAGACCGCGTGCCATCCCGCCTGAGCCCACACTGCCACCAGGATGACTGACATGCGCGCGAGGAGGACGTTCGACAGCCAGGGGACCGGGGCTAGGCCGAACAAGGTGTGAAGCAGCGAGTTGACCATTCCTGACCCCAGCGACGACAGAATGAACGTCCACACCAGCCCGAGGATCGCCACACTGGGGATGGCTGGGAAGAAGAACATGGCGCGGACGAAGTTCCGACCGCCGAACTTCCGGTTCAGGACGACGGCGAGAGGAATCGCGACGAGGGTCACGAGTACCACCGTCGCGACGGTGTACAGGACGGTGAAGAACAACGCAGCCCGGAGTGACGGGTCAGCGAACACATCCACGTAGTTCTTGAGTCCCACGAAGGTCGCGGTCGTCGAGTAGCCGTTGAAATCCGTGAAGCCGTAATATATCGACTGCGCGAGCGGGATCAGGAAGAGCGCGACCAGGACCGCCAGTATTGGCCCGAACAGAAGAACGTTCGGGCTTCGCTCCCGCCATTTGCCGGCCCACAGTTGCCGGGTACGCGGCTCACGGACCGCGATGATCGCTGCAGCTTCTACGTCAGGCCCAGTTGAAGCCATGATGAATGTCGGCCTCTCATCGTCGGATGACTAGCGACTACTCATAGCGCCCACCGACCAGGCCGAGGGAGAGGAGGTTACCCCTCCGCCCGATCAGGTGCCGATTCCAGAGCAGTGGGTGCGGATCCGGGCGACAAACGACTACCCGAGCTGGGCGAGGGTTTGGTCCAGCCCCTGGGCGACGCGCATCGGGGACAGCTGCCCCAAAGCCATCTGCTGCTGCATTGCGATGAGAGCGTTCGACAACCCCTGCTGATCGCGCTTCCAGCCGATGACCGGCCAGTAGGTGTTGCCCTTCCGAATACCCTGCGCCATGGTCTGGATCGCCGGATCGACATTCGGCTGGTAGTCCGTCGTGGTCGTGATCGCATTGAGCTGCTCATTGTACATCTTGGCACCCTGACGGCTCGACAGGAATGTCAGCCACTTGGCGGCGGCCCCCGGCGCACCTGCCTTCGGGTTGATGGCGTACGACGCCGAAGAGGAGCCCGCGTAGTACAGGGCACCGTTCGGTCCGGGAATCGCCATGTACTCGAACTTGAGGTTCGGAGCAGCCTTATGGATAGGGGCAACCTGTTCCGGCCCGGTGACGATCATGGCCACCCTACCGTTGACGAACTGGTCCACCATCTGCGCGCTGTCCAGAGACACGTTGGTGTTGGACGCGTACCCGTTCGTGTACAGCTCGTTGTAGGTCTTCAGAGGCTGCGTCCACTGGGCCTCGAACGTCGCCTTGCCGCTGAAGATCGCCGCGTCGACGTCTCCGTTCTGATGCGAGAAACTCGCTCCCACGAGAGCAGCCAGGATCGGAGAAACGTTTCCGTTCAGCGATTCCTCTACTGGAGCGACACCCTTCTCCTTCAACTTCCTGCAGAGGTCAAGGAACTCGGCCCACGTCTGTGGTGGTCTCGTCATCCCGACAGACTGCGCGAGTGCTTTGTTGACAATCAGGCCGTTGCCCGACGAGGAAACATTCATCCCGTACACTCGCCCGTTTGCATCGTATCCGTTGCCGTGTCCGCCGTTCTGGATATTTGCCATGAACGGCTTACCGGTCAGGTCAGTGACCCGGTGGTTATCGATGAGCGCGGTGCGATTCTCACCGTCGATCATGTATACGTCGGCCGCGGTGCCCGCCAGGAGGCGCTTCTGCAACGTGGCGTTGTACTCCACCTGTGGCGGAGCGAAGGAGAAGTCGATCTTGATGTTCGGGTTGTCCTGCTCGAACTTCGAGATCAGCGGCTGCATCAGCGGCTGGGTGTCCCACGAGAAGTAGCTCAGGTGGGTCACTCCGCCACTGCTGCCGCCACCCCCGGACGCGGACTGGCACCCGGTGAACGCAACACTCGCGGCTAGTGCCGACAGAGTCGCGATAGCCTGTCGTCTCCTCATCAGGACTCCAATGTCGTCGATGACCTTCGAAAGCAGTCGACCGACACGGTACGGAACGGAGGGGGCGGTTGGCTTGGCGGATCCGGAACGAACAGAGGTGAATCCCGGCACTCCGTCCCCCTGATCGCCCCGGTCAAGTGTCGGCCCCGCCACACTAGGTAAGGGACGATCACGTCGACGCCGGGACCGAGTGCGCGACCGGCTCGCCTCGTTGGTTTGCGCGTGGTTCGACCACACACGACAAAAAGTCGGTCGAGGGTGGGTTGCCGGTCTCCCTGATCGACCTGGTCCCCGCCCTCACCGGGCCCGTTGGTTAGCTCAACGTTCAGCTGTAGCGCCACCCCACCTTCCACGGCGCCTGCCGAGTCCGTGCCTCCCAACGGGTCCGACTCCACTCGCGCGGAACGGTCGTCCGCCCTGGGCCAGTGGCGACCGAACCGCTGAGCACCGGGCGCGGCTCCACTGGGCGACCCTGTCACCGCTCGGTGCGCGTCGCACCGAGTGGACCTACTGGTCTATCCCGGTGTTCCACCACCGGTCCAAGGCCGGAGTCGGGTGGCCCCGGTGATCAGCTCGTGGCCGCTTCCCTGGCTCGGACACCCTCTCGAACGTGCGGCAACTCGACCGCGTTAATCGGCATGCACCGGGAGGACGCCGTGAGCGCCCCCGAACTACGCGTCGGCCATCCGCGGTCAGCCTCCCGTGGGTCGTTCTCGTCCACGCGCGGCGTCCCCGCTGACGCGTCGGCCCTCGATACACCTCCCGCCGTCGCTGGTCGCCGGTCGACCCGCCTGTCAGTCGCACGAACCCCGGTTCGGAGACCGCTCCAATTGGCTCGTGAGAAAGCGGTGCGAATCGCGAGCGAGCTGATCCATCGATTTGGCAACCGGCCGCCACAGACACACTCCCGACGCGACAGCGGCTACATCCGGACGAAACGACTCGACCACGATCGGTCCGTCGTAGCCGACATCGTCAAGCGCGTCGAACATCTCCGTCCAAGGGAGGTGGCCGTTCCCTGGCGCTCCCCGGTCGTTCTCCGACGCCTGGAAGCTCCTGATAAAGCCACCGGCGGCGCGAATGGCTTCACCAATCTGCTTCTCTTCGATACCCATGTGGAATGTGTCGAGCGTTAAGCCTACATTGTCACGGCCCACCCGCTCGCAAAACCCGACTCCTTGTTCAACCGTATTCACGAGGTCGGTCTCGAAGCGGTTCAGTGGCTCAATCGCCAACGTGACCCCGCGATCACCGGCATGCGCGGCGGCTGCGCGGACGCCTTCCACCGCCCATCGGCGCTGCGTCTCCCGGTCGTGCGCTGACAGCATCCGAGCTTTCCCGGCCGCAGAGTACATTGGTCCGGACACGATACCCGCGCCGACCGCAGCGGCGAACTCTATGCAACCGAGGAGATAGTCCAGGCCGGTCTGCCGCCTCCGCGGCGATCGGTGCGAGATGTCGCGGTCGGGCCCGAAGACACCGCCGATTGACAATCGGACATCCGCAGCCTCTGCCGCTGCCCGCACCTGCTCGGCACTGAGCAGCGCGGGGTCCTCGACGCAGACCTCGACCAACTCGTAACCCATCTCCCGCGCTCGGGAAAACCAGACCAGGTCTGCGTCGCCAAACGGCGATGCCAGCACAAACGAACTGATGCCGAGACGATTCTTAGACACCGGTCAGGACCTCCGGACCCGAGTGCGTCCCATCGACACCGGCACCGGTCCACTGGGGCTCGGCAGCCTCATCGAGCGGAATCGTCACCGGCTCCGAGTCGTCCGACAGCGTCCAATCGGGAAGTGCGATCCTCCTGCCGCCCTGGAGAGCTGACTCGTGTGACAGGATCCCGGTGCAGGTGATGTTCGCCGCTTGGACGGCATTCGGGTACGCGTCGACTTCACCGAGCACGGCTCCGAGCAGACGATGAACGAGGTGCGGATGTGAGCCGCCGTGTCCGCTGCCCTGGACGAACGACCGATGGGCGTCGTTCCCGGTGTCGGTGTAGACGCCCTCCGTCGTGAACGATCGGATCTCCGGTGGGAGCAGGTACGCATAGTCCGGTACCGACACCCTGGTCGGCGACTCTCCGAGGTACATGACGTGGCGGTCACCCGCATTCTGCGCCCACTCGAACGATCGGATGGCACCGTAGGCGTCGAAACTCTCCCGGTACTGTCGCGCGACCGCCCACAGGCTCCGCGTGACCTCGGCTCCGACATCGCTGTCCTTGAACCCTATGTGAGCGCTCTCGACAGCGAACGGCGACGCATAGTTCGCCAGCATCCGGTCGAATATAGTCCCTGAGCCCAAGCACTCAACGTACTCGGCCTGATTGTTCCCGAGTGCTATCGTGGGCGAGATGGCATGCGTTGCGTTCAGCATGGGCGGCATCCCGTCCCAGTAGGCCGGCCATCCAGACATATCCTGGGTGTGGGACGCCCTCAGGAACTGCAACTTGCCGAGAAATCCCTCCTCGTACTGTTGCTTGACGAACAAAAACTCACGGCTGTAGATCACCGTCTCCATCATCATGTAGACGCGTCCACTCGCTTCCTGCGCCTCCACGATCCGTCGACAGTCTTCGACGCTTGCTGCCATCGGGATCGTGCACCCAACGTGCTTTCCCGCCTTTAGTGCTTCGACGACGTGGCTGGCATGGTCTTGCAACGGAGTGTTGATGTGCACTACGTCGACCTTCGGGTCCTCGAGCAGCTTGGCGTAGGAGGTGTAGCGGACCGGAACGCCGAACCGGTCGCCGACCTGGTGGAGCTTCGCCTCGGTCCGCTGACAGATCGCATACATGTCCGCAGATGGGTGCTGTTGGTAGATCGGGATGAACTCCGCGCCGAACTCGAGCCCCACCACTGCGACTCGGACTTTGCTGTCTATAGGCATCTCTCTCCAAGCTTCGCGTATCGGGTGGACCTGCTGCTGGCGTCTCCGTCGGATCCCGGGCTCCACCACGGGCTAACGCCAATCGTCGACGAGCCAGCGCGTCGCGGCGCCCAACAGTGCGGTGTGATCGGGCGACTGGTATGAGCGCTCGTCATGACCAAGTGCGTCGTAGGCCACTCTCGACCCCTCGTGTTCACGGACCCAGAGGAGTGGGTGAGTCATCCCCGCGTACTCGTGCGATGCGAGGCCGACGACGTCGGGCGCGACGCGCAGGAAGCTGTACCGCTCGTCCCACACCTCGAAGTCGACCGCCGACGCCACGATCTGGTGCCGGTCGGGATGGACATGGATCTCCGCATGTCCGATCTCCGGGTGCATGGTCATCCCGTTCACCCACCGCGCGCCAATGATGCTCTCCCACTCAGGGATGTCCGGAAGCGTCGACGCCGCTGAGTGCATGGCAAGGAGCGACGACCCTCGGCGCAGGAACTGCAATAGTCCGGCACCAACCGCGCCATCGACCGTGTGGTCCGGCGGGTCCTCCACTGAGATCCCCGCGTTGACCACCAGCAGATTGATGTCCGTCCGCTCAACCAGCGACACCAGCGAACGGTCGACGTCGTCGCTCACCTCGACGGCCAATCCGACATCTTCCAGTACGTCGGCGATACGCGCCGACGTGGCTGGGTAGTCGTGCCACGGATCAGCGTAACGCCCAGCGCCCGACACGATCAGCGCGCTCATCATTTCCTCACCTGATTCATCGACCTGATCTCCTCTCTCACTGGACCGGGCTAGCTGCCTGTGGCTGCCCCGGGTCACGGCGCGGACACCGGTGGGTGACTCTCGGCCGCCCAGTCGATGACAGATGGACCGAGGCCTGTCCACGCCCGCCGATCCGCACGCTGCTGTCCAGGCGATCCGCAGGTCCGGCTCCACCTGGGACGGTTCCTGCCGAGTTTCGCATCGGAGGCCTTGGAGTGCACCCGGCCCGCTGTTGGACAGCCCGCCGGTGCGTGACACACCTCGGGCACCGAGGTCTCCGGTCGGAGCGGACTCGACTCGCTGTCGGACTGGGCTCTTCACCGGGTCGCCGGCCGCCAGGACGGGCCTTCACCAGGTGACTCCTCCACGATCTGATGACGCGTTGGTGTTCTCCTTCGACGTACTCCGTTCTGCCCGGACTGGGTCGGGCGGCGCGGTGACGGTCCCGTCCGCGCACCTGTGGAATATATGCCTGCCACGTTGGCGGGTCTTGGAGATTCCCGCTGCGGATCGGGTTAAAACGATCGTCGCTTCGGCTCAGAAACGGGCGTCCTCCCCGCGCGGTGGGTGGCGGGGCGAGCGTTCGACTCTGCCGAGCGGAGATAGGTGAGCCATCCGCTGCCGATACACTATCGTACTCAGCACGCGACGTCTCCGGTGGCCGCTCGACCGCACCGGGCGGCTCGCGGAAGTCGAAATGGACATGACTGCCCATCGGTGAGCAGCTGGAGGTGAACGGTGGAAAACCGAGACAATGTTGCGAGACGACGCAACCTGTTCTACAGCATCGACTACCGGTCACACTTCAACCGCATCCTGGACTACTTCACTGATACGCACTTTTTCGTCAAGGACCGCGAAGGTCGCATCCTGTTCGCAAGTGTCAGTCTCGTGAAACTCTACGGCTACAAGTCGGAGGACGAGTTCATCGGGCACACAGACTTCGATGTGCTGCCGGATCGGTTCGCGCGGAAGTTCCACGAGGACGATCTCCGCGTCATGGGAACCGGGGAACCTTTGATAGGGGTCGTGGAGTTGTTTCTGAGTCCGGGAGGGGTACCGGACTGGTACATCACTAACAAGGTCCCTCTTTGGTCCGACGATCATCGTGTGGTCGGACTGATGGGTACGATCAGGGAGCATCGCCGCTCGATAACGAACGACCAGCCCGGACATGATGTGGATCGCGTTGCGGCACACCTGCGGGCCACTTACGCGGAGAACGAGCCGGTGTCGGAACTGGCGGCCATGTGCAATCTGTCAACGCGGCGGCTCGAGGCGAAGTTCCGGGAGGCATACAACACATCACCTCACCAGTTCCGCCTGCGGTTAAGGGTCATGAAGGCGTGCGAACTACTCCGCCGCAGCGATGCGAGCATCCCGTCCATAGCAGCTACGGTTGGCTTCTACGACCAGAGTGCGCTGGCGTTCCAGCTGAAGAAGACTATGGGATACACGCCGCTTCAGTACCGGAAGCGGTTCACCGAGGTGGGCGCCAAGCCGGTCCCGCTGTGAGGATCGTCCCGATCATTCGATTGTTCCGGGAGCGCGGTCCCCGTGGAGGGGGCCGTGCAGCGTCGGCACCGCTGTCTCGCCGAACACCGCTCCCCCACCCGCTTTCACGTCGACCCGGACGACGTCGACCCGGACGGCGGCCACTTCCCGACCCGAGCCAGCTCGGGCCGCGTCCGGGCAGGCCGCCGCAGCGCTGGCCGGCCTCGCGGTGAAGGGACGCGCCCCCAAGACCGGGTACTCCCCGTGCTCGGGTGCTCCTTCGACACCAGTTCCCTGCTCAACGGGCGCCGCGACCTCCGACCCCCGGCAGTGTTCACCTCGGTGTGGACCAAGATCGAAACGAAGATCACCGCCGGCGAGATCGGGGCGGTCGACGCCGTCCACGACGAACTGGACCGGCACGACGACGACACACGCCGGTGAGCCCGAGCCCAACAGCAGCTGTTCCACCCGCTCACCGAAGACGTCCAGCGGTCCACCACGACCGTGCTCGCCCAGCACCCGAAACTGATGGGGACCGGTGGCAACCGCAACGCCGACGACCCGTTCGTGATCGGCCTCGCCCACGCGCGCGGCTGCGTCGTCGTCACCGAGGAGACGCTCAGCGGGAGGCTGGACAAGCCCCGGATCCCGGACGTGTGCAGTCCTCTCGGACTCCCCTGGACGAACCTCGTCGGCTTCATCGGGCAGCAGGGCTGGCAGCTTTGACCCGACAGTCAGTCGCCCGGGCCTGAGCTGGGTAGTTGCCGATCCCCGCCGGCTGAGAGGGTTGCCGGATGCGGGTCGGGGTCTACATCGACGGCTTCAACCTGTACTACGGCGCCCGCGGACTGTGCGGCCGCGGAACACCCGGCTGGCGGTGGCTGGACCTACGGGCCCTCGCGACCCGGCTGGTCACCGCCTCGCCCTGGACCAACGCGACGCTGGGACCGGTCACCTACTGCACCGCCACGATCAGCGGGGCCACCAACCCCCAGGGCCAACGCGACCAGGACACCTACCTGCGCGCGCTGCGCGCAGCGAACGCGGTCGACGCCATCGAGATGGGCCGCTACGTCACCCGCGTAGCCACCGCGCCGCTCGCCGTGACCGGGCGCCGCACCCCGGAGATCGTCACCGCCCGCTGGCCCATCGTCATCCAGGACAACACCGGCCACGACGTCCCCGACGCCCGATTCATGGTGTCGGTGGCCCGCCGCGAGGAGAAGGGATCCGACGTCAACGTCGCCTCCCACCTGCTCCTCGACGTCCTCGAGCAGACGGTCGACGCCGCCGTCGTCATCAGCAACGACAGCGACCTCGCCTTTCCCGTCACACGGACCCGGGACCGAGTCCCCGTCGGGCTCGTCAACCCCACCCACGGCTACCCCGCCGGCGCCCTCAACGCAGACCCGACCACTGGCGTCGGCGACCACTGGTGGCACCAGCTCACTCCAGCGGACCTGCTCGCCTCCCAGCTCCCCGACCACATCGGCAGGGTGCGTCGCCCAGCTGGCTGGTAAGCTCGACCCGCAAGCGGGCTACGCTAGACACATACCGCCCGGCCCCTCTGGGGCCGGGTTTTCCCCTTTCCGGCTCAGTCCAGCCCACCGCCGGGCTACCCAAACGGGCCAACCCATCCACTCCGGGTCAGCCCTGGCGCCGCCCGACCCGCAGGTACCGGTACGCGCTCGACTGGTCCATCCCGACCGCGGCGGCCGCCGCCACGACCGTCGCGCCGCCGGCGACCAGCGCGCAGACCCCGCCCGCGCGGGCGTCCCGCCGCACCCGGGCGCCCGTTCGGGAGTCGACCCGCTGCACTGCCCACCACCCGGGCAGCGACGGCCCGTGCCACAGCCGCGTCCACCCGGCCATCACCGCAACCCCGTCCGCCTCCGCCCGCACGGTGTGCTCGAGCAGCCGGGCCACCGACACCCCGAGCACCGCTCCCGCCGCGGTAGCGGTGTCCACCCACACCACCCGCAACCGGCTCTCCCCCACCCCGACCACCACGCTCAACACGGCCACCGGAACCCCCCGCGCCCGCAACCGCACCAACCGATCCGCCAACGCCGCCCAGTCACGCGAACACCGCGCAGCCACGAACTCGGCAAGATCGGCGCGGTCGACGTCGCCGAGTTCCCCCGGCCGGGCCGGCCGGCGCGCACCGCTCACCGCCGGTCGACGGCCCGGTTGTGAACGGCCGCACCGCCGGCGCTCACCGCCGCGAGCGCGGCGAGGAACACAAGGAAGTTGACCACCCGGGTGCCGGAGCCATACCCGGCCGAACCGAGCACCAGGCCGCCGGCGAATACCCCGGCGACAGCTTCTCCCACCCAACGCTCCCGCCCCGGAGGCGTGCGTCCCACTTGGATAGTGTTTCGCACGCCCGGACAAGTGGGACTGCCCGAGCTCACCGAGAGATCGTGTCGAGCAGCGTTCCCGCCGTCGGGCCGGTCCTGGTGACGCCTGCCGCCGGAGTTCATCGGCCGCTCCCGATGACCCAGCTCAGCGACCGAGCGAGGCTGCCGTCCTGGGTGGTGCCCGCCGTGGATCCGTCTCATTGAGATGACCCAACCGCGGTAGTCGAGTGAGTGCGCTGTTGGCGGACTGTGAGACGGCGCCGGCAGCGCGGCCCGTGGGTACTCGTTCCTGTGCACGGGGAGCCGAGTGATCGTTCCTGGCGATGCTGGGACCGCACCCGGGAAGTCGACGAGCAGCCGGAGGGGTGTGGGGTCTCAGTTGGCTTCGGCGGTGCGGTCGCTGTCGGATCTGACCCGGTCGGGGTCGGCGAGGCGGAGGTGCTCGGCGTGCCAGACGGCCTCGTCGAGCAGGGCTGCGACGTGGTCGTCGTAGAGGGAGTACACGATGTGACGGCCGCGGCGTTCGGTGGTGACCAGTCCCATCGTGCGCAGCAGGCGCAGCTGGTGGGAGACCGCGGACTGCTCCATCGCGACGGCCGCGGTGAGCTCCCCGACCGACGCGGAACTCTGCCGCAGCTGGGAGAGCAGAAGCAGCCGGCTGGGTGCGGTGAGGGCCTGGAGCGTCGCTGCCACGGCGGCGGCGCTGGCGGCGGTCAGCCGCGCAGGCGGGGTGAGCCGCTCGTCCACCCCATGACCCATCAGACCAGCGTAGCCGGGAGCCCATGAACACCTGTTCATCCCCTCCACTACCGTGGGGGTGCGTCGGCTGACCGGCGTGTCCCGCCGCGCCCCGGAGTGTGTGCATGTCCTCGACGTTGTCCGCGCCGCCCAGCGCGGCCGTGACCGGTCGCCGCTCACCGACGACACACGGCCGCACGGCCGGGCTGTGGACAGTCCCCGAGCTGCGGTGGGCGACGGCGGCGACCGCGCTGTTCGCGATCGGGGCGGTCCTGCAGGTGTCCGGGGCCCCGGCGTGGTCGTGGTGGGCTCTGTACCTGGCCTGCTACGCCAGCGGAGGCTGGGAACCTGGCCTGGCCGGGCTCCGCGCGGCACGGGGCCGCAAGCTCGACGTGGACCTGCTGATGATCGTGGCCGCGGTGGTCGCCGCCGCGATCGGGCAGGTCTTCGACGGAGCCCTGCTCATCGTGATCTTCGCGACGTCCGGGGCACTGGAGTCGGTCGCGACGAAGCGGACCGCTGACTCCGTGCGGGCCCTGCTCGACCTCGCCCCCGAACAGGCCACCCGTCTCGGGGCAGGCGGGGTCGAGGAGCTCATCGACACCGCCGAATTGGTCCCCGGTGACGTGGTGCTGGTCCGTCCGGGAGAGCTGGTCGGCGCCGACGCCGTCGTCATCGACGGGGCGAGTGAGGTCGACCAAGCCTCGATCACTGGTGAACCCCTGCCCGTCTTGAAAGAACCCGGTGCGGAGGTGTTCGCCGGGACCATGAACGGCACCGGCGCCCTCCGGGTGACGGTGTCCCGCCCGGCGTCGGACTCCGTCGTCGCACGGATCGTCACCCTCGTCGAGGAGGCCTCGGCGACCAAGGCGAGGACCCAGCTGTTCATCGAGAAGATCGAACAGAGGTACTCCACCGGCGTCGTCGCCGCGACCGTCGCCCTGTTCCTGGTCCCGCTGGCGTTCGGGGCCGACCTGCGGACCACCCTGCTGCGGGCGATGACCTTCATGATCGTCGCCTCGCCGTGTGCGGTTGTGCTCGCGACGATGCCGCCGCTGCTGTCGGCGATCGCGAACGCCGGCCGCCACGGGGTGCTGGTGAAGTCCGCGGTCGTGATGGAGCAGCTCGGCAGGGTCGACCTCGTCGCCTTCGACAAGACCGGCACCCTCACCGAGGGCACCCCCCGGGTCGCGGAGATCCACCCGCTGCCCGGGTCGGGGCTCGGCGACGACGAGCTGCTCGCCCTCGCCGCCGCGGCGGAACGGCCCAGCGGACACCCCCTCGCTGTCGCGATCGTGGCGGCCGCCCGCGACCGCGGCCTGGACGTGACCGAGGTGGCGGACTTCACCTCGACCCCGGGTCGCGGCGTGACCGCCCGGGTCCCCGGCCACCGTGTGCAGGTCGGGTCCCCGGGCCTGCTCACCGAGGCCACCGACCCGACCTCACCCGCCGCCACAGACGCGGCCGCGGTGACCGCCGCCGCCGAGGCCAGGGGCCGTACCGCCGTCCTGGTGGTCCTCGACGGGCGCCCCGCCGGGATCCTCGCCCTGGCCGACCGGGTCCGCCCCGCCGCCGCCCACGCGGTCACGGCGCTGACCGCACTGACCGGCCACGCCCCGGTCCTGCTGACCGGGGACAACGCCGGCGCCGCCGGTCGCCTCGCGGAGGAGGTCGCCATCCGCGAGGTCCACGCCGGGCTGCTCCCCGCGGACAAGGTCACCCGGGTCCAGGACCTGCAGGCCGGCGGCCGGCGGGTCCTACTCATCGGGGACGGCGTCAACGACGCCCCCGCCCTCGCGGCCGCCCACCTCGGCCTCGCGATGGGCGGACACGGCTCGGACCTGGCCCTCGAGACCGCCGACGCCGTCCTCGTCCGCGACGACCTCGCCGCGACCGCCAAGGTCATCGACCTGTCCCGGCGCGCCCGACGGGTCGTCACCGCGAACCTGGCCATCGCGGCGACCGTCATCACCGCCCTCGTCATCTGGGACCTCGCCGGCCACCTCCCCCTCCCCCTCGGGGTCGCCGGCCACGAGGGATCCACCGTCATCGTCGGACTCAACGGCCTCCGACTCCTGCGGGCGTCGGTGTGGGAGCACTCCGCGACAGTCGACCGCCCACTCCAGTCCCGGTGACCGGGTCAAGCCCCGTCTCCAGGTCGGACCAGGCTGCCGTCACGTTCACCGGACGGGACGTGACGACCGTCTCCCCCGGGGCCTACGCCACGCTGGACGCGCGCCACTGGCTGACCCGGGCGCGGCGGCCGCCGGCCCGACCTCCCCGTCCGGGACGACATCAGCGACCAAGCCGCCGAGTCCTCTTTGCTGCTCACCGGTGGTGGCCCGGGCGAGGGCTTCGCACACGTCGACCGCCTGCTGGAACTTCGACACATACCGGCGACGACGCCCGTCGACCGTGAACATCAGGCGCACGACCTGGCCTCCCACACCGCGGCGCACCCGCCACCCCGCTTCCTGAACCCCCGACAGCGGAGCCGTCAGTCGAGGGCGACCGGCCGTCAAAGTGAAACCCGTCTGCACGATTTCCAAGCGGGTGTCGGTGACGACGATCAGCTGAACGCCGTTGAACCCCCACCACGGCCCGTGAGAGAACGGGGCGACAGCGGCTACACGCGAACCGGCCGCCACACCGTCCACCGCGGCCAGGTCGGACGCGGCGGGCGCCCACTCCGGCAGCCCGGTCATCACCAACGGCCGCTCCAGCCGCCGTTGGACAGACCGACGGCCCCAGGACCGGCACCGCGCTTCCTATCACGCACGGGGTCCGTTGCGGACCCACTCAACGAGAACGCCCGTGCCCGCCAGGACGGCACCGACGAGTTCGACGACCGGGCCGACGCGATGCCAGCCACCGGGCCCCGTCAGAAGCTGGACCAGGCCCAATGCCGCGAAAATCGCCACCGCCACCGCCGCCATCGCGAACCACCGCCTCGACTGGGTACCGACCCTCACTCTCTTCGCCACCGCTTGTCACCACCCAGTCACTCTGACGACCCGGCACCCGTCCCGACCTCTCCAGCTGCCTGCTCCGACCGTACCGAAAACGGTGTAACAGCCGATCCCTCGGCCCCCAGGTTTCGGCACGGCTTCTGGCACGCCGCCCGTCGGTGTGTCGTCGCTCCACGGCCACCGTGCCATTAACGATCGTTTTCAAGACGACGTGTCCTCCGGTCCGACGGCCCACTGGTTGACCAGGACCTCACCGGGCACTTCGGTCAGGCGCAGTCGGTCGTGTTCGACCCGCACCCCGACCGAGACGCCGTCTGGGCATGCTGCGCGCCGCGTGAACACCGTGACGTCTGTCGTCGACGTCGGGGGCAGCGCGCGCGCCCGCATGATCCGAGCCGCCTCCTCCGGGGCCGCCGGCACGAACAACCCCAGCTCAACCACCCATCGACGCGACCGGTCCTGCGGCGTAACGCCGGCAGACCCGGTCGAGCATCTCCTCGGTGCTCAACTCACCCGCGACGTACCGGGCCGCGTCGGCCTCGACCGCGTCGCTGACCCGGCCGCCCTCCATCTCGATGCTGTGCCGGGCGTCGTCGACCGCCTCCTGCCGACGCCGCCGGTCCCGCCCGGAACCGCCCACACTCGCCACCACCCCGCTCGGCATCGCTCCGACCACCCCATCCTCACCGGTCCACCACCGGCCCCGACGTCGTCCACCGCGGCCGGAGCGGCTCGGTCACCCCTGGGGCCGGGTCCGTTCGCGCGCGGCTTGGAGGTATTGGTAGGCGCTCGTCTGGTCCACCCCGACCTCAGCGGCCGCTCCCCGGACAGTCGCGCCGCCGGCGACCGACCCGTGGACCCGCTCAGCGCGGTCGTCCCGCCGCGCCTGGACGGCCGTGCGGGGTCGATCTTCTGGGCGTCCCACCACCGGGCAGCGACGGCGTGTGCCAGCTCCGGGTCCACCCCGGCCATCACCGCGATCCCGTCCGACTCGGCCCGTCCCGCACACCGGAGCACCCGGTCCCGCGCGACGCCCAGGACCGCCGCGGCCGTCGCGGTGTCCACCCACCCCGCGGCGCCGACCGGGTCCCCCACCGACGCCGGATCCGGGCCAAACGCCCGGTAGACCGCCGCAGCCAGCTCTCCCCCACGCCGCGCTGACCGCGGCCACCGGCACCCCCCGGGCCCGCAGCCGCACCAACCGGTCCGCCACCCCCGACCACTCGTGGCCCCGGCGCGCCCCGGCCGCCAGACCCGCGAGCCCCACGCGGTCCGCGTCGCTGAGCTCCCCCGGCCACACCGGCCGGGCCACCCCGCTCACCGCTGCCCGCCCACCGGGCCGTCACCGACCCCAGCCCCGCCGGCCCCGTCGTCGACGTGGGGCATCCGCGCGGCCTGGAACCGGACCCCAGCGATGGTCGAACCCGGTGACCTGGACCACCCGCGCCACGCTGTACCCCTGCGCCAGCAGATCCAGGGCCTGCGCGGCCGTCCACCCACCGGCCTCATCGACCCCCAACCGCCGCACCATCGGATGCGCCCGCGGCCGCTCAGCCACGTCAGCCACGTCAGCCACGTCAGCCACGCCAGCCACCGTGTAGCGGAGCCCGGAACACCCGTACCGGCACGCACTCGATCATCACTGGCCTCCGATCGTGGCGGTTCCGCCTCGCCTAACGGCGGTGCGCTGGAACGTCGGGAGGG
>JAABUP010003687.1_pt1 | contig 26698 bp, 27 predicted proteins | sample 5559201 | NCBI WGS metagenome assembly JAABUP01 (sample SAMN10711887, study PRJNA513373) | rock metagenome | isolation source: Antarctica rocks | place: Antarctica | reverse complement strand
CGTATTAACTCCTACTTCGCTTCCGAGGCTACTCTATCCGAACTTCCTATCGCTAGTACGCTTATAGTATACGCTCTTATCTAGGAAGATAAGTTACTCCGTAGTCTATAAATATAAGCGAGCTTTCTACCTATCGCGAGTATCCTAGTCTCGTTAAGAGGCCCGATAGGAGGCCTATAAGGTGTTAGAATATAACCTTAAGAAGAGGATAAAGGACTAACCTTCTTACGTGTCTATCTATATCGCCTAAGGACGTTACCTATAGATTTCTCGGTAATTTTTAGGCCGTCGTATTTATTAAATAAGTAGTACGCCATCTCGAAGAGATACGCAGTCGGTCTATCTTCTAGAAAGCGTAATAAGTTATTCTCCTTCTTATTATTAAGGATAGGGCGTCGCCCGTTTAGTCTATTTAGTAGCTAAATAACGGAGCCATATTCCTAGAGGTTCTTCCTTATCTTAGATACCTGCTGCTAGCTGACCCTAGTACGCTCGACGATCTAATTAGTCGAGAGCTCGCTATAGATCTATTGCTCGATATTATAGCGAGTCTACTCGCTAAGTGGTGAAGGCATAAGGAGGGCGACTAATAAGGGCGACTAATAAGGGCGACCAATAAGGTTACGGAGGTGGGTGCGACCGTGTAGGGCTGAGGAGTCTGCTACACCACCTTATCTTATAATTATAAGTGTACTTAGCTTTAAATTCGACTGTTTGGGACCTTATATTAAGCAATTAGGTGGATTTTATCAATTTGCTATGAAATCCCGAATTTTGGTGTGCGTTTGCGGGGCCGACGGGGAAAAACCGCGCTACTACAGAGTTTTTACAGGTACGATAACGGAAAGTTTCGACTTTTCGCTACGCGTGGGTTGTTTACTCCACTCAAAATCCGAAGATCCGAACGCGACGTCACAAATCCTTATCCCACAGCCCAGCTGCGTGTCAAAAGATAGCGCTCGTTCCGGCCTATCCAGTGATAGGAATGAGCTTTTTATGGTATGTGTCAAGGTGGTGGGATTTCAAAAATTGGTTTGGAACGTTGGGTGTTGTTTTTTCGTGACACGTGATAAGCTTCCTAGTCCGATCCTTTGCTCTCGCCTAACCTTCCCTTTTCTGACTGCGGCCAGGGCTGATTCCCGTTGCCTGAGCTCATCTGGAGAGCTCCTTTTGTTTGTATCTCGTGGATTTCATGGCCGGAGAATCTCCTTCTACATTCCCAGCTCTGTACCTTGCATGATCTTCGTCTTCCTGGTCAACTAGGACATAGATGCATAATGGCTTGCAAGCATGTTGACGCAGCTGGTATAGATCTCCCCAGGTACTTTTACAAGGCGGACGCTGACTATCATCAGAGCTTCGTCCTCCAACCGCTGCACAATCTGTGTATAGAGAGGACTGTACACAATGTTTCGACTCCATAGTACAGCTCTACCTTTGTGTCTCACATGTCAGCCGGGCCTAACGTATCCAGGATGACCCTTCTGGGTTGAATGTTTGCCTATATTGTTTTAACGGGGGCTGCACAGAAGAACGAAATCATGCTTTTCTCCATTATCAAGGATCAAAACACCCTCTGAGTCTCAACATACGAAGGACGCGGAAGAAGGTCAAGGTCAGCTACGCCCAAACCCATGCTGCGAGCATTCACATGACAACTCGGCATGTATGGCTCATTCATTATATCATAGCGAGACGAGCCCCCACAGAAGATTTCCAAGCTTGCTATCGCTGCAGAGACCGAGGCAGATCGGTACGACACTCAAACTCGTATACAATGTTACGAGTGTGGAGTTGAGGACGTTGATCCAGCAGCTGGAAAGCTCCCAGCGGTCATTGACGGTGTTCGCAAAGCGAGTACGTTTGCAAGACAAGCCGAGGTGCAAGCATGGGAGCAAGAGATGACGCCGTGCGAACATACCCTTTGCTTGGAGCAAGGACCAGCTCGCAAGATTGATTCACAGGGTTCGTCCAAATTGCAGATACTGGAGGTCAAAGGCTGACAGCCTGCTAGACCTAGGACACTGTTCTATGTGTGACCTCAAAGACAATCTGTGGTTGTGCCTGCAGTGTGGAAACTTGGGCTGTGGCCGAGCTCAGCTGGGAGGAGTGAGCGGGAATGGCCACGGTCTCAAGCACACGGAGGAGACTTCACACGCTGTTGCCGTGAAATTAGGATCTATTACACCAGAGGGATCAGCTGACATTTATTGCTATGCCTGCAACGAAGAACGTGTAGATACAGAGTTGGCCAAGCACCTTGCTCATTGGGGTATCAACATCGCCGAGCGAGAAAAGACGGAGAAGAGCCTCACAGAAATGCAAATCGAGCAGAATCTTAAGTGGGACTTCTCAATGACTACTGAAGACGGGAAGGAGCTAAAGCCTCTCTTTGGTAACGGATTTACAGGTCTCAAAAATTTAGGCAACAGCTGTTATCTGGCCAGCATACTCCAGTGTATTTTCTCGATACCATCATTTCAAGATCGATACTATCATCCTCAGGACCCTCCTATCTCACAAGCTCCTGCAGGAGACCTAGAGACCCAATTGAGGAAACTTGCTGATGGCCTATTGTCAGGTCGCTACTCTTATCCTGATACAGACGTTGTTGCTTCGGAATATTCACCAGAAATCCCTCATCAAAAAGGTCTTGCACCAGCAATGCTGAAACATTTGATTGGTCGTGGGCATGAAGAATTCTCTACTATGCGTCAACAAGACGCTTTTGAGCTCCTTCTTCATCTCCTTATGCTAATAACTCGCTCCTCTCATACTGCCCCCTCCCAAGATCCCGTACAATCATTTCGCTTTGCCATGGAGCAGCGTCTCCAATGCACGTCTTGTAAGAAAGTTCGCTACCGAACGGACGAGCAAGACAACATCTCGATACCTGTTCCAGTTCGACGGAAGCCATCAAATGCCAATGGAGTCTCAGATGGCGAAAAGCCCAAAGATGAATTCGAGCCTGTTACCTTGAAAGAGTGTCTAGACACCTTCACTGCTACGGAAATGGTAGAGCTCACTTGCGCTTCTTGTGGTAGCAAAGATGGCTTCACGAAACGCTCGCTCTTCAAGACTTTCCCCTCTACTTTAGCAGTCAATGCGCGACGTTTTGAACTTGTCAATTGGGTCCCGACGAAGCTTGATGTGCCCGTTGTAGTGGGTGATCAACCTTTTAATCTAGACTCTTACAAATCTGCGGGTCTCCAAGATAATGAAGAGCTTCTCCCCGAAGACGACACTACCGCCGGCGCCCCAGTTTTTACAGCAAACGAGACCGCCCTTGCTCAACTTGAGGTTCTGGGCTTCCCCCGAGCACGGTGCGAGAGAGCCCTGCATGCCACTGGAAATAATGATGCCGATACCGCAATGAATTGGCTATTCGCTCATATGGAAGATCCAGACATTGACGCTCCCCTCGACCTCGGTGGCGCTTCTGGGGGTAGCACAGCTGCAGCAGGAATCAACCCAGAGAGTATAGAGATGCTGGGAGCCATGGGTATCAGTGCGCCACAAGCACGAAAAGCACTGAAGGAAACTGGTGGAGACGTCAATAGAGCACTAGACTGGGTATTCAGCCATCCTGACGATCAGGGTGACTTTGGCGAAGAGGACGCGTCAGCAGATGCTTCCGCTCCTGAGGTTGAGAAGGTATTGGCTGGCAATGCAGAGTTGCCTGCAACTTTCCGACTGCAAAGTATTGTCTGCCATAAAGGGAGTAGCATACATGCTGGGTATGTCTGCTTTGAAGTTCTTTTCGTCAATCGCTGACACTCATAATCTAGACACTACGTCGCGTTCATACGCAAGGCAATCCCGGCTGAAAGCAATAAAGAATCCTGGGTCCTATTCAACGACGAAAAAGTAGTCAAGGCAGAGGGCGACGTAGATGAGATGAAGAACTTCGCTTATGTGTACTTCTTTCAGAGAGTGTAACGCAAGGAATGACCAATGGTACGACAATGACTGATGACTACGGCATGAAAGACCAGCAGATGATCGAACGAAAGCACCTTGCCTTTACGGGAGGTGAAAAACTCGCCAAAAAGCAAATTGAGCATTGCATGCATGGCACTCGGGCTTGATAGACATCGTCTTAGAAATCTAGACCAAAATAGAGAAGTGCGACGAACCGAATGTTGCTTACTACCCACTTCAAACGCCTCTGCTGAAGACTTGTTTGTCCGACTTCTTTCTTTTGAATAGAGCTCGCTCGCAGGAAAGTGATCTCTATGCGTTAATTCCCTATGTCAAGACACTTCGGCATCTGTCACTGGTTCTCAATTCTGCTCGCCACGCTCCTTGGTTCCTGATATGCCACAGTCGTGCATACGCCTCTCGCGCCAATATAGCTCTAACCATGCACATCCATCTAGCTGCCATCTAGCTGCAGCTGCCACTCGCGGCTGCTAGGAGATCTAAGGGATGATCCCCCACCTTTTGTTTATTGAACCTGAAAAATATCCCTCATCATGGATTGACAGTTGTATGAGTAGCATCATCCAGCTGCTGGACGTCTGGTTTAGATTGTAAGAGAATGTAGCAAAAGAAATGAATAGAGGTGAAATTTGGCGGGCGAAAATCTTTAGAATTCCGAGTCGCTTGGTGGTAAACTAACAAACGACCGAAAATCCCTCAGTCCCATAGTGTCAGCCTTGTGGGACTTCGAAGAATGCCGGGTTTCCCTCTATTCATTTCTATTGCTACATTCTCGTACTTACACACTTGTGTGTACTAGCTAATCCTTCGAAATATTGTACTTCGTCCCCACTCGAAGGCCATGGATCATTTGGCATTGGCTGAGCTTCTTGCCCTCTGCTTTGTAGCTTATGTTCTATGTCTTTACATTTATCGAGTGTACTTCGATTCTCTCTCCCATATTCCAGGCCCGAAGCTCGCGGCCGCAAGTCTCTGGTATGAATTCTACTATGATGTGATTTTGAAGGGCCAATATACCTTCAAAATAGTCGAGTTGCATGAACAATATGGTAAGTATTGACTTGCTCCGGGTAAGGAAACATAGAAATACATGCTCAATGGGCATGCCAGGCCCCATAATCAGAATCAGCCCATATGAAGTCCACATCAACGACCCAGATTACTACGACACGGTCTATCCCGGCTCCTCGCCGCGCACCATGAAATATGGCTGGGCCATGAAGATGTTTGGCATTCGTACCGGCATCTTGGCCACCGAATCCCACGAACTTCATCGCATCCGCCGCGCGGCTCTCTCACAATATTTCTCCAAAGCGTCCCTGCAGAAACTAGAACCGGGCGTACAAGCCCAAGTCGACAAATTAATGTCGCGGCTGTATGATGTCAAAGGATCGGGCAAGATTCTCAACCTGTTGGATGTTTTTGCGTGCTTGACGGGTGATATCATTGGCCAGTATAGCTTTGCAAAGCCGTATGGGTTTCTGGATGATCCGGATTTTGCGCCTTATTGGCATAGGATTGTGATGGATGTTTCGCAGAATGGGCATATGCTTAAGCAGTTTGGGTGGATGATGCCGTTGATGAAGGCGATGCCGAAGTGGTTGGTGAAGATATTGCAGCCGCAGATGATGACTTTGATTGATTTTCAGGAGGTTTGCTGATTATTTTTCCAAAACATAGACCAGATCGATCAAGCTGATATTAAAAAGGGATTCCGCAAGCAAGTTCTTGAAGTCAAAGCCGAAATGGCTGCCGGCGAAAAGCCCACTGGCCAAACCAACATATTCTATGACGTCCTCTCCAACCCCAACGTTCGTCCCGAAGAAAAGGAGACAGACCACTTACAGGACGAAGCCCAGACTATCATCGGCGCCGGGACAGTCACCACGGGCCACATACTTGCAATAGTGACTTTCTACATAATATCCAACCCATCAATACAATCAAGGCTAGAAGCGGAAATTGAAGGTATCATGTTTCATACTGTCGGGAAACCAAAGTGGCATCAACTGGAACAACTACCTTACTTGACGGCCGTCATCACAGAGGCCCTACGCATTGGCTACGGCGTCTCTCACCGCCTTCAACGTATCTTCCCTGACACCGTTCTTCAATACAACGGCTACGACATCCCGACCATGACCCCCGTCAGCATGACTGGCGTACTGATTCATGACAACACGTCTCTGTTCCCCAATCCACGCACTTTCAATCCGGAACGCTTTATTGAACAACCGCAGCTGAAGAAGTATCTTGTGCCGTTCAGCAAGGGAAGCAGGCAGTGCGCAGGGTTGAATCTTGCATATGCAGAATTATATCTTACGCTTGCAGCCATGTTTGCGCCTGGGAGGCCGAAATTTGAGTTATTTGAGACGGATATCAGTGATGTGGAGACGAAGCATGACTTCTTGAATACGTGTCCAAGGTTAGATTCCAAGGGTATTAGGGTGACTATTACATGAATCCCATGGGAGTGTAGTCAACAAATCTCAAGCCAACAATTCCGCTGATGCGGCTTATACTCTTACAATTGGGTCTTATCTTCTCTGTCGTATTGTAGAAACTGCCTTCGCCATCAGTAGTCCATTAATACGCAACATATTGTGTTCCTTGCTATGGCAATCAAGCCCCTGCACTATCAATCGGCTTTGCCTTTCTGCCCTACGTCTGTATGGGGAGGGCGTCACTCTTGCCCCGATCGTAGCGCTCGCGCTCCAACTGACATATACCTAAGGTAATTGGTAGTATATCTACGTGTTTGAAGGTAAAGGCTTTGGATGCTGACGACATGCAATAGAGAAGAGAACCAAGCAGGCATCCGCGGATGCAAATCAGCCCAGATAATCAATACAATGGATTGCTGCAAGGTCCGCTACGGAGAGGCAGTGGAATTGAATGAAGACATGATTAATTTCAGCCGCAGAGCTCCTTCCCTTTATTTCGCGAGCAGTCGCGAAGGATGCCCAGTTTGGATTGAGTCCATTAATTCAGCTCTCATTTCGACATCGTTCCAATCAAGTCTCCGGGACGTTGTCGTTGCGTGCGTGCTTGCGTGGCTTAGTCGTTGCTTCCAGGCAGCGGAGTTGTTCTTGAAACGGCCTTCCTCCGCCCGTCAGTCCGAACACATCCCACCTTGTCGCCGCCCCGCCTGATCCCAATACTTTTTTTTCGCCAGTCTCACTATGAATGTCATAAAGTTACAGAGGTAAGCGACCAATTGTGACATCGACGATAGAGCACAGTCATTTATCTTTCCAATTTACCTTCTAAGATTTGCTAACCGTCATATCCTAGGAAGTATCCCCAATTCCAGCAACAAGACATATTCGGCCTACAGGATGCTTTCCGCAAGCTCGACGTGGAAGACAAGGGCTACGTTGACGAAGCTACGGTGATCAAGGCTACACAAACGTCAGAGAGGCAACCGTACGACGTGGTGAGAGGGGCCCTCAAGCAGGTCGATCTTGATAGCTCGAGGAGGGTAGAGTTGGATGATTATGTGGATGTAAGCAACGTCCTGCATGGCGTCGCCGGACAACGAAAGATAGATTTTCATCTTCACGAAATACTTGGCTGACCATTGTCATTGCGCCAGCTCATATCGAAAGTCCGCGGCGCCTACGCTCCAGCACACCAACCTGCGTCTACAGGTCGCGTCCGGGGCCTCAGCAGCGCAGCTGAGGGCAAAGCACCAGCACCTGCGCCAGGCCATCGAGCTCAGGGTAGTGTAGGCGGGAAGATACAGGTCCAAGGCTCTTCGGCAAACGTTACTCACACGATCAATGAGGATGAACGGACAGAATTCACAAGGCATATCAATGCCGTGCTGGCCGGCGACCCAGATATTGGACAACGCCTGCCTTTCCCTACCGACACATTTGAAATGTTTGACGAATGTAAAGATGGATTAGTCCTTGCCAAGCTCATAAACGACAGCGTCCCTGATACCATTGACGAGCGTGTGCTGAATAGGCCGGGAAAGAAAATCAAGACTTTGAATGCTTTCCACATGACAGAAAACAACAACATTGTAATCAACTCAGCGAAGGGTATTGGATGCTCGGTGGTCAACATCGGGAGTGGGGATATTATAGATGGTCGGGAGCATCTGATATTGGGAATGATATGGCAGATCATTCGAAGAGGTCTACTAGGGAAAATTGATATCAAGTTACATCCTGAGCTCTATAGATTACTGGAAGACGACGAGACCCTGGAACAATTCCTAAGGCTACCGCCTGAGCAGATCTTGCTGAGATGGTTCAATTATCACCTGAAGAATGCCAAATGGGACAAGAGGTATGCTTCACCTTATCTCGAGTATGTATCACCGACTAATATAGGTCCCAGAGTATCCAATTTCTCCACCGACGTCAAGGAAGGCGATAACTACACCATCCTTCTCACCCAACTAGCACCCGACGTCTGCAGCCGCTCTCCTCTCCAAACCCGCGACCTCCACCAAAGAGCAGAGGAAGTACTCCAAAACGCCGACAAACTCGACTGCCGCAAATTCCTCTCCCCGACCTCCCTCGTAGCCGGCAACCCAAAACTCAACCTCGCCTTCGTCGCCAACCTCTTCAACACCCACCCCGGCCTCGACCCCATCACCGAAGAAGAAAAATTCGTCGTCGAAGACTTCGACGCCGAAGGCGAACGCGAAGCCCGCGTCTTCACCCTCTGGCTCAACTCCCTCGACGTCCAACCGAGCGTAAACTCCCTCTTCGACGACCTCCGCGACGGCACCATCCTCCTCCAAGCCTACGACAAAGTCCTCCCGGGCAGCGTCAACTGGCGCCACGTCAACAAAGCGCCCCCCTCCGGCGGCGAACTCATGCATTTCAAAGCCATCGAAAACACAAACTACGCCATCGAACTCGGCAAGCAGAGCCACTTCTCCCTCGTCGGCGTCCAGGGCGCCGACATCACCGACGGCCAACGCACCCTCACCCTCGGCCTCGTCTGGCAGCTCATGCGCCGCGACATCTCCGAAACGCTCTCCGCGCTCGCCCAGCGCCTCGGCAAACGCGAAATCAGCGACGCCGAAATGATCAAGTGGGCCAACGAGCAATCGAAGAAGGGCGGCCGCAACAGCAGCGTGCGCAGTTTCAAGGACCAGGCCATTGGCAGCGGCGTGTTTTTGCTGGACGTGCTGAATGGGATGAAGGCTTCGTATGTGGATTATGAGCTTGTGACGAAGGGGGGGAACGATGAGGAGGCGTATTTGAATGCGAAGTTGGCGATTAGTATTGCGCGGAAGATGGGGGCGACGATTTGGTTGGTGCCGGAGGATATTTGTCAGGTGAGGAGTCGGTTGGTTGTTACCTTCATTGGTGAGTTTGATCCTATTTCTTTTTTTCTTGTGTGTGGATTTGGAGAGGGAGAGGCTAATGGGGGGTAAGGGTCGCTCATGGCTACTTATGAGAAGATGTGATGATGGGGATTGTGTGGGTGGGGTAGGTGGATGGGGAGTGTATTTTAGTTTGCTCTGGTAGCATAGAGGGAGGGCAGCAATGAACATCCGCAGAAATGAAAATCATGATTGACGGTTCAATTGCGTATTCTTGCATGACTCGATGTTTTTTTGTGTCACTGATGCTCCACCGCGCAGCTAGCTAGATGCATGCTACTCCCAGACGCTCACCTTGAGTACCAACGCAGTTGTCATTGCAATCATCTTTCGTTCTTTCATAGCGCTGTTTCTTCACTACCCTTTTCTTTTCATCCCCTCTCCTACAATCTCACCCCACAGCTTCAATCTCCTTCGCTTTCCCCCCATCCGCCCCCTTAAACAACCCCTTCCCACTCCCCTTCTCATCATCCGAACTCGTCGGCTCCATTCCGATCCCGCGAATAGCGTCATCAAGACCAATTTCCTTGCTGATATCAGCCATACGTTGCGCGTCCTGCACAGAACTTGTCAGCAACATTCCCTCTATATCATAATAAACCATGAAAAAGGAAAGTGAAAACTCACAGCCTCAGCAACCCCCACACTCCCAAACAAAACATCCATTTCCTCCAACGTCAACCTCTTCGTCTCCGGTACGACCAGCCAAACGAATACCGCACCACCGAAGGTCAAAGCGCCGAAAAAGATGAAGGTCCCGTATGCGATTTTCTCTAGCATCTTGGGCGTGATTTGCCCGACTATAAAGTTGCTCATCCAGTTGCTTGAGGCACCAAGGGCGATGCCGTAGGCGCGGTTGGAGAGCGGCCATACCTGTTTTTCCAAGTCAGGAATACCCCTACGCATGCATGCTAGATTAGGAGATGACTTACCTCGCTAATGATAATCCAACCACAAGGTCCCCACGAGTATCCGAAATTAACGACGAAGAGCCAGACGAAAGTGACGGCCGCCCAACCAGCGGCCTTGTGCGTGGCCCATTGATACTGGTTGACGCCGAAGAGGGCGGCGATGATGACGTGACAGGTTCCCATTGCCAGAGCGCCAGTGATCATGACGGGTTTGCGGCCAAGTTTGTCGATATACAACACCGCGGGGATGGTAGCGAGGAACATGGCAACACCGACAACACCTGTAGCTAGCAGGGAGGTTGTGTTACTGGATGAGCCAAGCGCGGCGAAGATAGACGGAGCGTAGTACAAAATTGCATTAATTCCGGTGAATTGTTGGAAGAACATCGTGACTGTAGCGACGATGACGCGGCGGAACATGGCGCGGGTTTTGAATAGGGAACCGATGGCTACGAATTGGAGTTTGAACACATTCCAGGCGGTGAGGTCGACGAGATGCGGCCATTTTAGGGCGGTGCTGCGTTTTTCGAAGACGGATTGGGCTTTGATCTCAAGGAATTCGAGTATAAAGGAAACATGTTAGCTTGGAGATGGACCACTCAGTGAAGTGGACATACTCAATTAATTCATGCTCTTGACTCAGGCTACGTAGACTAGCGAGTACATGGCGGGCTTCGGATTCTCTGCCGTGGTGGATGAGCCAACGGGGGCTGAAGGGCATGAAGATCATTCCTATGCCGAGCGCCAAACCGGGGATGAGTTGCAGACAGATTGGCACCAGCCATGCGGCATCAGATTGAGATTTGCCAGTACCTCCAATATTATTGGTGCCATAGTCGATCCAGAAGGAAACCATGATGCCTGCTGTGATAGCGAGCTGCTGTAAAGCTACCAAGCTACCCCGAACCTCTGGCGGTGCGACTTCTGCATTGTAGTTGGGGACATTGACCGACATGGCTCCAACAGCAAGACCCGTAACGAACCGACCTCCCAAAATACAAGAAGCCCCACTCACGACACCGCAACATTGCACAACGACTCCAACGACAAAGAGACACACGTTCGCCATGATAGCGTATTTCCTAGATAAAGTTTCTGCGAGAAAACCGGAGTAGAGACATCCGAACCAAGCACCGAGCTCAAAGATGGAAGTTAGCCAGCCTTTCTTCGTCTTGTCGACGACCCAATCACCCATATGGTTACCAAAGGAGGTCATTGTCAGAATACCGGAGAAGACACCCTGATTATACCCGTAGACGAAGCCTCCTAGACAAGCAAAACAGGCAATCCCAAACACTTTGATATTCTTGACTAGTGCCAGTGGACCTGAAGCTCCAGTGAGCGCCTGACGCCGGGCCAGAGCAGCGGCGTCAACGCCAGATTCAATGACGGGCGACATGATGACTCAAGCTCAGTGGTAAAAGGGGTGGGATGGATCTAGAAGATCACTGTCAGATAGTCAGGTAGGCATAAGTCAAGTCTTGTTTGACTTAAGTAAGTATCAAGAACCACATCATGGCAAAACACTGGAGACTCGGAAGATATATAGCAGGCTTGAACGCCATTGCATGGATTTCTCCTCTTAGGCCATTGATGCGCACCAGTAAAAACAGGGAAGTCACTCACAGAATGTGGAGGCGGGAGGTGGGCTTCCTTGGCCGTCGGGGCCGAAAGGCTTACCTATTCGGGAATTCCGTGTTTGATCAGAGTGAGAAGGCTGACACACCGCACCCTTCCTTTTCCCCACTTGCTGCATGACCATGGAAAGAGACGGCAGGTGAAGCAACTGTGTGTGTGCGATCGAGCGTCCGTCAGCCTATAATCCATTTAGGATCCAATGTACTCGATATAACACCGAACTCCTCACGTCCATTTTACTAGTACCAAAGTCCATATGTGCGCTTGAAGGGTATATCCTGAAAATTTTAAGAGACGCACTGAAACGCCACGCTGTATTACCTTTATATATATGTGAACGATAGTCTCAACTGCTTTCGCCGTAACCGTTCTGATTAGCGAGTTCTAGAGCGAGCCAAGTCAGTTAAGTGACGTAAGGTTAGTGCTGCTGGATCTCACCTGTGAACATGTAGTCATTGAAGAAAGCCTGAGGATCGAAATTCAAGTCGGTGTCGGCAAGAAAGTCGTAGGGTAGCTGAGAGAATGACTCCTCTAGTACGGGACTGGCTCCAATGTTGTGACCAATCGGCGGCGGAGCAAACTATGACTCTAAATTAACTCCCGTCTTGCATATAGACGTTGGGAATGAAAAAGAACACATAACAATGCTTTCTTCAGTACAGCATCTCCATTTCGGGAGGCTCATACGCCTTTAGTAGTAGAGAAATGAACTTATATCTTGAAGAATGTAAACAGGAGGGGAAGCTGGTATTGAGATCGCATATCAAACGACCACAAACATTGTTACCCAAGACATGGGACATGTAGTAAGACGCGCTGCAAGGAACAAACATGACCTGTGCATGAGATCTGATTGCTTACCTTTTGAAGTGCTGTCTCCGAACCCCCGGGCTCTCGCAGGTCATGGAGACGGATGAAGGTACTGATGGAATCGCTCACAACGCTCAGATCCACATCTCGCAGACCCGTCTCTCTTTGATCCAGCACTGCATCAACCCAGCCGGATCCGGCATATATCCGTGTCTGATCTTTGATGGCCTGTCGCAGGAATTGATAATTGGCCTTCGCAATGAGCGCGAGGAATGAATAGGTTGAGTCAGTTGCAGTCTGAGACGCCATTCGTGGGATCAGATTTCGAGGATATTGAGAGTAATCGTCGAATTGAAACACCATGGACGGTGAGGTCTCACTCGGAATCGGAAAAGCTGAGGGGGTATCGTCATTCTTATTCAATACAGATGGTGTATCGTCACTCGGGCGTGGCAGTGTGTTCTGAACCATGTCCCGGCTGTACGCACAAGCTGCGTGGAAGAATGCCTGATTGGCATAGACTGTCGTCAGAAGGGCCCTATCATCTATCAACTTAGCAAAAGTAAGCATATCCGTAATCGATTTGATCGCGTTCCGGTAAAGCTCTTGATTGACTCTTCGAATATCCAGGTTGGGTCTTCGGTCGATAGGTTCCTCTACGGTAACGCTCCGATCTGGGGCCTTGAGGAGATTCTCTTCCTCCCCTGCCAAGCTCTCCTGAGTCAAGAAGGCAATTTGGAGATGATACTGCAAATGCAAAAGGAGGTATGGCCCTGCCTGGCCTACTTTCACTGCCGCCTGATATTGATTGGCTCCGAAGGCAATCTCTTTGGGTACCAATCGGTATTCCTCAATCATAGCCCCCTTCAGCTTTTCAATCTGGTCCATCTCCATCTCTCTGTCAGAGCGAGGCTGGAATCGTATTTGGCGAGAGCGTGTATTCAAGAAATCTATTGACGTGGCATAACTCAACATCATACGCGCTGTTTGGGGACAGACTTCAGGAGATACTGGTGCCATGGACTGCCCAGGACCAGCCCGGATTATCGCAATATCTTCGTCTGTTGGTAGCCTGATGTTGATCTCATGGCGTTTAATCCCTGGGACGCGCCCAGTACCATTACATAGACTGACATCAAGCGAGTAAACATTCCAGAAGAGAATGACTTGACTTGATTGCTCGTACTGCTCTAAGCTGACCACATCTGATGATGTTTTCGCGTCGTTTCGCTCGGACTTTATAGCTGCACGCGGCTCATTCACTGCGAGGCAATCTTTCTCGCGGTGAAGTCCCAATTCTACGACCATACGCAGTGCCATTCCAGTGAACATCCATAATCCTGGAGCGGGATTAATTTCCTTGAGAAAAGTCGAATGGCATTGAAGGGATTGACTTACCAGCTTCGTTATTGTTCCCAAAATCGACGAAAGCCATCATCAATAGTCCACCAACAACTTCGGGAGAAGGAAAATCAAGAGCAGATATCATCAATAATTTCGCTCGCTCTAGAAAAGGACTAGAGAACTCCCAGGCTTTCCTTTCAGATCCATCAGGCTTCTGTGGGATGTAGCCACTAAAGGTGTCTGGCGGACAGAATCTGGACGACAAAGCGGACATGACACAGATAAGAAAAATTGAGGCTTTCCCTTGTTCAATGAGGGAATCTAGACGCCTTCGATTTAAGAGGAATAGATAGTTGTCGGCATAGTAGTCATAAAAGTGATCGAGCAATAGGGGCAGCAGCTCTTTGGCAGGTAAGCCTGTAACAGGGTCAAAGAGCGGCAGAAGTCCACTTTGGGTTGGACCTTCTTGGGAGACCTGACCAAGATATCTCTGCATGTCACCGTTGGAGCCAGACATTACCTTCAGGCTGATAGCCTTGTGCCCACTAGATAAACTAAGCGTCAGCATGAATTTGCAAATACAAACATTTGGTCAGAGGTGAAATTCACGATCTTAGCGCCGCAAGGGTACTCCGAAAACTCTCTATCACTTTGGATCGGAGGGCTTGACTTCGAATTGTAGATGTACTTACGGAGCAATGGCTGTGGGTCCCAAATGGCGATGATAGTGCACCGTGGTGTAGGGAGTCTCGCTACTCGAAGAATTCGAACTTTCTGCAGAAGAGTGGCCATTTGTATTCCCAGGCAAGGGAGGCGGATGCGAGGCCGGCGAGATACCATGATCTGAAGGTGGCCTCATGCCTTGGGGTTGCCCGGAGCGGTGCCCTGGGACTTCTGGTACTGAAGGCTGTGGTTCCCGCCCAATGGATGCATCTTTCCCACGTACCCCCTGCCTGAAACTTATATCACTCGCTGACGGAGATGAGGTCCTCCCTTTCTTCCTGCCATCTTCTCCCGGCCATATACAGTTTTTCGATTGACTGACGCAGTGGTTGCATGGCTTGGGAGTCGACGACGCGCTGTCGATTGCTGCAGATTCACCACCCAGACATCTAGCAAAAGTTTGTGCGTTAGCTGGCATGCCAGTAAATGTCCAAAGTTTGAAACGAGCATTGTAGAGAAGTCTTCCGAGAAGGCTTTACTCTTAGATCCCAGGAAAGGAGTGTATCCGAAATGAGTGTACCTGATCTTGAGCTTCCTGCAACATTCACACGCTATGCTTGTATGTCTCTTCCTCTTCGGAGATTTGGGAGGGCCAACGAAATCATCTGGCGTCTTGACCTTCGCGGTGTCCATGTAGACGTGCCGTCATAGCGTGCAGTTGGGAGAGCGGTGATAGTGAAGAGGGCTCTATAGATAGGTATGCATCGCAACCAACCAGTATCAGGCCCGGTATGATGGATTTCTGGGCGTGAGACAGACTAGGTTCCATGACCAGATGAGCCAAGCAAGCCACTATATGAAAGCTGGGGAAGAGGAAGCCGCAGCCCGGCAAGGCTATTCTAGCCGCAGAAATGGCCAGAGCACGCGAGGGGGACTGTGCGAGTCCCAAGCCCGGCGCATCATCACACCACACCAGATATCGTGCTGGATGGTAACCATATGGGAGGGTTGGCTGTCTGCCAATGAACGTGACTGCTGGCGGCCTCATCATGCACGAGGATGCGCCATGGGCGGGAATCCCTCTCACTCGCTTCCCCAGCGCTGCAAACCTTTATTCTAATTCCGCGCTCCGTAGAGTACGACTGATGAACCTCGAACCTCGGAGTCCCCTCTGATTATCAATCATCTTCGCCTCATGCATTTGCTTCCACTTTACTGACCCGAGGTATACGAGGCGTTGCTCTTACAAGGCCTTCGTATTCGCCGAGTTGGCGCGGGATGGCCACGCCTTTACGACCTGTGCCACGGCATGTCTCTGCCTCCCTCTTTACATCTGGAATCTGCCCTCATTGAGCTAGTCTTGGAGAGCGCGCCGGAGCACACAATTCCAAATGGCGCGGAGAAAAGCCCTGGCCAAGAAGGAGAGTAGCAACCTAGCGCCAGCCGAGCCTGAGCATGCAGAAGGTCCTGGTTGGGGGCAGATATGTCGACACGGAGCCCGCGACAATGGGGAAGAGACCAAAGATAGACCCCAAGATGGAAAGCTTTCTGCGTCCCAAAGGGTCAAAAGTGCCCACTCTAGGTCTACCGCTGGAGATGGCGTGAAGCAGATATCGGGGATTGACGAGGCCAACCTCGATGCCATACTTTGCGTGTACGGTGCGCTCCCATCACAAGACAGTGAACGCGGCAGGGTCGATGAAGCTACGCCACGGACCATACTGGCACTCGTTTTGCCTGCCATGTTGACCTCCGCTCGGATTCTGCATCTACTGGCTCATGGGGGTGTCAAGGGCTTGCTCGAAGCTGGCTACCACACTCTGGAATAAATGAAACAGCGCACGTAGCAAGAAAGGACAGAGGTCTGACGGAAAGGCAATCATACTGATCTCGGGGGAATACGGCCACTGGCTTGGGACGGAAATCATGCATAAAGATTACGGTGCGAGAATATGAAGGCCTCGCCAGACTTCATGGAATAGTAATATACTAAACAAATGCCAGACGGCAGTCTGAATTACCTTCTCAAACGCGCTCACTCCTGACCGGTAAAGGTTCGCAACCTTTTGCAGGAGATCAAAGGCATCGGCAGAGAAGGTACCGACAAGTTCTTCAACCAGCACAGGACATTTGGCCGATTTTGGCGCCATTTGTTGATTCCAGGAGCCTGGAAACCGCAAGCCAATGTGAACTGGGAAACATTGTGGATGATATGTCGGAAGCTGTTTGCCAAGACCCATTCGCAATATGCAGGCTGACCTCGGCTCTCACCATGACGAGACTTCTTAAGAAGAAGAAGAGTCTAAGTGGTGTGCTTCTACTATGTTAGAAATGCCACTGCGTAGGTAGAGGACTGGGTGTCCGAGAAAGGTGGGTGCAATTTACTTTCGTCGATCGCAGTTCGCTGACCAGCGACGCTTCATAGCATTCAAATGATAAGCGCGAACGAGATTATGGCTTACAGCCATCAAAACATGGCGTTTGCAGGATTTAAAGTCAAGTCACGAATCCAGGAATACGCGACCCAAACCAGCATAGCTTCGCGCATGAAATCACCACTTTACTTGAATTTCAATAACATTGTGCTCAGAAGCTTTGCACAGCATATTCCTCTGCCTCAAAAACACTCGAAGTATTCGCATACTGTACTACACAGACCGTTGGTGGAGATTGGGCTTTGCTGTGGCATTGCGGTTCAAGATTTGCGACGTCACGAAATCGTTGCGGCTTCGACTTTGCAATCTTTGCGATGACGTTTCGCGTCAGCCAATCAGCTTCCAGGCTTTGCACACTCACGACGTCACCATTCACGACGAGCACACTCCGCAGTACTTATCCAACTTACTCACTTACCTGTAAGGAGTGTCCTTCTCACATTGCCTACACCAGGTCAGCCCAGAACGCCTACTCTTCAATCGCCAGCAAAGTCACTAGCCAGATATATCCGGAAGCTATGGAGGCAGTCAAACAAACCATCGCCCAGAATATGGGCGTTAGCGGCGCTCACACTCTTGTTCCTGAAGATCAGCAATTTGATCTAAAAGATACGCCAGATCTGAAGGGCAAGGTTGCTGTCGTTACCGGCGGTAGTGATGGCATTGGGTACGGATGCACCTATACCTTGCTTTCCAGGGGTATTGAAAAAGTCTTCATCATCTCAGTCTCAAAGGAAGTGGTCGACAAGTCTATCGATACCATAAAAGAGGAAATTGGCGAAGAGGTAGCAAAAAAGGTCACCTGGCTAGAGTGCGACCTGGCAGACTGGAAGGCCGTGAAAGAGACGGCAGACAAGATCGCGAAGAGCACAGATCGTATCGACATTTTGGTCAACAATGCTGCTCGTGGTATCATGACCTACCAGCTCACGGACTTAGGAGTTGACCGCCATGTACGTCTTCATTCCTGGCTGGTTAGATTTCAATGCTGACATCTCCCGTAGATGGCAATTAATCACATGGCCCATGTCATCCTCACTTCCCACCTAATGCCAATCCTCAAGAAGACCGCTACTCCTGATAACACCGTCCGCATCGTCAACATGGCTTCCAATGCCCATCAAGCCACACCCTCAGACACCAAATTTGAGTCTCTGGAAGAGCTCAATAGGGATTTGGGTGCAAATGGCCAATATGGCCGCTCGAAGCTTGCCGCCATCCTATACTCGAGATACCTGAACAAACACCTCACCTCTGCGCACCCAAACATACTAGTGAATGCCACTCATCCCGGCTTCGTGGACACAAAAATGTCAGCCGACGACATTCATGAGCCGTTTCCGTTGGCTGGGTACGCGATGAGCGTTGGCATGAAGCCGATCAAGAAGAATATTTGGCAAGGATGCGTGACTATCGTCTTTGCGAGCACGACCACGACGAAGAGCGGGCAATATATCTGTCCGCCGGCGGTGCCTGAGAGTGGGAATGCAATGGCGCAGGACGAGCAGCTAGGAGAGAATTTGATGAAGTTGACGAGGGATTTGGTCAAGGAGAAGACGTTTGAGGATTCGGCTGCGAAGGGATGCCCGTTTAAAGATTATTAGGCTTGTTCAGTGGATGCATAGTATAAGCCAGCGTTTATACAGCATGCTCGCGTCAAAAACAAAAGATTACAGTTTCTATCCCTGGAGATACCGGTTCGCTAAAAGACTTAGCCATCATTCTTTGAGTCTTTTGACGGGTTGAGCCTTTCGCCCAATCCCTGTCTCTTTATCTTCGCCTCCATTTCTCCATCGTCTACACTCACAACCTCTCTCACTTCAAAGAACTACAAATTTTTCCTATTTTAAAGTACAACCACCATCCGGCTTCGGAGATGGTAATTAATTTTACTGGCACCGTCCCCATCTTAGCTGCTCGTCTCCAAGCACTCTACCGAATATCGGGCTGCAAGCACCGCCCGTGTGAGACTCATGAACTCGCTCGCTCAAGGAGATTTAGATCCCTCAGCTTATGGGTCTCGGTTCATGAATTCGATGACTGTCGCTTTGACATAGTTTGAGGCAATTCAGATTCAGTGAATGGGGCAAGGCACGTGCATTCGCTAGCGTGGACATAACCTACTTCACTTCTGGGTCTACTTGCGTACCATCAGACCTTGTCCAATGCTCTTCTCACCTCCCACGAACAAACCCCCCATCAAGGACAAGCACCACTGAGGAACTCAATGGGGATTGATAAACCACTCTCATACTACTGACTTTCACTTCACCGCTTTCTCCACCGTCCAATTGCTCCTAGGACACTCGTCGCGAGATCTCGGAAGTCAAGCTCCTCTCACACTTGACACTTATCCTCGAGACATCGTCATTATCATCTTCTACTCAGCTTGGATTCACTTGTTATATCGGTACCTTCGAAGGCTGATACTCACGGTCAAGACATCAAGATCTTATCAACTTGTCAGTCAGCGGTGTTTCGAGACACATAATCGAGTTTCCGACATTTCGATCACTCACCAAGGACCGTTCGAGCCGTCGTTCAGTCAGGCCATTGAGTCTTCACCTACTACCTTGAAAGTATCCCTTCCAACATCTTGGCTCAACGGCTGTCTCAAACATAAGTACTCAACATCTGTAGGTCGCTGGTTCTCTGACTCATCAGTCAGCACTCTTTCTCGGAGGCCATCAAAATGCAGTCCACCAGTCCCAGTATCAGTGAGGAGAGGAAAGTCCCGATCAGTCCCATATTGACACTACCAAACGAGGTCCTTTCACAGATCCTGGCCTATACGGTGGCGAGTGAAGTGCCCTTTCACTTGGAACGCTTTGTCCTCCAGGGTGAAGATTTACGTATGAACTGCTGGCGTATCCTTGAGCGGCTTCCTGAAGAAGGGTTCCTTGACAGTCTATTCCCTTGGCAGAGAAAGCACGGCTGGGATTGGATTATGGTAAACAACACTTGCCGTCGCTTCAGAGAATGTGGAATATCGAAATTCTTCGAGCAGAAAACAATCATCGTTACGTCCGAGACGAACATGTCTCTCCACCATGACGGGCGGAGGAGGGTGAGCCCGAGTATTCGAGCTGCAATCGCGTCTCATGCTCGCCATGTGATTTTGGTTCTACCAATGCCATCTTGCAACGCGAAAGGCGAATGGGATAGCGAATTGGATAGTCTCCTGCCTTTCAACGCTTTCCAGTTCCTCAGGTCACTTAGTATTCAATTTCATTCCCAACCATATTATCAGCTTCCACTTTCGACTCTGGAGACCTTTAGCTTTCAGGAGCTTCCAGCTTCCAAGCGAAACTATGACTCGTCCACACAAATAATGACGCCGCTCAAAGAACATCCTGCTCCGCAAAAGCTGTTGGGGCTGCTCAAAGGTTTTGGATTACAGGTGGAAAAATTTCAGATCAACTTGATATACAGGGACACTCAGTCTCCAGGTTCAGGACGTGAAAGGGCAGTCCCTCTTGGCGAACTCTCTAGGAAGTTGTATCCCAAGCTCCGCGCGATCAAGAAGAGAGAAACGGAGAAGGCTGCAGCTCTAGAAGCTACTATTCGAGATAAGAAGAGATCCAGCTGAGATCCTAGCAGAAGAAAGATGAGATTGGTTGGAGGCAGAAGCTTGAAGAATTCCGTCCTTCGATGCAATGCTAGGCAGAGAATAAGTCACGTTGGGAAAGAGCGGTCATACGGTCAGAGCCTTCTCCTGCATGAAAACTTACGATGAGCAAGATGAATGCTCAGCATGTTGATACTTGCTGGATCTCATTAGTGGCCAAGGAGCGAAGGGAGCTTCCCATAGCTTGACACATCAAATGGTGAATCGATGGAAATGAACGAGATGAATTGTCCCTTGAACCGCGAAATGAAGAGCCCCGTAGGGCTGAACCGGTGACCTTGGAATAAAATTTATCTGAGTCCAATGGAGGACCATCTGTCCATCACCCATGAAGCGCATCATCTCTCCACAAGGAAGTATCGTAGACCATGATCAGAACCTCAGGCCATCTCACCCATTTCAATCTTTTCCAGGATCTCTGACCCCAGCCCGAATACATTTGTATTTCCTCCATCTTGAACTCCAACTCAATACCATCATACCGTCCACCCAATTCCCTCAATACAGCAACCCGATCTCCCATCCCATCTACATGACCAAAGGGCTAGGCTTGGATCCACATGCTACAAACTTGGGAAATTGGCTACTGACATACGGCAATGTGTGGCCCACTGTATCAATTAAGTTCGTGTTCAAGGGACTTTGCTTTGATTAAAGAGGTAAAGAGGAGGGTATGTGGGGAGGGTTGCACGGTAGATGCGAGGGTAGAGTATTCTAGCAGGTGAGTTCTATTTCAATTGCCGAGCTGGTAAGATGTGAAAATGGCCGACCTTTGCTTTAGTACTATTTCTGTGGGGACCCTGTCTTCTAAGATGCACCAGCTCTAGAATTCTGTGATATGCTAGTCCCACTGGCCTGCTCCTGTCGGCTTTGTTGAGCGGCTTGATCTCGAGCTGCTCTAAGGGCTGCCTTCTCTTTTCTTTGCTCTTCTTTGCGTAAGGCCATCTCTCGAGCTTCCTCTGTGGCAATGGTTATAGCATGTCCGCGATTTTATGCGACGAGTTTGAGTGGTACTTACTAGTATCCTGTTTCTTGTGCGGAGTCAGAGGGGCGATAACATCTCTGGGGGTGTCGATGAGGCCTTGAGCAATGATGTACTCGACCCCAAAGATGACATCGAGGTGATCTGAGTTGGTAAAGACGAAAAACTTGCAGTCGAACACCTTCGTGCCTTCGGGGCCCCACATCCATTCAAGCGAAATTGTGCCACATGATGCCACTTCATGACCACTAACGTCTCGAACAATAGGTGGGTGAAATTCTTCAGAAATGTCTTCACCTTTGCCAAGTCGATCCACAAGACATTTGGAGATCCAGTTTTTGTGACATTGAGTGTCCAAGAGGGCTACAGCGTAACTGTGTCCTCCCTTCACATTGACAACCCAAATGAGTCTCTTGAAAGGAGACCCCTACGTCAGACCGTCAGCTGTGTCAGCTGGAGATGACATGAACTTACCTTTACCTCCAAATCAGCCTCTAGTACGCTAGTGTCACTTTCCTATACCATCATAAGTTCTCGTCATGATGATTTCATCTCCCATGACTTACTGGTGAATTTTGGGTAATTCCTGAAGAATCACTTCCGCCCTCATTTCGCTGAGTCCACATGTCCAAGTATCGCAAGCTGGGACTTGACCACAGGTTGGTGATGTATTTGGGGATTTCCATTGTCGGAATCTGCCAGTTAGATTCGTCTAGAGAAAATTACTAGGTCCTTCGGCTGTCTAGCCTTTTTATGCTGTGGGGGGATGAAACATGGTAGGCCAAGTCGAGCTAATCGAGAAGCCAATGCCATGATTGACTTGGACCGGAAGTGTCTCTATTGTCTGGATCTGGGACCGGAACCTGGACTGCAAATATTTATTGGTCAAAGTCAGCACCCAATCCACATAGTCGATTCTGACCGGAAGGACTGTTTGTTGTCTGAGAAGGGAATAGTGGAATTTGTGACGCAAGCTCGCCCGAGACGCCGTGTGTATGCAGCTAACAAGGTAGCTTGGCGATCGTACTAACCCAAAAATGCGACCGGGAGAAGGATTATTGGCTAGAATTCACCGCAGCTTTCATGGGCCTGCGAGAGCCTTGCTCCTGATATATAATGACACTCTGTCCCCCGTTCAAGCTGATGGCTTTCTTCTCAGGAAACAAGGCGTTCCCGCAGAATTGTCACGTCTATGCTTTTCTCTTGACATTATGCATTGAAGGCTACTTTTCATCGAGTCTTAGTTTATCAAGCAAAGGCATCCCAGATCCCAGCCTCATCTACATACATCTCAGTCAACTACGCCACCCTGTTCACGATGGACTCAGACCAAGCAAACCCCGACATCTATTTCGCAGAGCTCAATCATCCTTCGCCCGACGTCTTCGATCAAGAATTCTTTCTTGGCTACGACAACGGTACGAGTACTAGGCCATCAGATCAGGCTGAAATTGCCATTCCCACCCCCTTGACCTCAAACGCGGAATCAGTAGATCCCATCCGCTATGAAGACTACTTGCACCCTGTAGACGGAGCCAATGATCCAGAACCCTTCAACAACCCACTCGCACTCGATGACGCTGGCTTTGATTCATCAGAGCAAATACTGTCAACCGAGACTGCAAGCTCCACACGACCCGCGCAATTAGCCAATGCTGTGGAAGATGAGTTTCCCTCACTTCATGACTTTGACACAGATCCAGACCCATCCTCTTGCGCTGGAGTTGGTCCGTTAGACTCATATTCGCCTCCCAAGCCAGGTTGCTTGACACAAGCCGTACAGGCAGCCAGGCCAGAGGATAATGGATTTTCACATTTCTTGAGTCCGGATCTGACCCAAGTTGCGGCACCATGGGAAACTTCAACGTCAACCAGTGAACAGCTTTGGCTGCCAGATCTTACAAATGCAGCCGCTCCAGCGGAAGCGGTAGAGTCTGCTAATTTTGCTTCTCTGGCATTCAATGGAGCAATATTTGATGATCAAACTGACTTGACGCAACCTCCAGTTCCTTTCGCCTCACGTTCTCGGGACGTCGTTTCGACCTTTACAATACCCGGAGACCATTTAGAAGCCACATCTGGTGACTCGCTCTCCCACGGTCGATATGCCCCAATCCAACCAAAGGCACCCGCTATATTCCAAAGCAACATCTTACAGTCAATCGGAAGCTCCCAAGATTCCTCCAAAGAACACCACTCATCATCCGAGACAACCTTGACAACCCATACCACCCCTCCCATTGCAAAAGGTAAACGAAGGCGCTCGCAAAGCCCAGAGATGCGACGTAGCGGCGTTCCTGACGGCCTTTGCTGCGTATTTCCGGCTACTGCGATGCCAAGAGCAGGGAAGAAACAACAGAAACGGCCAAGGAAGGCCAAATCAGCTAAAGCCTGCCTGAGATGCCAGCTCCAGAAGCTCCAAGTAAGCCGCTATTACGTTTTGAAGGGATTGAGGGCTGACATGAGTGAAGTGCTCGGGCGGGTTCCCATACGAGCGATGCGTGAAACTCTTCCAAGGGAAAGGGAAGAAATATTCCCAAATGATGGTTGCATGGAAACATTGCATCGACTCGGATATTTTGCAGCTAAACTATTTCCTTAAGCGTAAGCTTTTCAAGGCTTCCATTGACGGACGAAGCTAATTCCATGGAGTTGATCTCCGCATCCGTTCCTTGGAGAATGCTTTTGCTACACATTCCATAAGTGATCCGACTGCTATTAAGGTTCCAAATGAAATTATGAAGCGTGTGGGAAAGGCTGCGGGGGTGTTCATGCAAATGGTCGAATGCTTCACCATTGAGGCTGGAATATCCGATCTCTTACCATTCCAGACATCTCGTGCATTAGTGAAGTCGAGGAATCTAGGTTCCTGGCCCGCCCATCCATCATTCCTTATCTGGATGATGCTCCGGTTGCCGCGAGGACCATTACGTCCCCGAGCAACATGTCGGTCTTCTATGAGTAAAGATCCCTCATTTGCATGGATTTACGCGGTGTCCGTCTTCCAACCAAAATTCATAATGGCGGAAACAGGCCTCAGTCGCCAAGAGCTCCAGGACTTCTCGACCTGGATTTGCAGCGAATTCTTCCAAAAAACTGCCGACCTTCTCAAGAAAGCGAAGAACGTGGACAGTGTCACCGACTATTGGGCAACTCTGAATGAAAATCTTACAACAATATATCTTCTAGCAAGATATATCAACTTTGAACCCGGGCTAGAACGCCTCGTGGCGTCGTCGGCCCGTTTGGCCTCTCACCCGAAGATTCTCGCCAGTGTAAAATCGCTAGTAGAAGGTTGTGAAGACGTAACATCACACCCCAAAGCAACTCTTGCTACTCGTGAAAAAATGGCTAGAAGGATTGAGAACGCTTTTGGAATCTTCGGTGAAATTCTGTTCAATGAAAATATGGTAGACGAGATCATAACAGGAGACTCAGACGAGTTGGACCATCTACAGAGCTATACCCAGCATTGGCTTGAAAAGCTTGGAGAGGGACCTGTCCCATACAGCCAGATGATAGTTAAAATATTCCAACTGAACACGCTGTGTCGGATTGACTTCCGTGATAATTTCAAGGAGAGAGGGGAATATCCCCCCACTCGTTTCGGGACAGTCCCCAACCCACAGTCCCATTTGGATTATTAATCATCCCCAGCCACAGATTTGTAGGGCGCACAAACTTCTCTTCTCCACCACGTATGCTACGTACACGCGATTTGTATCACAACCACGGGGAATAGGTCCGAACAGATAGCTCTATAAACCGCGTATCTATGTATAGTATTATAATATATAGATGTGGTGTAGGTATAGTGCGTGGAGTATAGTGGGGTGCGTGCTTAGCCCTATATCTTAGCGAGTCTTAGCACATCTGTGCGGAGTAATTATAGTGGAGGCATAGTGTTAATCCTTCTACTCGGCGACAGCGAGGTCGTACGATAGTAACATTATAGATATATATATACTTAATAGCTCCGGAGGGTCGCCTAGTCTAGGAGAAGCTCCGAGCTAAGGTATATAGCCATCCGAGCGCTAGGCCGATTTTAATAATATCGATAAATTTCTCTCTTTACTATTATCGCTAAGGGTAACTACCTCAGCGAGTACTCTACCTCTTATTATATAGCTAGATCGACGTAGCTAATAGTAAGGCCTCTCTGTATCCTAGGTAGACCCTATATTAACTACTCGGCTAACTAGAGTATCTAGGGGTATCGCACCGAAGAAGAGTAAGAAGTTAGAATCGTAGGAGCGATAAACCTACGTACGGGAGGAGAAGAAGTAATAATATATAGCTAATTAGGAGATCGTAAAGGATAATAAATAGGCGAAGTTAATAAAGCCTAGAGAAGAACTAGTTAGTTAATTAGCTAATTATTTACTTAGTTCGTCGCTATAGATAGACTAGTTAATAGAAAGAACTAATAGAGCTTACTTACTATAACGTATACGACTCCGCTCCACCTACTACTATATATATATACGATTCCGCTCCACCTTCCGCTCCACCTCTATAGCTACTAAGGCGACGACGACGTATAGTGTAGGTAGAGGTGGATAACGTTAATAGGTAGTAGTAGTATAGCTAGGGATAATTAATAATTTAAATAGGACTATAAACTAGGGATTACCTTAGTACCTCAGACGTGCATACCAAGCCCGCTAATATTTAGCGCCCGCTGCTAAACCTATTTCGGTTTAGCGTGTAATAACTACTAGCTTCGCGTTTACACGTCTAAATATAAAAGCCTAGATTATAGTTAGATCCTCGTTAAAGTTAGAAAATTACGTCGCGTCGGTACCGCTTTACCGAATAGGGCAATTATATGAATAGCACTTAATATAATTATTAGTATATATATAATAAATAGTTTATATAGCCGAAACGTAGGATTAGGCCTATAGTAAATATAGAGGGATAGACGTATAGTAGGCTATAGCCGGGCGCGGTTTATATTATAAGTAGCTATTTAAGATAAATAGGGGGGCTACT
>JAABUP010003686.1_pt1 | contig 26700 bp, 18 predicted proteins | sample 5559201 | NCBI WGS metagenome assembly JAABUP01 (sample SAMN10711887, study PRJNA513373) | rock metagenome | isolation source: Antarctica rocks | place: Antarctica | reverse complement strand
CGAGGCGGCCCGATCGATCCGATCCGATCCGCGCGGCCGGGCCGATCAGTAGCTGTCAGCCGAGAGAACTTCCCCTCCGGCGCGGCTCCCCAGCGCCCACCAGGCAACGCTGTTGATCGTGCTCTTGATGAACTTGACCAAGCCGTCGGCAAAACAGGCGTTCACCCCGCCCGAGTGGCGGCTCCCGGCCGGGAAGGCGCCCGCGTCGTTCACGTTGCCGTTGCTACAAGCCCACGTGTTTGGCAACATCACATGATTGTACATGCCATTCTCGGGGTGGCCGTTGAACCAGTAGGAGCCCATCGCCGTGAAGTTCGTCGCCCCGGTCAGCGGCGACGTCGCCGGGCTCAGGGCCCGGGGACGTTGTCGATGCCGTTGCCCTTGCCGGTCAAAGCCTGCTGGAGCTGCGAGGAGGAGGGCTTGAGCGGGTCGCGCGTCGTGACGTCGTTGCCGATCCCCTTGATCTTCTCGCTGAAGGCGACCGTGTTGCTCAGGCCGTCGGTGATGTCCCGAAAACCGATCGTCTTCACATGCACGGTGGAGAAAAAGAGGCCGTTGGCGGCGCCGTCCTTGTTGTTGTCGAAGAAGGATTCCGGGGCGTTGCCCGCATTGCCGGCATAGTTGAGCTTGCCGTAGACGGTGGTCACCCGGTCGATGTCGGAGGGGCAGAGCAGGGTGTTGATCGTGGTCAGGAAGATCGTGGTGTTCGGCTTGTTGCCTGCGGTCGCCGACCGGCCGTTGCCGGGATTGGCCGCCCCGCCGGTGTTGGCGAAGTTGATCGCGTTGTACAGGTTGGTCTGCTCGAACTGGGGCAGGAGCAGGGCGAAGCCCGACCAGTCATTCCAGCCGAGGTAGCCATGCCCCCAGGGGAGGCCGCCGGTCGTGTCGTGGTAATTGTGCATCGCGATGCCGAGCTGCTTCAGGTTGTTCACGCACTGGCTCCGCCGGGCGGCCTCGCGGGCGGCCTGGACGGCGGGCAACAGCAGGGCGATCAGGACCGCGATGATCGCGATCACCACCAGGAGCTCGATCAGCGTGAAGCCACGGGAGGGCCGTGTCTGTCGCACGTGGAATCTCCTTGAGAGGATGAAGAAAGGGACGCGATCCGGCTGAGCGATCGGATCGAGGGAACGAATTCGATAAGAAGCAGGACGCGGCGCGAGAGGACACGCCGTTCGAGACCGGGCCAACGGGCGGGAATTCGGGTGATGGCCGGTTCGCCCCGAGGAACCCGGGAAGGGTCGGGAGTTTGATGGAATCTTATTGGACGGAAAGCTCGACGAAAAATCAAGAGGTTCGCGAAAAAATCACGGAATGGTCGCGGAAGGAACCTTAATGCTTGCAAGCGAGGTACGCCCAACCCGGACCGAGGGGCCCCGACCCTCCCGGGCTGGACGAGGTCGAAGCGTCGCCGACCGTCGGACCCGCTCGATCCCCCGGCCCGTTAATCCGGACCGGGACCGGCTAGCGAAATTGATCGGCCGGCTATTCCATCGTCACCCCCAGGGATCACGCCAGCCCGGCCCGGACGGCGGCCTTCATCTTGGCCAGGCCGGTCCTGGCCACGGTCAGGGCGTCGTCCTTCCAGTAGTCGCGATTGAACAGCTCCAGCGAGAGATAGCCGCGGAACCCGATCGCCTTGAGCGCCCGGAACAGACCGGCGAGCGGGGCCACGCCGTCTCCCGGGTAGACCCGGTCCGCGTCCGAGAGCTTGTCGAGCGGCCGGTCGGGGTAGTCGTTCATATGGATTACCGGGATGGCGTCGGGGCCGAGCAGGTGGAGTCCGCCGAAGCTGGATCCGCCCTTGTGGACGTGGTAGACGTCGGCCAGGATCGCCGCCTTGGGGTGGCCCGACTCGATCGCCACCAGCGCCGCCTCGCCCAGCCGGCTGATGGGCTTGGAGAACCCCCAGACCTCGACCAGCGGCGTCACCCCGAAGCCCTCGCCGATTTCCAGGAGGGCCCGGTAGCGCTCGGCGACCTTCCGGAGGTCCAGGTCGGCCTGCTCGGTGGCTCCGAACGGCGGCGCGGCGATCCGGGTCCCGCCGATCTGGCGGACCATCTCCATATCGTGGCGGGCCTGCTCCAGCCCCTTCTTCCGCCGGGCCTCGTCATCGACGGCCCACTCGAAGAAGCCGATCACGTCGATGACCTCGACGCCGAGGTCGCGGGCTTTCTTGCCGAGGTCGACCAGCGAGCCGCCCCCCTTCAGGTGCGCCTCCATCTCGCGGGTCCAGGGCTCGATCCCCGAGTACCCCGCCCTGGCCACCAGCTCGACCTCCTGGGCCAGCGTGAGCTTCTGCCCCGAGATCGTGCTGGTGTTCAGCGCGTACCCGAACGGCTCGCCCGCTGGCCTCTCGGTCCCCTCCGCCGGGGTCCCCGCCAGCAGCCCCGCCCCGACCGCCCCCGCCGAGGCCGCCACCCAATCGCGTCGCGTTATCTCCGTGGTCACGATCCGATCCCCTTGATGGTGGTCGTCGATGGATTCTCGCCCGGCCCCGCCGATGGTACCTCATGCCCGGAGACGGGGCCACCGAGGGATCCCCGGTCGGATTGCGGTGAAATCAGAGATCGCGATTGAATTTGATACTATGGATTGATACTATAGTAGTCATGGTTGGCCTGCGGACCGGCGTCGCGGAGAAGGAGGCTTGATGGCCAGTCAGCACCGGAAGAGATAGATACGACGCCCTGTTCTTTAAACCCGGTGCGGGCCAACAGCTCCTGGAACGACGTGGTCTCGTTGTTCGAATTCCTCGGGGCCACGGTCAAAGGCGCGGGGGGCTCGATCTCCGTGGTCGATCTCGGCGGGGTGAAGCTGGTCACACATCGGCCGCATCCCGGCAAAGAACTTTCCAAGGGCCGGGTCCGAGAGATCCGGACGTACCTCGAAGCATTGGGGGTCGATCCAGATGACCTATAAGGGCTACATGGGAGACCTCGAAGTCGACGAGGAGGCCGGGGAGTTGTTCGGCGTCGTCCTCGGGCTCCGGGACGTCGTCACCTTCGTCGGGTCTACGGTCGAGGAAGCCCGCAAGTCGTTCGAAGAGTCGATCGACGTCTACCTCCGATCGTGCGCCGAGTCGGGCAAGGATCCCGACAAGCCGTTCTCGGGCAAACTCTTGATTCGGATCCCGCCGACGATCCACCGGCACCTCGCCTTGATCGCGCGGGCCCGGAAGGCGAGCCTCAATGATGTCATCGTCGCCTCACTGGGTGACTTCGCGGAGGCGAACCGAACGGGCGATCCCGACGCCGAACTGGAGCTGGAGCCTCACGAAGCCCCGAAGCAGGTCGCCGCGTCCCACCGACGGAGGCAGGCGTGAGCCGGGCGTTCCTGGAGTCGGCCCTCGATCGGCCCGTGAGGCGCGGCAAGGTCCGCGACGTCTACGACCTCGGCGACCGCCTGCTCCTGGTCGCCACCGACCGGATCAGCGCGTATGACTGGGTCCTCCCCACCGGGATCCCCGACAAGGGGCGGGTCCTGACCGCCCTGAGCGCATTCTGGTTCGAAACCCTCGGCGGCGACCATCACCTGATCTCCACAGACATCGACGACGCCGGGCTCGACCTCACCTCCGGGGCCCGCGATCGACTGGACGGTCGGGTGATGATCGCCAGGAAATGCGAGGTCATCCCGTTCGAGTGCGTCGTCCGGGGCTACCTCTCCGGCAGCGCCTGGCGTGAGTATCGCCGGTCCGGGACGGTTTGCGGCTCCCCGCTGCGGCCCGGCCTGGTCGAGTCCGACAGGCTCCCGGAGGACATTTTCACGCCCGCCACCAAGGCGGAATCCGGCCACGATGAGAACGTCCCTTTCGAGGTGATGGCCGACGCCATTGGCCACGACCTCGCGGTCTTCCTCAGGGATTCGAGCATCGCCCTCTACGAGGACGCCGCACAGGCCGCCGGGTCGCGCGGCATGATCCTGGCCGACACCAAGTTCGAGTTCGGCCGCGAGCCGGGGACCGGCAAGGTCCTCCTGATCGACGAGGCCCTCACGCCCGACAGTTCGCGCTACTGGCCGAAGGTCGGCTACCGGCCCGGCGGCCCGCAGCCCTCGTTCGACAAGCAGTACGTCCGCGACTGGCTCGACGCCTCCGGCTGGGACAAGGCCAGCCCGCCGCCGCCGCTGCCCGAGGACGTGGTCGAGCGGACCCGATCCAAGTACATCCAAGCGTACGAGACCATCACCGGCCAACCGTTCCCCTGGAAGTAACATGCTCCGCTACCTGACCGCCGGCGAGTCGCATGGCCCGGCCCTCACGGCGATCGTCGAGGGCTTCCCCTCCGGCATCGCGCTCGACTTCGAGGCCATCAACAAGGAGCTGATCCGCCGCCAGGGGGGATATGGGCGGGGGAAGCGGCAGACCCTGGAGACCGACCTGATTATCGTTGAGTCGGGAACCTACCACGGCGTCACTACCGGGGCCCCGATCACCCTCCGGTTGACCAACAACGACGCCAAGCTGGAACGGCTCCAGGAGCCCCCCTCGCCCCGGGGCGGGCACGTCGACCTGGCCGGCTCGATCAACTATCAGACCGGGATCCGCCAGGTCCTGGAACGCGCAAGCGCCCGCGAGACGGCGCTCCGGGTGGCCGTGGGGGCGTTAGCCAAGCTCCTCTTGCGCGAGCTGGGGATCGCCGTCTTCGGCTACGTCCGCGAGATCGGCGGCGTGGTCGCCCCCGGCTGGCCCGAGACCCCCTTCGACGAGGCCGCCCGCGACGCCAGCCCGGTCTACACCCTGGACCCCTCGGCCGACGCCCGGTTGACCGCCGCGATCGACGCGGCCAAGGCGGCCGGCGACACCCTGGGCGGCGTGGTCGAAGCCGTCGCCACCGGCTGCCCGATCGGCCTGGGGAGCCATGCCCAGTGGGACCGGAAGCTCGACGCCCGGCTCGCCCTGGCGGTGATGAGCATCCAGGCCATCAAGGCCGTCGAGATCGGCCTCGGCTCCGAGGCCGCCCGTCGGCCCGGCTCGGCGGTGATGGACCCGATCGCCTACGACCCCGACCACGCCGAAGCCGACCGCCGGCTGGGCTTCCGCCGCCCGACCAACAACGCCGGCGGGATCGAGGGGGGGACCTCCAACGGCGAGCCGATCGTGGTCCGGGCCTCGAAGAAGCCGATCAGCACCCTGGCCGCGCGCGGCCCCTCGGTCGAGATGGCCACCAAGCTCCCTCGCCCCGCCGCCTACGAGCGCTCCGACGTCTGCGCCGTCCCCGCGGCCAGCGTGATCGTCGAGAACGTGGTGGCCTTCGAGGTCGCCGCCGCCATTATCGAGAAGTACGTCGGCACCAGCCTCGGGGCGATCCACGCCGCGATGCAGGCCATGCACGCCCTCAACCGCCGCCACCTCGCTGAGAACTACCAGCCGAAATAACCGATTCAGTGATCAGTCCGTATCCGGCCCCGAATGGTGAATGAAGGTCTGGCTCGCCCAGACCTTCTGCCCATCGGCGAGATTGGGGTGGAGGTGTCAAGGCTGGCCGGACGGCTATTTTGCACCGCGAGGAGGCCAAAGCCCGGGGAAAATAGTTGGCCGGCCACCGAAGGCTCGGCCTTGACGCCGAGAGGGGCGAAAGCCCCTTGCTTGCTTAAGTGATTGTCACTAGATCTTGACCCGCCGGAGCCGAATGGGCGAACAGCGGAGGACGACCGACCATCGCCCCGCCTCTTACTCTTGTCCCAGGGCCGCTGCCCGGTTATCCTGATACCGCGGACAAACCTTAAGGGGGATGCGGATGGAAAAGCAGGGCCTGGCAGACCTGATGATCTCGCCGCTGATCTTGCTGGAGCGGACGAAGGGCTGGAAGCGTCGGGCCCTGGCATTCCTCTACCTGGTAATCGCCCTGATGCTGGGTACCTTCGGGTGGCACTCGCTCTGCCTGTGGCGGCTCCCGAACGTCCCCGAGCCCTTCGACCTCGTGAAGTACGGCCGGGTCAAGGTACCCGACGCCGACAACGCGATGGTGGCTTATCGCGACGTCTTCGCGAAGTTCGGCGATCTCCATGCCGGGAGCTATAAGGTCAGCGACTGGTCCGCGGCAGACCCGGAAGTCCGCCGCTGGGCCGAGGAACATCGAAAGGCGTTGGAGGCTTGGCTGCCGACGAATGACCGGCCCGATTCTCTGCTCGGCCAGCCCGAAGAGTTGCGAATGAGGTCTGACCAGGAACCGTTGTAGCGGATTCGTCCCTACGTCCGTCTGACCCTCCTCGAAGCCTCCCGCCTCGAAGAGTCGGGCGACCTCGCCGGCGCCTGGCGGATGTATCGGGGCGTACTCCGTGCCAGCCGCCACGCCGGGCGGCATGGCGGGTCGATCCAGCGGTTGATGGGCAGCGGTTTCCTGCGGCAATCCCGCCCGCGGATCGAGGGCTGGACCGATCGCCCGGGCATGACGGCTGAATTGTTGCGCCGGGCGATCGGCGACGTCGAGGCATGCCGGGCGATGACCTCGTCGGCCTCGGAGATGGTCAGGGCCGAGTATTTCTCGGCCCTGGACGCGGTAAACGATAGGGATCGCTGGTGGCAGCTGAGCGATACGGGGTCTTACTCGAACGTGCACTGGTACAATCAATTTGGTTCAGGTCGATGGGCCCACCGGTTCCTCCGGCGGGAGCCCGAGCGATCGGCCAGGGTGCTCCGGCTGATCACCGCCGGATACCTCGCCCAGTGCGACCGACCCACAGCCCTCCGGCCCCGGATGCGGTTCGCCGCGAACATGATCTACGACCACGACGCCCGGACCCCGCCGACGGCCCGGTCGATCACCCCCGAAGGGCTCGACGCCTGGGCCAGGAGCTCGGCGGTGGGGGACCTCGGCCCCTTTGGCAGCAACATCCAGGCGCTCGTCGACGCCGAGCCGGGGACGTTCGATCAGATCGCTCTAAAGATGGCCGAGCGGGCCTTTACGATCGAGCGGGGTAGGCCGCCGAAGACGTATGGCGAGTTGATCGGCCCCTACCTGAAGGCGTTGCCCGATTGGATCGAGCCCGGCGATCCGGTGAACCCCTAGTGATCCCGCCCATGTTCGGCAGGCGGAGATTCGCGGGGGGGGGGCTCCGGGCGTCACCCTGCCCGCCCCGGCCCCGGAGGCCCAATCCCTTGATGAAGGAATTCGGAGAGCGTAGGATAGGCTCGATGAGAGTATGCTCCGGTTACGCGATGGCGTCGCCGAGCACTCTTTACCGGAGCTTGCCATGGACATCACCGGTTCCAATCCGGGATCACGACGCAGGTACCGCCCGAGGCTCAGCGTCCGCGCCTTGATGGCCGTGGTCCTGGTTCTCGCCGTCTGGCTCGGGTGGTATCTACACACGGTCCGAACTCAGCAAGCGGCCGTAAGGGCGATCAAGGAGGCGGGCGGATGGGTGGCCTACGATTGGGACTGGGCCAATTATGACCCGAACATCACCTCTTACCAGGGGAAGCCGAGGGCGCCCAAATGGCTGTCCAACCTGGTGGGAGTCGATTACGTGGCCAATGTCGGCCAGGTGAGCCTGGTGTCGGGCAACAGTAAGAAGGCCGACGATCGGACGCTGGAGTCCGTCAGTCGTCTGAGTCGCCTGAAGAGCCTCTGGCTCGACGGGAGCGCAGTGACCGACGCCGGGATGGTCCATCTCAAGGGGAACTCCTGCCTCTCGGGGCGTATTTGGTGTCAATTCATTTCTCCACGCGTAAATGGTGTCATAAGGAGTTACGCAGTAGTGGACGCTTGTCAGTAAAAACTGGCCAACCTGTTGAGAACTTGGGGCCTTTGGGCTTTCCAGGCCATTTCCAAAGTCGTCAAATTGACCGAATCTTGCGGACAGACGAACACTACCGCGTAACTTTGTATGTCAATTCATTTTTCCAGGAGAAATCGCCCGGTCCCGAGAGGAAGTGTGCTAACTGCGTCCGCTGGATCCTGAATATATCGGACGGACGTGCAATCTGACCATCGCACCCGTTCCGAGGACCCGACCATGACCGCCAGCGCCGCCCGGATCCAGGCGAATCGTGCCAACTGCTTGAAGTCGACCGGGCCCCGGACGGAGGCGGGGAAGATGGCCTCGCGGCGGAACGGCCTGAAGCATGGGCTGACCGGCGATGGGGTCGTGCTGGCCGAGGAAGACGACGGCGAGGTCGCCCGTCGCTCGGAGGCCCTGGAGGGGGAATTGCGGCCGGGCGGCGAGCTGGGGCAGATCCTGGTCCGGCGGCTCGCGGTGCTCTCGGTCCGGATGGATCGGTGCGTCGAGCACGAGTCGGCCGCGGTCGCCGAGCGGGTCCGCCACGCGGGGGCCGACTTCGACGAGCGCCGGGCCGCCGAGGTCGATCGGCTCTTCGAATCGATCGCCGAGGAGCCCGCCGCCGCCGTCCGTCGCCTGATCGCGTCGCCCGAGGGGATCGACCGGCTGACCGAGGGCTGGGCCGCGCTCCGGTCCGAATTGGATCGGCCGGGGCAGGGCCTCTGGACCGCCGCGAGCGTCGACCGGGCCGACCGGCTGATGGGCCGCCGACTCGACGACCGGTCCGACTCGCGACTCCGTGACATCTCGCGGGCGAGCTGGGGCGACTTCTCGAAGCTGGAAGCCCACGAGGGGGCCGGGCTCGACGACCGGGCCCGTCGCGAATGGGCCCGCGATCGGCTGGTCGAGACGATCGACGCCGAGCTGGCCGACCTCCTCAACTTGAAGGAGTCGCTCGACCTGGAATCGTTCGAGCAAGACCGCGCCGAGGCCGGCCATCGGGCGTTGTTCGACCCGTCGAAGGAGGCCGACAGGGCCCGGAGGTACGAGGCCGCCGCCGAGCGTGGCTTCTACCGAGCCCTCCGCGAGTTCCGCGAGGCCGAGGATGCCCGAGCCGCCGCCGAGCCCGAGGCCGCCCCCGCCGGATCTTTGGTGCCAGGTGGGACTTGCGGACCGTTGGCTTCGTGTTGCACGGGGCCCGCCGCCCCGCCCTCGGCCGCCCCTCGGCCTCCGAGCGGGGCCGTCCCGATGCCTTATGCGCGGGTCGTTTCGACGGACGACGCCCCCCGGTCGATCGGCTCGGACCCGGTCGGGCCCCGGCCGGGCCCTCCGGGCACGTTCCGGTAGGACTCGGCCGCCGCCATCCGGCTTCCTTCGCCACGAGAACGCGGCGGATCTGGCCCGGGCGCGTCCCGACGGGTCGGCCGACCGTGGCCGGTCCGACCGAACGGACCCGCGAAAGGTCCGAGGGGCTATCCGGAAACATTTCCTTGACCTGCCAATGAGTGATGACCAATGGACGATGTTTGATGGGTGAGAAATCCTCGGAGATTTCCCCGGCATCGGCATCGTATGCCGTCTCGCTTATCGATCATATCTCATTGACCATCAACCACTTCCAATCCCGGATAGCCTCCGAGCGAGCCTTTCCGCTCAGGCCGACCCGGAAGGCCGGCGCCGGAGGCGGGAGGCGGCGAAGATCGCCCCCATGCCGACGAGCAAGCCCAGCGAGGCGGGCTCGGGCACGGTGGCGGCCGGGGTGAAAGTCACCCCGAGCGTCGGCGGGGTGATGAGCGTCGGGGCGAACCGGAAGGTTTCCACGCTGTTGAACTGCGTGTTCTCATCGAGCCCGAGCCCCTGAAATCGCAGGGCCAGGAAGTCGGAGCCGGCCACCAGGGATTAAATGGTCGCCGCGCTCAGGGTCAAGGTCTGCACGGTGTTGCCCACGGCGGTCGGGTTGTAGGTGGCCAGTTGCGTTGCCGTCGTCGTCGCGTCCTTCAGGCCGATCGTCCCGGTCCCGGCGTAACCGAAGATCCCGACCACCTGCCCCGTGCCACTCGTGAACGAGGATTCCTGGAACGTGAACGTCACCGACTGGATCGAGGCGTTCCGCAGCGATCCGAGGTTGAACTCGGCCACCGAGCGGGTCTCGGCATTGCTCGCGCCAAGGTTGGTGAACCGGGTCACGATCAGGCCAAAAGTCGCCGGGCTGCTCGTGTTGAGCCCGGTGAAGGTGCCGGAAAGGTTCGGGTCGGTGATGTTGGCGTCGGTGCTGGCGACGATCGTGCTGAATGCGGCACGAGCCTCGCCACCTAGCCCGGATGCCAGTCCGAGCACGGCGGCCGTCAGGAGGGAGCGTCTCATCGGGTTCGTTCCTTGCTGGGGGGGGAAAGCCGGCGGGCAAACGGCCCGCGTGGGGACATCATGGGGAGTCGTCAACCGGGGAGGCAATAGGGAAACGAAACGAACCGCCAACTGTTGTGTCCTTGCCTCATTGTCCATCGTCGATTCGAGTTTCTCCTCCTGCATCGGTGGGCGGTCCGCTCAAATTCGCCCGCCACCCTCGGCCCCGAGATCACGGCGGCCCGGGTCCGTTCACGCCCCGATCCGCTCCAGGAGCCGGGTCGATCGCTCCAGGAGGTGCCGCCGAGCCGGGTCGTCGCCGACCCAGGCGGCCCGGTCGGCGATGGCGGCCACGCGGTCGCGGAGCCGGGCCAGGCCGGCGAGCGAGGCCGGGCCGGCGCCCAGCTCCCCCTCGGCCGCTTCGAGCTGGCGGGCCAGGTCCTCGGCGTCGACCCGCTCGGGGACGACCGCCAGCGGGTGCGCGGCGGGCTCGTCGCGGTGGCGGTCGAGCAGGCCGTTGACGAGGGCGGCCAGCGGGTCGATCTGCTCGGACCGGTCCCAGACGTACCGGAGGACCCAGAGGTCGGAGGGGTTGGCCGCGTCCCGCCCGCTGAGCAGGGCCGAGGCCGCCAGGAGCTTGAGCATCTTCACGGCCCGGCGGTCGGAGATCGCCACGCCGAGGTCGCGGACCTTGAAGACCGCCTCGGCGTAGGGCTCGGTGACCCGCGACAGGTCGACCTCGTGGACCCGCCCCGAGAGCGCCCGGAGGTCGGCCGCCGAGACGGTGGTCTCGGCCCCGCCCGACCGCTCCAGCGCCCAGCCGGCCGCGAGGAGCCGGGGCATCGCCTCGCGGGCCAGGTGGTCGACGTGGCACCGGAGCAGGAACCGGTCGAACAGGGCCCCCAGCGCCTCGTCCTCGGCCAGGTGGTTCGAGGCCGAGAACAGCGAGAGGAGCGGGAGCCGGTGAACCTCCGCCCCCCGCCGATAGACCCGCTCGTTGAGGACCGTCAGCAGGTTGTTCAGGATCGCGCTGTTGGCGTTGAAAAGCTCGTCCAGAAAGGCGAACTCGGCCTCGGGGAGCATCCCCGTGGTGACCGTGGCGACGGTCCCCTCGCGGAGCTTGACCAGGTCGATCGGCCCGAAGACCTCGTTGGGCTCGGAGAATCGCGTGAGCAAGTATTCGAAGTACCGCCCCCGGACCGCCGAGGCGAACTGGCGGATCAGGGCCGACTTGGCCGTGCCGGGAGGGCCGTAGAGGAACAGGTGCTCGCCGGCCACGGCCGCCAGGGCGATCAGGTCGACCACCTCGTCGCGGCCGACGAACCGGCGCTTGAGGTCGTCGACCACATCGGCCCGGAGCCTCTGGACCGTGTCCTCAACCAATGGGCACCCCCTCGGGGCGGGGGGCGGGGCGGGCCCGGCCCAGGCCGTCGTAGACCCGCTCGACGTGATCCATCGCGGCCCCCCGGGGGACCCAGCCGGGCTTCTCGGCCCGGCTCAGCCGCTCGGCGTAGAGCATCAGGAGGCCCGGGTGCCCGCCGAGTCCCGGCTCGCTCGGCCCCTCCTCCAGGTCCGACAGGACGCCCGAGAGCGGCCAGTCGCGGAGGACCCCGGCCAGAATCGCCGTCAGCCGGTCGCCCGGGGCGATCGACCGGGCCCGACGATAAATCTGGGGCAAAAACCGAAAGGCCAGGTCGGCCGAGAGGTCCTCCGAGGCCGACCTCGGTCGCGGCGGGACGATCAGCCGACGCTCCATCTCCCCGGCCGGCTCGGACCGGCTGACCAGGAACCAGCACGCCTGCCGGACCAGTTCCGAAGCCGCCAGCGCCGAGGGGGCGTCGAAACCGATCGGCGGCCCCGCCACGTCGAGCCGGTGATCGGAGAACGCCAGCTCCAGGACCCCCAGCGCCTCCGGTCGGTCCCCCTCCCAAGGGTCCGGCCGCCCCCGGAACACGACCCGCCCGTCGTCGAAGAGGCCCCGGAGGAATTCGCCCAGCGATGCCATGTCGGATCCCGGCCCCCGCGCGGTCGCCTCCCAGGTCTTCGAGGGTCCATCCTACCCGGACCGGCGGGCCCCGCGACAGGTTCCGGAGGTCCCCCCTCGAAGAAATCGCCAGGCCCGGGCCCAAGGAATCGCCGAGCCGGCCGTGATACCGGGGCGGCCCGCCGCTGGACGCGACCGGCCGGCCGTCGTACCCTGGTGACATCCTCGGAACGAATTCGGAGCCGGGACCGTCCCAGGTCGACGACCGGCTTCCGCCGCGCCTCCTCTCCAACTCTCCGGGAGATCCACCGATGCGACCCGACGACCGACGGCACCGGCATCGCTGGGCCCTGGCCCTGGCGGCACTCGGGACGATGGCGAGCCTCGGGGCCGACCCGGTCCCGGCCCCGTCACCGGCCCCGGCCTCGCGACGGGTGGTCGCGCCGATCACCCCGGAGGTCCCCGGGCCGGTCGTCGCCGCGCTCCAGGGGGGGAAGTACGCCGAGGCCGCCCCGGCCCTCGACGGGCTGATCGCCGGGGCCAAGGACCCGGCCGCGAAGTCGTATTATCGCCTGCTCCGGGGCGTCGCCGGCCGGCTCGGCGGTGACCCCGACGGCGCCCGCCGGGCGCTGGCCGCCGCCCTGGCCGAGGAGCCCCGGGGACCCTGGGCCGCCAAGGTCCGCTCCGAACTGGCCGCCGTCGAGCTGGCCGCCGGCAAGCCCGCCGCCGCCGAGGCCCTGGCCCGGGTCGAGGCCGAAACCCTGCTCGGACCCGACCGGAAGGACCGCCTGGCCGGGGTCTACCACGCCTTCGCCCGCCGGCTCCTGGCGCCCGACGACCCCCTCACCGCGCCCGACCCGGCCGCCGCCCATGCCCTCCTGGCTCGGGCCCGCGAGCTGGCCCGGGGCGAGGCCCTCCGCGCCTCGCTCCTCTTCGCCATGGCCCGGGCCGCCCAGGCCCCGGAGGCCCGGGGCAAGCCGATCAACCCGATCCAGGACTTCCGGGCCTACCTCGACGAGTACCCCAAGGGAGCCGACCGGGACCTTGCCCGGTTCCACCTCGGTGAGGCCCTGCTCGCCGCCGGCCAGCCCGGGCCGGCCCGCCTGGCCTTCGCCGACCTGGCCCGCGACCTGGCCGGCCCCGGGCCCGTCGAGCCGATCGGTCTCCCCTCGAAGGATCGGGCTGGACTCCGGGCCCGGGCGCTCTACCAGGTCGCCAAGACCCACGGGATCCCCGCCCCCGTCGACGACGCCCAGCTCAACCTCGGCGTCGCCGCCCTCCGCCGCTATCTGGCCGCGGCCCCCGGGGACCCCGGGGCCCCCCGGGCCGCCTTCGAGATCGGGGCCTCTTACCTCCACCGGGGCCAGGCCGACGCGGCCATCGAGGCCCTGCAAGCCTTCCTCAAAGGGGAGGGGTCCAGGGTCGAGCCCGACCGGGCCCGGTCCGACCTGGCCGGGCTGGCGATGACGGCCACCTTCGAGGTCGCCCGGGCACTCCAGGGACAGGGCAAGTTCGACCCGGCGATCGCCGCCTATCGCGGCTACCTGGCGAAGTTTCCCGACGGCCCGCAGTCGGCCGACGCCCAGCGGGCGATCCTGGACGCCCAGCTCCAGGCCGCCGCCGAGGCCCTGGCCCGCGAGAAGTTCGCCGAGGCCCGCGCCGGCTGGCAAGCCTTCGTCGCCGGGAACCCGCTCGACGCCCGGGTTCCGGCGATCCTCTTCGAGGCCGGCGGGAGCTTCGAGTCCGAGAAGAAGTTCGCTGAGGCCGTCGCCGCCTGGGAGACCCTGATCGGCAAGTTCCCCGGGACCGAGCCCGCCGGGCACGCCCAGTTCGCCGTCGCCTCGATCTTCGAGTCCGAGAAGGGCGACCTCTCCGGGGCCATCGAGCGATTCCGGAAGGTGGCCGTCGAACCCTGGAAGGCCCAGGCCGACCAGCGGGTCGCCGCGATGGAGGCCAAGGCCCTCACCGTGGTCAGCCCCCGGGCGTTCCGATCGGGCGAGACGGCCCACCTCAAGGTCACGACCCGGAACCTGGAGACGTTGACCTTCACCGCCTACAAGCTGAACGCCGAGGCGTATTTCCGCAAGAAACGGGTGCTGGGCGGGGTCGAGTCGCTCGACGTCGGCCTGGTCGCCCCCGACGCCGAGTGGACCGTCCCGGTCCCGGGTTTCGGCCGGTTCAAGCCAATCGAGGCGAACTATGACCTCAAGGTCGCCGTGCCGGGCGTCTACGTGGTCAAGGTCTCCGACGAGAAGACCTTGCAGGCCACGGCGATGGTGGTCGGCTCGGACCTGGAGGCGATCGTCAAGGTCTCGCACGAGCAGATTTTGGTCTTCGCGCAGGACATGAAGACCGGCAAGGGCCGCAAGGGGGCCCGGGTCCTGGTGGCCGACGGCTCCGGCGTGATCCTGGAGAAGGTGGCTGGCGACGACGGCGTCCTCCTGGCCGGCTGGGACAAGCCCCTGGCGGGCCCGACCGCCAACGCCCAGGGTGGCCAGGGCGTGGAGGATCGCGGCCCGGGCCTCGCCTCGCTCCAGTACCTGATTCTGGACGGCCCCGACGCGGCGGGCTCGGCCCTGGCCGTGCCCGACAAGGTGGCGCAGGGAATCGCCCCCCGGGCCTACATCTACACCGACCGACCCGCCTACCGGCCCGGCCAGGAGGTCGCCATCCGGGGCGTGGTCCGCGAGGCCAAAGACGGCCAGTACGCCAACCCGGCCGGGGCCCTTTACAAGCTGGAAGTCCGCGACGCCCGAGGGCGGACGATCCTCTCCCGGCCGACCACGCTCTCCGCTTTCGGGACCTTCCACCAGGCCCTCCGGCTCGACCCCGGAGCGCCCGTCGGGGCGTATCAGGTCAGCCTCTCGGAGCCCGGCCGGCCGGCCTTTGGCGGCCAGTTCGAGGTCCGCTCGTACCGCCTGGAGAAGCTTGATCTGGAGTTCGACCTCCCCCGGGCGGTCTACACCCGGGGCGAGACGGTCAAGGCCGACCTGATCGCGAAGTACCAGTACGGCGCCCCGGCGTCGGGCCGGCCGATCGAGGTGACGCTCCCCGACGGCCGGACACTCCGAGGGGCGACCGACGAGGCCGGCAAGTTCCACGTCGAGTTCCCCACCGACGGGTTCGCCGAGGAGCAGGCCCTCCGGATCGTGGCCCGGCTCCCGGTCGACAACGTGGCAGCCGTGGCCGGGGTGATCCTGGCGACCCAGGGATTCCGGATCGGCCTGGCCACGCCCCGGACGGTCTACCTCGACGGCGAGACCTTCGCCCTGGACGCCACCACCCTCGACGCCCAGGGCAAGCCGAGCGGCCAGGAACTCCGGATCCTGGTCCTCAAGCAGGTCACCCAGGGCGGGCGGACCACCGAGCGCGAGTCGGCCCGGCACGTCCTGACCACCGACAAGGAGACCGGCAAGGCGACGCTCTCGCTCAAGGTTGAGGACGGGGAGGGCGGATCCTACATCCTCCGGGCCGCCGGGACCGACCGGGCCGGCAACCCCGTCGTCGCCGACCGGGCCCTGGAGGTCTCCGGCAAGGACGACGCCACCCGGCTCCGGATCCTGACCGACCGCCAGTCGTTCAAGGTCGGCGAGTCGGCCGCCGTCAACCTCCACAGCCGATCGAAGGCCGGCACGGCGCTCCTGGCCTGGGAGGCCGACCGGATCCTCCAGTACAGGCTCGTGCCGATCACCGAGGGGGACAACCGGCTGACCTGGGAGGTCGACGGCCCCCAGTTCCCCAACTTCACCCTGACCGCCGCCCGGATGGCCGGCGACAAGTTCGACCGGGCCGCCCTGGATATCCGGGTCGAGCGCGACCTCCGGGTGACGGTCCAGCCGACCAAGCCCGCCGTGGGCCCGGGCGAGGAGGTCGAGGTCGAGGTATCGACGGTCGACCAGCTCGGCCGGCCGGTCGCGGCCGAGGTCGGCCTGGCCCTGGTGGACCGCTCGCTCCTCCGGCAGTTCGCCGACCCGCTCCCGGCAATCGGCCGCTTCTTCTACGACCAGACCCGGACCGGGGCCTTCGCCACCGAGGCGACCAACACCTTCCGCGACGAGCCGGCCACCACCCCCGTCTCCGACGCGGTCGTCGAGGAGGCCGAGCGGCTCGCCGCCCAGGCCCGGAACGACGCCAGCCGCGACGGGGTCCGCAAGGAGGCCCAGGCGCTGGGCGACCTCGCCAACCGCGAGTCGCGATTCGCCAACCGCTCATATGCCGACATCGTGCAAAACGCCAAGCAGCCCGGGGCGGCGAGGCCGATGCAGCCCGCGGCCGAGGGCATGAGGGCCCCGGCCCCGAGTACCCCCGCGGCCGCCCCCGCGAGTCCCGACCCGGCGGCCGCGCCCAGTGGCGCCGAGGATCTCAACTCGAACCTCCAGTACAGCTTCACAGCCCGGAGCCGCCGCGCCGGTAAGGATGCCAACGGGAGGCTCTTCGACGGGCCGGCCGAGGCCATGGATGAGGATTTCGACCAGTACCAGCTCGGCCTGAGCCTCTCGGCCGCGAAGCGGAAGGCGAACTGGGCCGCCCCCCTCGGCGGCTTCGAGCCGACCCCGCTCGGCAAGTCGGGCCGGGTCGAGCAGGCCGCCTCGCCCCGCGAGCGGTTCGCCGAGACGGCCTACTGGAACCCCTCGGTCGTCACCGGCAAGGACGGCAAGGCCGCCGTCCGGTTCAAGGCGCCGGCGGCCCTCTCGGAGTACCGGTTCTCGGCCCGGGGCGTCACCGGGGGCGACTCGCTGGTCGGCCAGGGGACCGCGACCCTCTCGATCCGCAAGGACTTCTCGGTCGACCTCCGGCTCCCCGCCACCCTGGCCCAGGGCGATAAGCCACGGTTCGTGGCGCAGGTCCACCACGTCGGGGTCAAGGGCCCGGCCGAGCTGAGCCTGACGATCTACTCGGGCGACCGCCAGCAGGTCTTCCCCCGGAAGCTCGACCTCAAGGCCGACGGCGTCGAGGAGATCCTCTTCGAGCCCTTCGAGGTCCCCGACGGCGAGTCGGTCCGGCTGACCCTGACGGCCAAGGCCGGGGAGGTTTCGGACGAGCTGGTGGCCGAGGTCCCGATCCGCCCCTGGGGCGTCCTGGCGACCGCCTCGGCCTCGGGGACCTCGTCCGACGACGCGACCGTCTTCGTCGGGCTCCCGCCGGGCCGGGCCTATGAAGACCCGGACCTCCGGATCGACGTTTCTCCCACCCTCCGCCGGCTCCTGATCGAGCTGGCCCTGGGCCGGGAGATGCGCCCCCTGACCCGGAACGACCTGCTCTGCCGGCCGATCCCGACCGACACCACGGCCGACCGCGCGTCGGACCTCCTGGCGGCGACCTCGGCCCTGGCCTACCTCCGCGAGGTCAAGGCCCCCGGAGCCCCCGAGGCCGCCCGCCTGGCCGACCGGATCCGGGGCCTGGCCGCCGAGCTGGTCACCGCCCAGCTCGACGACGGCGGCTGGCCCTGGGTCGCCCGCCGCGAGGGCCGCAAGGCGATCGCCAGCGACCGGATGGCCTCGGCGCAGGCCGCCTCCGCCCTGGCCGAGGCCCGGTCCCTGGGCCTCCTGCCCGAGCCCGCCGCGCTGGACAAGGCCGCCACCTACCTGACCGCCGAGTTCAACCGATCCGGCGGCGACCTGGAGGCCCGGGCCGCGATCCTCCACGCCCTGGCCACCCTGGGCAAGGCCAGCTTCGAGCAGGCCAACGCCCTGAACCGGGTCCGCCAGAGCCTCCCCGACGTGGCCCTGGCCTACCTCGCCCTGACCCTGGCCCGGCTCGACCGCGCGACCCTGGCCGATGAAGTCCTCGGGGTCCTCGGGCCCCGGGCCAAGTCCGAGCCGGTCGGGCCGGGCCGGAAGCCCCGGACGTACTGGGAGGGCAAGGGACAGGGGCCGTATCACCGGGGGGCCGTCGAGACGACCGCGCTGGCGGCGCTGGCGTTCGCCCGGGTCCGGCCGCAGGGTCCGGAGTCTGGGTCGGCCTCGGAGTGGCTCCTGGCCCATCGATCGGGCGAGGGCTGGGCGCCCCACAAAGCCAAGGGCGCGGCCCTGGCGGCGCTGGCGGCCCGGTTCGGCAAGGCCGGGTCGGCCGAGGACCGCTACCGCCTGGTCGTCACCGTCAACGACGCCGAGGTCCACCGGGCCGAGGTCGCCGGCTCGCCCGAGGGGGCCGCGATCCTGGTCCCCCGGAAGGTCCTCAAGGTCGGCGACCCCAACCGGATCCGCTTCCACATTGAGGGCCGCGGGACCTTCGGCTACGCCGCCACGATGACCGGCTTCGCCCGCGACCTTGCCCCCGAGCAGAAGCGGGACGGCAAGCCGTTCCTGATCTACGACCGGGCCTACCTCCCGGCCGATCCCGAGCTCGACGGCAAACCGCTCCCCACCGGGTTCGCCGCCGCGATCAACCCGACGACCTTCGTCAACAAGGTCACCCAGGTCGCCCGGGGCGGCCGGGCCCGGGTCCGGATCCATGCCGACAAGCCCGACCAGGCCGCGCGGCCGACCTGGGACCGCGAGTTCCTGGTGGTCGAGGAGACCTTGCCGGCCGGCTCGACCCTGATCGAGGGGTCGGTCCGGACCACCGCCAGCTCGTTCGACCTGGCCGACGGCGTCCTGACCCTCTACTTCGCCCCCGACGACGGCCTGGGCCGGATCGAGTACGACGTCGCCGGCTACCTCCCCGGCACCTACCGCTCGCCGCCGGCCCGGATCCGGGCGGCCTACGACCCCGGCCGGGTCCACCTCGGCGAGGCCGGCTCGCTCCAGGTCCTCGCCCCCGGCGAGCCCGCCACCGACCCCTACCGCGCCACGCCCGACGAGCTGTACGCCCGGGGCAAGGCGCTCTACCAGGGCGGCCGGCTCGCCGAGGCCGCCGGGCCGCTGGAAGAACTGTTCGCCGGCTACGGCCTCAAGGACGAGGTGGCCAAGGACGCCGCCCGGATGCTCCTGACGGTCCACATCAAGGACTATCAGCCCCGGAAGGTGGTCCAGGATTTCGAGATCCTCCGCGAGAAGGGCCCCGAGCTGGTCATCCCCTTTGAGGAGATCCTCGCCGTCGGCCGGGCCTACCGCGACATCGCCGAGCCCGAGCGGGCCTACCTGGTCTTCCGGGCCATCGCCGAGGCCAGCACCATCGAGGACGCCCGGGTCGGCGAGGCCCTCCGCCAGAGCGGCAAGACGCTGGAATCGGTCGCCTACCTGATCGACCTCTGGCGCGAGTCGCCCAACACCGCCACGATCGAGAGCGACTTCTTCGGGCTCTCGCAGGCCCTCGCCTCCGCCGCCGGCCGGGCCGGGACCGACCCCGCCCTCCGCCGCGAGCTGGCCGGGGCCGGCGTGACCCGGTCCGAGCTGCTCCTCCAGTCGATCCGGATGATCGGGGCGTTCCTCTCGCAGTCGCCCCGGAACCCCCTGGCCGACGAGGCCAGCCTGGCCCTCCTCGGCTCGTACCTGGAGCTGGAGGACTTCGAGTCGGTCGTCAAGCTCGCCCCGAGGTTCGCCGGGCTCTACCCCAAAAGCAACTTCCTGGACAGCTTCCAGTACTCCGAGGCCCTGGGCCGGTTCTCCCTCGGCCAGTACGACCGGGCGATCGAGGTCGCCGAGGCCATCGCCCGGGCGACCTACAAGGACCCCAACGGCGTCGACCAGCCCAGCCCCAACAAGTGGCAGGCGATCTACATTCTCGGCCAGATCTACGACGCCCGCCGGAACCCCGCCCGGGCCGTCGAATTCTACAAGCAGGTCGCCGACCGCTTCGCCGACGCCGCCGGGGCCGTCAAGGCTCTGACCCGGAAGGAGCTGAAGCTCCCCGAGGTGGCGGTGATCCGCCCGGCCGGGGTCGCCGCCGGTGCCCCGGGGAGGCCCAGGCCGGCCGTCCCCGACCGGGTCGAGCTGGGCTTCCGGAACGTCGCCGAGGCCGACTTGAAGGTCTACCCGGTGGACCTGATGCGGCTCTATTTAACCCGCCGGAACCTCGCCGGGATCGCCGGGATCGACCTGGCCGGGATCACCCCGCTCCACCAGTCGACCGTCAAGCTGGGCGACGGATCCGACTTCGCCGATAAGATCAAGACGCTGGACCTCCCGCTGACCAAGGAGGGGGCCTACCTGGTCATGGCCCGGGGGGGCGAGCTCTACGCCTCGGGCGTGGTCCTGGTCACGCCCCTGGAGCTGGAAGTTCTGGAGGAGGCCGACTCGGGCCGGGTCCGGGTCACCGTCCGCGACGCGGCGACCGGCGACCTGATGCCCAAGGTCCAGGTCAAGGTGATCGGCGGCAACAACCCGGCCTTCTTCACCGGCCAGACCGACCTGAGGGGCGTCTTCGTCGCCGAGGGGGTCAACGGCCCGGTGACCGCCGTCGCCCGCAAGGGGGCCGGCCAGTACGCCTTCTATCGCGGGACCGCCCCCGTCGGGGCCGGCTCGACGATCACCTCCTTCAACGGCGCCACCAAGACCGAGGCCGGCCAGCCCGGAGCACAAGCCCCGGCCGGCGGCGCGAAGCCGGACGCTTCGCAGGCCCTCGACAAGAACCTCCGGGAACAGAACACGAACAACCAGATCCGCCAGCTCGACCGGCTCCAGGACCGTTACAAGGCCATTCCCGCCCCCTCGGGGGTCAACCCGTTCTGACCATCGACTGCAGGAGGGCTCGGGACTCGGGACCGAAGACCTCGGAGCCGAGCCCGGCCCTTGGCGGGCCCGCTAGAATACCGACCGTGGCGGCGGTCCGGGGCGGGCACGGGGGTCGAGCGGCATGGCGGGATTCGAGCCGGAGGAGATGGACATCGCCGCCGGGGCCTTGCCGGCGGCCAAGCCGGGCGGCCGGCGGATGGTGACCGCGGCGCTGCTCCTGGCGATGGCCGTGGCCGCGCTGGAGCAGACGGTGGTCTCGACGGCGATGCCGAGCATCATCGCCCAGCTCCAGGGGTTGGATATTTATCCCTGGGTGTTCTCGGCCTACCTGCTGGCCTCGACGGTCTCGACCCCGGTCTACGGCAAGCTGGCCGACCTCTGGGGCCGTCGGCGGGTCCTCCTGTTCGGGCTCGGGCTCTTCGCGATCGGCTCGGCCCTCTCGGGGCGGGCGACGTCGATGCCCGAGTTGATCGCCATGCGGGTCGTCCAGGGCCTGGGAGCGGGGGCGATCGGGCCGATCGTCCTGACCATGCTCGGCGACCTCTTCACCCTGGAAGAGCGGGCCAAGATCCAGGGACTCTTCAGCGCCGTCTGGGGCGTCTCCAGCGTGGCCGGGCCCTGGCTCGGGGGCTACTTGACCGACAACCTGTCGTGGCGATGGGTTTTTTACATCACCGTCCCCTTCGCCCTGGCCGCCGCCTGGGTCCTGGTCCGCCACGTCCGCGAGGACGTCCGGCGGGCCGAGGTTCTCCCGATCGACTGGCCCGGCGCCGCCCTGCTGGCGACCGGCTCGACGCTTCTGTTGCTGGCGATCCTCCGGGGGCCCTCGGCCTCGATCGGCTCGGTGGTCGGGCTGGGATCGGCGGGGGTCCTGATCCTCGGGCTCTTCGGGGTCGTGGAGCATCGGGCGGCCGACCCGATCCTGCCGCCCGACCTGTTCGCCCGGGGCTCGATCGCGGCGGCGGTGGCCGGAAGCTTTTTGATCGGGGCCCTTCTGTTCGGGATCGACACGTATGTGCCGCTCTATGTCCAGGGGGTCCTGGGCGGCAAGGCAACCGAGGCGGGCGAGGCGATCACGCCGCTCTTCCTGTCCTGGGCGTTCAGCGTCTTCCTGGCGGCCAAGGTGGTGGTCCGGTTCGGCTTCCGGACGACGGGCGTGGCCGGGATGGCGATGGTCGCCGTCGGGGTGGGCGGGCTGGCGCTGGGGGCCGATCATCCGAGCCACGCCCTGAGGCTGTTCCAGGGCTCGCTGGTGGTGATCGGCCTGGGGTTCGGCCCGGCCTCGCTCTGCTGCATCCTCGGGGTCCAGAACGAGGTGGACTGGAACCGCCGAGGGGTGGCGACCGGGGCCGTGACGTTCAGCCGGGTCCTGGGCGGGGCGCTGGGCGTCGGGCTTCTGGGGGCGACGCTGGCCTTTGACTTCGCCCACCGGCTGGCCCGGGTCGGCGCCGGCGGGCTCGACGTGGTCGCCGCGCTCCGACCCGAGACCCACGCGATGCTTTCGGCCGGCCAGTTGGCGGCCGTCCAGGGGGCCCTGGGCCGGACCCTCCGCGACGTCTTCCTCCAGATGCTCGCCCTGTCCCTGGTGGCGATCTTCTGCGCCACCCGGCTGGCGGCGGGCCGGGCGGTCTCGCGGGTCGAGCCGAGCCTCGAGGGCGACCTCGCCCTGGCGACCCTGGAACCCTGAAATTCCCGCCGGTGGATGGGTGACTTCGGGGCCCGCCCGGTTTAGGATGGCCAGCGTCTCTGAATCCCCTCGGCCCCATCCCCGAATCACGAAATCCCGGAGGGTCATCGATGACCGTCGACGGGCCGCGTCGCCGCCTTCTCGCCCTGCTGATCCTGACCCTGACGCCGCCGGTGGCGGCCCGGGCCGACGACCTGAGCGCCACCGACTGGAAGCTCAAGGTCGACCCGCCGGCCCAGGCCCCGACGGCGCCAGCCTCGAAGGACTTCGCGATCCCGTTCCCGGCCAACTTCGGCGGCGGGGGCGAGGCCGTGTATCCCAGCAGCCCCAGCCCCTTCGTCGCGATCGGCAAGAACGCCTTCGACAACGACGTCCGCCAGGTCTGGGATCTCTCGACCCGGAAGCTCGTCGGCTCCTTCAAGGGACAGATCGGCTTCGACGACAAGACCGTCGCCCTGAGCCCCGACGGGGCCTACCTCGCCGGCAAACCGACGTTCCGGAAGACCGTCGAGGTCCGGGCGACCAAGAACGGCCGGGTCGTCCAGTCGTTCGACGTCGACTCGCCGTTCGTCGATTTCGTGGACTTCGCGGCCGGGGATCGCCTGGTCTTCGGATTCCTCCAGGATGGCCGATTTCAAGTCGGCGACATCAAGTCGGGCGACAAGGTGGCCGACCTCACCCCGGCCAAGCAGGTCGACCGCGAGGGGATCGCCTTCAGCCCCGGTCGGGCCTACATGGCCGCCGCCTGGTGGTTCGACGGCCGGCTTCGGGTCTACGATCTGGCCACCGGCAAGCAGGTCGGCGAGGCCCCCACGCCCAAGGCCAAGAACCGCCAGAACTATCGGGTCTCCGGCCTGGCCTATTCGCCCGATGGCGCCGAGCTGGCCGGGCTCTTCGAGTCGTTCGGGACCTACCGGATCGTCTGCTGGGACGCCGCCAACGGCAAGATGCTGGCCGACTTCGACCTCGGCAAGGAGATCGGGAAGCCCGCCTTCTACAACGCGGCCGGGATCGGCTGGTTCCCCGACAAGTCGGCCTGGCTGGTCCTGGGCCACGCGGTCGTCGACCGGGCCGCCGGCAAGAAGGTCTGGGACCTCCCCTTCGACGCCAAGAACCTCAAGCCCGGACCCCGGCGGTTCCTCGACAACGACCACGCCCTGGTCATCTCCCACGAGCCCGCGATGGCCCTCCGGACCGCCGTGGTCCCCCGCGACAAGATCGCCGGGGCCGTCCAGATCGTCCGGGCCGGCGGCAACGCCTCCGACGCCGCGCTCCCCCCGCTCAAGCCCGCCAACTGGGCCGGGGTGAAGGTCGTCACCCTCGCTGGCAAGCCTGGCGCCTGGTCGGCCACGCCCGAGACCCCGCCGAGCCCCCCGCGCCTGACCTCGCGGGCGGTCGCCCTCAAGGGGAAGGCCGACGACTTCCGGGCCCTCCTGTTCGCCGGGGCCGGCTCGACCGAGGCGGTCGCCGTCGGGACGCCCCGGCAGCTTGGCCAGCCTGACCCGACCGCCGGCCAGGCCCGATGGGTTGAGCGGTTCGACCTGGCCGGCGGCCGGAGCCTGGGCAAGGTGGACCTCCCCAACGTGGTCGACCCGATCGCCCTGAGCCCCGACGGCTCCGCCCTCCTGCTCCGCGAAGCCCGGACCCGCGACCGGCTCGACATCGTCGCCGCGGCCGACGGCAAGCCCGTCGTCGGCTGGCGTCCCTTCGAGAAGGAGAGCGGCGAGGATCGGGCCGTGACCTGGGCCACCTTCCTCGGCCCCGATCGGGTCCTGACCCTCGGCGGCGGCGGGACGCTGGTCCTCTGGTCGGTCCCCGACTGCAAGGCCCTGTACAGCCTGGACGACGCCTTCCACGGGATCCCGATCCTCTCGCCCGGCCGGAAGCTCCTGGCCGGGTTCGACGGCAAGACGCTCCGGGTCCTCGACGCCGAGACCGGCGCCCTCAAGGGGGAGGGGACCGCGCCCACCGGCCTCGGGCCCCGCCCCGAGTGGAAGGCCGCCGCGTTCCGCCCCGACGGCCAGGAACTGGTCGCCCTCTTCGGCACTGGAACGCTGGTCGGCTGGGACCTCAAGACCGGCAAAGGGGCCGAGGTCAAGCCGACCTCGCCGGTCCCGGCCGCCGGCCCGATGGACTGGGCGGGCGAGAACCACGTCCTGATCGAGAACCGGATCCTCCTCGACCTCCGGTCCCGGCGGGTCGTCGGGGAGTACGCCGGGGCCCCGGTCGGGTCGGTCGGCCCCGATGGCCGGCACTGGTTCGTCGCCCGAGGGCCGGCCGTGCAGGAGTCGGCCACGCTGGCGGCGATCGACCTGCCCGACGCCGGCCTGGAGAAGGCCGAGGCCCTGATGGCCGACCCCAAATCCCCGGCGGTGATCCGGCCCGGGATGAAGGTCAGCGTCCAGCTCGACATCGCCGGCCCGCCCAAGGACGCCCCCGCCTACCGCCAGGCGCTGGCCGAAACCCTCAGGGCCCGGCTCAAGGCCAACGGGCTGGTCGTGGTCGACGACGGCCCGCCCGCCAACCGGACGCCCGGGGTCACCCCCGTCTCGTTCGTCCGGGCCGCCGCGCCCGACGCCCGGCTGGTCGTCACCGCCCGCGAGAAGGACACCGGCCAGACGATCCAGTACCGGAGGATCGGCCGGCTCTCGCGCGATATCCAGGTCGTCAAGCTGGTCGACCTGGTCTGCGAGATGACCCTGATCGACGCCCGAGGGCCGGTCTCCTGGACGCCGCCCCGGCCGATCCCGATGCAGCCCGTCGGCTTCATCCTCCGGATGCCCGCCGGCGAGACCGACCCCGAGGTTTACCTGAAGAAGCTCCAGTGGGACCGCGTCAAGGAGTGGGCCACCACCCCCGGCCCCCCCTACTTCGTCGCTCGGGACGGCAACGAGGTGGTCCGGATCCCCGCGTGGCTCGACCTGAACGCCGCCCCCGGCCGGTGATTCTGGCTCGGAGAATGGTTGATGATTGATGAGCGATGACTGATGGGTGATGGACGATGACTAATGACCCATGAACGATGACTGAATCAACCTTCGGTCATCAACCATCATCCATCAACCATCGGTCATCGACCATGCGTGAGGCCGGGCCCTGGGGTTGACGCCGCCGCCCCGGCGCGGAATCATCCGGGCCCGGGCGAAGTCCGCCCGTCGGATCGGAACCCGGGATGACCCCGAGCATGGCGTACTGGCTGTTCAAGTCGGAGCCGGGCTGCTTCTCGTTCGCCGACCTCCGCGCCGCCCCGGGGCGGACGACGGGCTGGGACGGCGTCCGGAACTTCCAGGCCAGGAACTTTCTCCGGGACTCGATCGGGATCGGCGACAAGGTCCTGTTCTACCACATCGAACAAAACAGGCGGCCGGAAACGCCGTAAATTCAGGGGGATGCCGGGATTTCCAGTTTTCCACGCTCTCCACGGATTCGCCGGAATTTGCCCCTTCCGAGACCAACTTGCTGTAAGAACATCGTATTCAATAATCAACAATATTGATTCTGACTGACGTGGCGACCGCCATCCGTCGTTACGTTCCCTACGCCGAAGTCCCACGCCCAGCCCTCCGTCGCTCGGAATTGGGCTTGCATGAATCCCTGAGATTTCCGCGTGCTCACGCAAAAATTTCTACAAACAAAAATAAAATTGGACCTTGACGTGCGGCGGCGGTCCAGCTAGCATCCTCCTTTACAAGCCCAAGTTGCTCCCCATCTCGATTGACACCCCCGGGACCGATACCTATGAGCCGCCCTTATTGGTTTGCGCTCGCGCTGTTCTTCGTCGCTTCCCCGAGGTCCGAGGCCCAGAGCATCGCCATCTCGCCGGGCCAGGACGCCAGCCAGGTGGAGCAACTCGGCTTTGGCACCCAATACGACGTGAAACCGCCCGCGAACAACACCTTCCCCTTCACTGTCGACTGGTCCTGTCAACAGACGGATTGCACCCCTCCAGGCTCCATCTTTCCCATCAATGGCAGCACTTTCATCTTCTACTGCCCCGGGACTTTTGTTATAACGGCCAAGATCACCTACTCGGGGACCAGCGACCTGCAAATCCAACCAAATCCCCCGCCACCGCAGATGGTGATGCGCACGGTCACCATCTTTCCCCCGGCATTGAGCGCAATTCAAGGGGCTGCGGTGTTTACGCCCTATGATACCCCACCATTAACCGGCCCCACGGCATCGCCCGCCACCACGACGACTTTGGGCGGCAAGCCCGGCTGTTGGATCGTAACCGTTCACGGCCTTCCGCTACCGTTTCGGGGATGGTAGTGTTTTTACCATGACGATGCCGCCACCACCCTCCGAGGAATGCTTGGCTTCGCTTCCCACGGCGGCCCTGATCT
>JAABUP010003684.1_pt1 | contig 26707 bp, 32 predicted proteins | sample 5559201 | NCBI WGS metagenome assembly JAABUP01 (sample SAMN10711887, study PRJNA513373) | rock metagenome | isolation source: Antarctica rocks | place: Antarctica | reverse complement strand
AACACTGTCCAGTAGCAGTAGCAAAGGGTCACTTGCCCTGATAGCTGCTGTGGCATCCACGCTGAGGATTTTGGCATGAGGCCTGCTGCTGTACACTAAGGCTGCATGCAGCATGTTGTGCATCTTCATATCATCCACATACACTGCCTCCCCACACACCTGTACCATATACAGCTCAACCAAAGCGACCTGCTGTTCATCATTGCAGCTGAGAGCCACTATAAGGCACAAACCATGATGATGATGTGCAATGTACGAGAGGACCTGTATCATATCTTGGGCGACGGACACATGCAGATGCAAGCCGGCACCAAGTGGACATACTCTAGCTGCCAGCTAACATGTTTTGAGCATCCCAAAACATGGGCTAGCAGACCTGAGCCTCCATTGCAGACCTATGATGTCACTGTTGCAGACCTGTAGTCCTGTCTAGCACTACCTGGACCGTCAGTATGGAGCTGAATGGAGATGGCTTGAGAGGCCCCGGCAAGCAGCAGCGCAGCGTGAGGACAGGCGTAATCCCAGGCAGAAGGCAAGAAGGAGGACATGTGCAAGCACAGGCAGAAGGCAGGAAGTAGGGGCAGGAGGTGACCTGCAGGTCTGCAGCCATGTGGCGAGTGGGCTGACCCACAACAGCCTCCCCTGGCACCTTGGAGTAGTATTGTAGGCCCTGCACCGGGGGCCGGTGGAAGGGCACCGCTGCAGACTTGTAGGTGTGAGGGAAGATGGCCTGGAAGCCTGGCTGGTCTGCCTCCAGCTGGCTGGCCACATGCACAAAGAAGCGGAAGAGGAAGGATGAGGCCAGGCTGCGTCTGAACTCCACCATGCCGCCTGTGATCATGTGGCAGAGTGAGTCAGCATGGGTCGGTGATGCTGGTGGCAAGCATGCTGGACTTGACTAAGGGCATGGAACCTTGCTGGCTGAGCTGCTGGAGGTTGTTGCCAGCAAAGGCTGATATCTGTTTCAGCAATGCAACCGGCAGTAATGATGAAGGTGGCAGGCAGACTTGAGTCACATGTCTGGGGCAAGAGCCCTGCTTGATGAACCTCTGACTGAAGTTGTCGGCAGCACACAAGCAGCAGGCTCAGAGTGCTGCTTTGTGATGCTACACAGGCAGATCAGGAGTATTCCGCCAAGTTCCTCTGCGGCACAGGAAGCTGGGCAACGCAATGCAAATGAGTACAGACTGCTTTTGAAACACAAGTTGCAGTGCAGCACAGCTGGCCTGAGCTGACAAACTGAACAGAACGAGTGCTGTACAAGCACAGAGTACAATGCAGAATGAAGAAGCAGAGCAGCATGAACGGCACCTGGAGCATCAGCTGTGATGTTGACATCCTTGGCAACTGCCAGAAGCGCAACATCCAAGGTGGCCTGAGTCCAGGGCTGGCCCTCTAAAGCGGCCTGGGTGTTGGTTGCCATCAAACACTTGGGTGCCACGCCACCATAGCAGATGCGCGCTTGCTCAACCTTCAGCACACCTGTGCACGCAGTAACTGCTGTGAGGTAAGGCTTCTCACTTGAAGGTCAGGCAGGGTTAGGTGGAGTAGCAGAAGATTTGTGTGGTGTACTGGCTCAAGGCACAACATGAGATCGGTGTCAAGTGGTGGTGTCAGACAGCTGCCACCCAAATTGCTATGCTCCTGTACTGCATGGCTGCACAGCACAGCACAGCACAGCACAGCACAGCACAGCACAGCACAGCACAGCACAGCACAGCGCAGCGCAGAGCAGAGTTCTGCAATAAAAACGCAAAATGACATCCTGGGATGCTCACATTGAATTGCCTCTTGGAGATGCAAAGCTCACTGACACAGCTGAAGCTGACGGCCATGAGCTAGTGCTCAGGTCAGGTTGCAATGCACAAACTCAGCACACTCAGGCTGCACCTTCGGCAGTCTGCTTGAAGCGCACACGCATGCCAGCATTGGCAATGGCAATGTCGTCGTCACGCCTGTGGGCCTGCTTGAACTCCTTCACATACTCTAGCTTCTGGGTGTAAGGCAGGAAGACCTTCACCAGGATTTCTTTTGGCTGCAGGTCCACACGCCTGCAGGCAAGAAAAACCATGTTATCAAGGGCTGATGTGAGTCAAAGGACATAGGAGCCAAAGGAGCCGAAGAGGTCTTCTGCCCCCATCGTCCCCCCCCCCCCCCTTGTCAGGCTACTAGGCTGAGACAAGCAATAGGATCATGGCAGCAGCAACCGCACAGCAAAGAACATCCAGGGTTCCAGAAACATGTTGAGACAGACAGACAGGTGCCGACATTTGATCTGGCATGCATTGCTGCAATAACAGATGGGGGCAGTTCACAACCCACCAGGGCATGCTGATGATATCAGTGTTCAGCTCTTGCTGAACGCACATACCAACAGACCAGTGCAATGAAGAAGTGCTGACCTGTAGCCTAAGAAGAAGTCCTCTGCTAGGACTGAGCGCTGGGGCTTGCCCTCCTCTTCCAGCACAAAGGTGGCTCCACATGCCATGTACAATGGACAGGAGTCTGAAATAGGGCTGCCGGTCACAATGTTGCCCCCCACAGACGCTGTGTTGCGAATCTGGTTGCCAGCAAAATACTTGAGCTGGTTGAGCAGGGCTGTGCATGCAGACACCTCGTGTGCAGGTTGGCTCTTGATGAGTGAGCGCATCTTGTCCATCAGATCTGAGAGGGTGACCGATGAACCAATCCACAGGCCATCGTCAACCACCTGCCAGCAGATTGAAGAGGTGTTTGCTGGAGTCTACTGTACCGCGTGTGACTGTCGAGCAAGCCAGCTGGCTGTCTACTGCAACATATGTTCATGGTGTTGAATCAGACACCCTATCATACTTTGCAAGAATGAGTGCATATCTGTGCTCCCTGTGCACAGTTTCTAAGCATATGGCCAAGCAGACATTGATGCAGACAGCAGAAACGCTCTATGTGTCAAGCCTGCTGAGGCCAAACCCCTCGTTTTGGCCTCAGCAGGCAGCATTTTTACACATTTGTTTGCTACATACCCTTTTATTTCCTCATTGTTGAGCCGGCCGCTGAGGATCATGCGTGAAGAACCTATGAGCATGCTGAGCAAAAATCCGGCCTACCTCCATGTGGTTGAGCTCTGGGATGTGAGTGACGCCGATTAGAACAGGATAACGAGCGTCCTTGAACTTCATCTCAATGCCCACCTCTGTGTTGCCCACCACCAGGCGGGCATCTGGGAACTCTGCCTTCAGCTTGAAAAGCCCAGCCATGGTCAACGGCCTGCAATCACAGTGCAATAATTGCTGCAGCTAATCAGCAATGCAATGCAACAGCACATTTAGAAATTAGTGTTGAGGATCATTTCAGGCAACATTCAAGGTCCAGCTGTTTCATTGGCCAAGTCTCATTTGACCTTGGCAAAAGCTGCCTGAGCAAATATATACAACCACTTGTGCCACTGACGCTGCTACTGAATGACAGCCATGACAAAGGCCTACTTGGCAGTTGCATAGGCATGGACAAATGCTTGCAAACATCCTTGTGCCGTCCCAGGTCATGCTTGAGCTGACAGCAGGTCTCCGAGACCTGGACTACTTTGTGAGATGGCCAAACAATTATGAAGTCAAGCAGGAAGCAAACCAGTGCCAAGTTGCAAAGGGTCCGGGCAGGTACAACTCAGAGGCACAGACGGATTCAGACAGTATATCTACATGCTTCAGCCAGCTGGTGCAAACGAAAGGGTGACCTGTGCCAGGTTGCAAGGGGACCCAGCAGGTACAGCTCAGAGGCACGGACAGATTCAATCAGCTCAGAGGCATGTACGTATTCAGACAGCATATCCACAAGCTTCAGCCAGGTGATGCACATGAAAGGCTGACCTGTGCCAGGTTGCCAGGGGTCCTGGCAGGCACAGCTCAGAGGCCTGGCGCTTGCGCAGCTCAGGAGGGAAGATGGGCTCTTGTGGGGGCTTCTCATGCTTCAGTTCTGCCACGGCCTGCTTGTCTTCACTGCTGTTGATGACCTGCCCATCTGAACAGTCACACGGCCTGCCCGTGCTGGGACACACCTGCACACCATGTGTGCTGTCAAAGTGTGATTGTGTCCACTGGAGAAACGAAAGTAGGTGAATGATTGACTTAGGTTTACTGAGTATGACGCATTGAAATGCAGCAGAGCAGTTGCTACAAGGTTGACTCAGATATGAAACTGGTTCTGGTGCATTCACAGCGCAGTAGAGCAGAATGCAGAGCAGAATTAGTTCAGACACGATTCTGCTAGTGTTTTGAGGGTCAGAATGAGTGCATGTGGGATGCACTTAATCTGATCAGCATGACTTCTGCTGCACACACAATATGAAGACACAACTTGGTCACTTGTGCTGCTGAGCATTGTCCCAAAGCAAACATGCCCTTGAGAGTGGACGTGTAGCTAAGTAGAGACATCTGCCTTGGAATGCTCATGACAACGCTGTGTCTTCTGGTACTCTCACCATTAAGGCTAGAGCTTTGCAGTGACGGTGTACCTTGCCACCTTTGCTCTTGCTGGTCTTGGTCAGCTCCTTGACTGTGCCATTGCTACTGCCATTGGAATGACCATCAGAGTGGCCATTGTCAGAGCGTCCATTAACTGCATGTCTGTTGTTCTTGTGCCCATCTGTGTCATGACCATTTGTTTCATGGCCATTTGTATTGGTGGCATGCCCGTTGAGCCCATTTGTGGGATGCCCATTCAGTCCAGTTGTGTCATGCCCATTGGTCGCATCTCTGTTGGTCGCATGACCATTTTGCTGGCTTTTGCTGGCTGCTATGGACTCCTCTGTATAGGCAGCTGGATCAGCCTTTGCAAACACCTTGAAAGCATCCAAGATTGGACGGTACCCAGTGCAGCGACTGCATGACCATGGCTACCAGGTGAGCTTGAGTTGGCTGATGCAACTACATTAAACAACATAACAGACCAGTGCGCCCATAGTAGCAAGGCGATGCTGCATTGCCATACAACTGACCAGAGGTTGCCTGCCAAGTTGTCTTCAATCTCTGTCTCAGTGGGAGCTTCTGTCTTAGATCTGAGCAATGAGTACATTGACATGACAAAGCCGGGTGTGCAGAAGCCACACTGGGAGCCATGAGCTTTGGCCAGGCGTGCCTGAACTGGATGTAGACCTTTTCTGGGATTGCCGAGACCTGCAAGACATTTAGGCGGTGGGCTGCAGAGCAGCCGTGATGCACACAGACTCAGAGAGGAAACACAGGACATTTTGCTATATGGCAAGTCAATGATTAGACAAGTACATAATACTTCATGAAAGGTAGGAAATGCAGGTGGGTACAACTTACCCTCGACAGTGACCACATGCATGCCTTCTATTGCATACAGAGGGCACAAGCATGCATTGACAGAGCGGTGCACAAGCTTGGATTCTGCTTGGTGTGACACCATGACTGTGCAAGCGCCACAGCCACCCTCCGCACAGCCAAGCTTGGTCCCTGTCAAGTGAATTTCTGCAGCCAGCAAAATTGCAAACGTTAACATTAACCAGTACAGGCAGCACATCAAGGATCGCCCGTGCCAAGCATAAGATTGTATATGATATGACTCCTGACAAGTTCGACTTGAATTGCTGAGTTGGCGACGAACCTCGAAGCCATTGCAACAGAGTTGCCTCTGCTCGGCCTTCCGGCAGCTCGTAGCGTTTACCGTTCACGTAACATATCGGCACGACAGGTTCGGCTGCCATACAGGGGCGCAGTCAAGGTATGCCCTGCAGTTGCTCGCACACGACAGCAGATCAGTCAGCCGAGCACACGACTGCCAGTTGCTTAAGGTTATCTCGCTGATCAACACTCACAGCAACATTTGGTTCTGACACAATACCTATCACTGGCCATATAGCGTTCACGTAAAGTGAGTCAATCCGTTTCGGAAAATTTTGCACCCTGAGGAAAGTGGCCCAGCATAGCATGCACGTGAAGCCAAAACCCCCAAAACTTTGCCAGCTTGGCGAGTCAGGATGGTTGCCAACGCCAATCACTGCTTTTGTCGTGCCAATCCTGATTTTGTGCTTGTACCTGAGAATCCGTGTCGACGCCTGACCTCAAACAAAGCAGCAGGGTGTGCCCACGCCCGAGCATACGTATACCAGTATACTGGGTGCACGTGCCATGAATTGCAGGAGACACCCACTTCATCAACCAAAATGTTGACAGCATGATGCACATCTTGAGGTTTGCATAGCAACTGCTGCATTACAGTTCACAAAAGGCATCATGCTGATGAATGGTGCATTACAAACGTTGACCTGTGTTGCCTCAGAATGCTTGAGAAGAGTTCATACATCAGGCGCCACATTGTAGCAAATCAGAATCGCTGCAAAAAAGAACGCGCATCCATTGGTGGTCTAGCAGATTAATGGTGGTCTACCACGCTTGCAACTCAGTGACTGCAGACCCTATCTTGCTTTCAGTGCCAAGTGCTGTACCAGATCTCCACACCATACTGCACTGCTGTGCAGACAAAGCAGAAGACGAACATGCCTTCAATTGTGACTCGCAGGAAACGCTGAGCAGTACAACCAGTCAGAGACATCTAGGGAAACTCATACACCACCTGCATTGTCGTACACATGCTGTGCAAGCTGACCTGGAAGTGGTTGCTAAAAAAGAATTGTCTGTACACAATTACCTTTCAAAAATATGCGCTGGCTAGCTCCATTTCTGGGTGCCACCATGCTTGCAAAGCTGTATGTAGTTGTGTGATAGCTTCTGTGAACCTATGAACTTGGCGTAGCTACTAAAGAGCTGCCATGCTGTAATTATGGGATCCAGGTGTGCAGATGCCCTGATGTCATCTTTGCTTGGATAGCCATACTGTGATGCAATTGAATCAAAGAGAGTCTCCATCATTGGCATGTACGGATAGGAATGCACCACAACATCTGCCAGCTGCCGTGTCGTCAGGATCTGCAACACAGATCACACATAGCACATGTGACTAATCAGCATTCTAACAGCAAGCTGTGAGTCACACAGCGCACTAAACCAATCCGTTCAGTTTCATGAGGATAGGCAGGTGCTGATATGCTACAGCAAGCAAGGCATTGTGACCAGGATCAGCAGCAGCAGCAGCATAACTCACCCCTGTGTACAGGACACGGGCCACTCGGTAGTGAGTCTGATGGTTCTCATCCACATTGTCTTTCAGGCATTTTGTTATGTCAGATACAGTGACAACATGCTCACCTGGCTGCTGCTCCTCTTGTTCTAGCATTGCCATCTGATTGACCAGCTCTTTGCCACTACAAGAGCAAAGCGCCATGCTCAGAAGAGCCAGCTTGTTGTGATACAGCTGCCTGAGCAGCATGATGTTCCGAATCTGCTCATCCGAGAACGCCAACCAAATCTGCACATGTGCACTGGGGTGTCATTGCCAACTGATGACTTTGCAAAGGTCTGCATTGCGGGCATAAATCTGTCATCAAGAGAAAAACGAGACCTCTGCATTGTGCCTGACATGGCACACTGAGCCTCATTTCACGAATCTCTGTGGCTTTACAGTTGCTCCCTCAGCCATTGTGATGACTTTCATCATAGTGTGCAATAGCAATGCAACAGCCGACGCAATAGTCTGCATGCCGGCTGTTGGCATCACTAGTTTTGATTGTGAAGTGCTACAGCGTGTTTGCTTACCAGCAGGTTGACATAGAAAGCATGATCCAAGCTGTGCTGCGCTTTGTGTCCATGATTCATTCTGCCTGTGATGAGAGACGAATGTTCAGCAGGGTTCATCACCGATCTGCAGCCGGCCAGGCGCAATGCTTCAAGCGCCAGTTGCTGCATTGTGGTCTGCACCTGTTCATCTGTGGTCCAACTGAGGTGCAGCAAGCACTCTTGCAGCTCAATTTTGTATGCCTATATTGCAACAATGCATGTCAAGACATTAGGCCCAGTAGCTGACAGTATGCTGCAATGAACAACTGTCTCATGTACAAAGGGCTGGACGCATAGGTCCACCTTATCTGCGCCCTCTCGATCAACAGATTGGATGCTCGTTTGCAAGTCATGTATGCACCGCCCACACTGTCAGCAAACGGTGCACATACCTAAGTCTGTCAGCAGAAATGCATGGAGGCATCTTGTGGTAACCATGTGCAACTGTCTCATTTCATACACCACTGTGATTGCAAACAAAAAGCCTAAATCAAAGACAGACTTGACACATTGCTGAACATGGATCAGCAGAGTCTGCTGGCAACAAAGTGCAACTGCATGTATGGGTTGGCCTTATTGTCCTAGACCACAGGAGAGCAACATACCGTCCATAGAGCAGCAAACTGCTTCAGCGTGAGGGATCTCACTTCCTCAGCACTTGTTGATTGCCTTCTGCATCCTAATGAAATGGTCACAACAGGTTGGTTGTTGCTGTCCATGTCATCCAAAGGACAAAGGGCTCACCATCTGGACTCCCCTGATCACACAAACATCACTGAGTGTGGTGTAGGGATGTCAGCTGTGGGCAAAATCAATCTGCCGCAGATGAAGTCCAACCATGCTGCAACTGAGTTTCTTGTTTGTTTGTAAGCACCAGTGCACCAGAAGCAGCCTAGCAGAGTGCAGCAGGTTCTGTGATCAGATCCTGAGCAGGAGCATCTGAATGTGTTGAGGCTGCTCGAGAGGCCCGACACACATTGCTGTGCGTGGTGGTAGTACCTTGCTAATGAAAGTGTTCACAATTTGCCGTTTGGTGGATGGGCTCCTACCAAGGTGCTGGGTCCTAGCTTCCATTTCTTCCTGCTTTGCTTTCAGCTCTGCCAGCTCTGCAGCAGCGCTGGCAAGCTGCTTTTGCACTGCCGTTGAGCGTGCCTGCAAAACGCATGGTTGTGGTGTCAGGCAAAACAACCTAGCACAAGGTGCGGATCAATGCTGCAACTCGATGTCATTGGTGCAGTTCAGGTAGATTCCGTGCCTTTTGTCGCAGCCGCCATCGCCGTTGGTGCTCGCGGTTGTTGGCCTGCTTTCGCTCAGAAGCCTCTGTCGAAGAGCCCACTTGCTGTTTACCGCTGTGAACGTCATTTTGGTCAGATGCGGTTTGAGATGGAGCTGGTGTTTGACCGGATGCCGAATGATGAGACCAATGCTCAGCTTCTTGACTGTTGCGTGAATTTGGGTCTTCGGTAGGCAGTGCTTTCTGAGTTGAAGCACCAGCCTGTTGAGGAGGAGACTGAGTCTCCACAGGGATCGCGTCCCCAGAGCTGACAGCATTCACGCCTGGTTTTGCGTCTTGCCAAGGATCACGGATAGACTGGGACTTCAATTTGGGACCGTGCGAGTTGGCGTCACGTCCTGAGCTGCACAGCAGCTCATTTTGCTCCAGCTCTGTCCCCAAAAATTCCACACCGACATCAACTCATCCATATGTCGCTTATGATTGCAGGACAGCACTAGCAAGGCTGTGCGCTGCGAAGTCTGGACCGCAAGCTACTTCATGCCAACACGCTAAACCACTATGGCGCGTCTCCACCATGCAAGCACGCAAGTGGGTCGCGTTACCTCATTTTTGTCGCTGAGCATGACATCACGTTCCAACATCAGAAGTTTCAAGGCCCACACTTTTTAGTGCCTCGCAGGGCACAGGAGCAGGCGGAAGCCCTGCTACCAGGATCTGGAGCATTAAGCTTGGCAGTAAATCCCGAATCCAGTATGAGTAATATCAGTCCGACGCAATAGGCATCCACAGCAATCTGCACTGCAGAAACGTCACTTGAATTCACATTACGCTGCCTCTGGCACTACTTACTGTTCAGTCACAGCGCTTATGAAGAGGACTTTGATCGATGAGTGAGATGTAGCTGCAAAAGCCATGTTCCCTGGCTAGTCGATCCCTTGGATGGTACAAGTCAAACGTTGTCTTTGAAGCAAGCCCGCCGACTGCACAGTGTATCTCAAATTAAGGAGCTGAGCATACATGAGCATCAATGTTAGTCAATCAATCAACTTAGGTTTTCTGTCTTTAGGACTCGCCAGGGGAGTCGACAATGCTGGGACAATGACTGGGAAATCATTTCAAATCAACATACACCAAGCACTAATGTTCAAGGCGTTCGACAACAAAAAGGTTGCAGATATGATGCGGTAACAAAGGAGGGTGCTAGTACCACGAAGCCACACGCTTTACTCTCAGAATCTTATCTAGCTCTACAAAGTTCAGAAGCCAGACTACCAGTAGACTGGCCAACACAGATTGTTGCTGTGCAAAACAACTTTTGAGGACAGTGCCTAGCACCTTGGGTTGGTCAGTAGCCAAAAAGCTGCTACTGTGGATGGAGCCTGATGATAACTAGTCAACTAGTGTTCATGAGTCATGATTCCTGACCCACAGGTCAGCACAGGTCAACGGACTTACAAAGCCGCTCTTGCTCACCATCACGACCTACACCGACGGGGCCAACCGACATTGAGTGCAGCATATCATGCTGATGCCGGCGCGTGAGCAATAGTTGCGAGTCAGCCATTGGCCTTGCACGGCCGCACGCACAGCTGTTGTCGGAATTGAGGACTCAGCAAGAAAGCAAGGGCACCGTGAGGTTGCAGCAACATGTCGAGAAGTGCTGGCATGTTAAAAAGGGTAACCCAACGGATTTTGGGAGAATCTGGCTGCAGAGCAGTTCCAGGACAACCAATCGCATCCACGCACCCACAGGTTGGTGATAGGTCATCCACCTTTGGCAGAGGAGCATGACCCAAAGGTCACAATGCTCACATAAATAAGCACTTGATGGGACTGATGCAGCTTTTAGCAGCTGGTGAAGTGACACCTGGCATCACAGCTGCTGAGTACAGTCAGCGCCGCGCCACACTGGCTTCGCTTATGCCTGCAAACAGCTTTGCTGTCATACCCGGAGCAGGTGCCCAATACATGGTTGGACTCATCCCACACCCCTTCAGACAAGATGCAGACTTCCGATATCTGACAGGAGTACTGCAGAAGAATCTGATTGCAGTGTTTGAGTCCTCTTGCCGAGGTAGCTGTCTTCCCTCGTGCATGAAACACAGATAGCTGTTGCTGTGCTGCTAGCTTCATGCACGCTGTTTGGTTTGTGTGTCTGTTTGCGGCATGACTGAGGCATGAGTTACTGACCCATAACTCAGCGCTGCAATTTTGGTTACAGGTGGTAAGTTCACATTGTTTGTGCCAGATGAGGATCTGCGGGTAAGCCTTCAATGATCAAGCCATGTACCAATACTGTCACCTCCCAACACATGCAAATAACAGTACTTGTGCATCTCCTGCGCCGTCCACACATCAGAGCATGGGTTTGCCATCCCCACTTGTCATGGCACCTGTATTGGCAACGTACTTTAGCAAACGCAGACAAAGGTACTGTGCTGCAGAGGGAGGCATGGGAGGCAGCTCCCATCAGCTGCAAAGCAGCCATTGAGCTGTTTGGGGCTGATAACGCCCACCCCATGTCTCAGGTGACCCCTCTAATCCCCCATCTCTCACCTTCAACTTCCTTGCGAGTGTCGTGTATGTTGTAACCCACTTCAGTACTTGCTGTTTATTGCAGTCACCATCCCCACAGCCCTGATCAGCAGCAGCCTTACCCTTCAAGCCACGGCCTGTAGGGAGGCCAGTTGGCCAGGATGTTAACAACCTGTGTGTCAGCAGGGCCTATGTTGCTGTTCCTGCTGCAAGCACAGCCAGCTATGCTCACACGCTAGCTGTGGGCATGTCATCTGCACAGCAGCAATGCACAGGCAATCATATGTCGCCATGCAATGGCTGGCAGCACATGTGTAGCTTGCATGCTGCTGCAGTTTGGTGTGAGGATGCAGCACATGGTGGCTACAGCATCTTCAGTGCTGCTGGACGTTGATAGGAACAAAGGGCAGATCCCCAGGGAGACCCCAGCTCTCAGAAAGGCAATGGACCTAGGCCAAACAAGGCCACTGGAAACACTCATGCATAGAATGAGGTATGAAGTGGTGTAACCCAACTTTGTTTTCAGTGCAATTAGCATTTGTTCCCTTGAGACTAAATTCGCAGTCTACAGATGGTGCGTAGCTTCTGTCTGACGACCAGTGGTGAGAGTTCCAGACACCAAGCAGCAGGCTGACCTCTTGATCAATATGAGCATCAGCCACCCAGCTGTCTTGTTTGACGCTGGCTTGTCAAATGCTGGCACAAACAAAACACAGACTTAGTACTAGTCAAAGATTTGTTGCGTTGTATTGTTGTCACCCATGCAATTGCACAAAAGTGCTGCTTCAAGCATTCCAATCTCCACGCAGATGGGAGAAATCAGATGCAGAGGTGGACTTGATGCAGGCCTCCGCATCAGCAACAGCTGCAGCCATGAAGGAGTGCATACAGCTTTCAAGGCCTGGCATACAAGAAGCTCAGCTTGCAGCTGTGTTTGGTAAGGCTCAGCAGCAGTCCAATCATGCACTGGCCTGAGAATGTGTGATGTGCCTCACCAATGGCTAGCGCTGTTCCATGCGCAAGCACCTGTGCGCAAAGCATATGTTCAGCATGAAATGCATTAGTAGACGAGGCATCACTCAGCACTACACCTTCTGTCTGTATCACATATCGTGTAACACTCATTCTGGTTGTATTGCGCATCGCACAACGACATTCATTCTGCTTGTATTGCACATTGTACAGTAACATTCATTCTGCTTGTATGTCAAAACAGTGTCAAGCACTTGGCACAGCTTTTGCAGCTGTCCAAATCTATCAGATCCGTCTCAGTGTCATCAGCGTGTGGAACATCCATGATCATGCCCAACCTTTGAGCAAATATCAGATGGCCCATGGCCAATTCACAGATCTGTTTCTGCAGTATTTGCTAAGGGTAGCAAAAATAGTCAAGTGACATTAAAAAAATTCAGCAGCTTAGCATGTGACTCCATGGTGCAGAGTACAGGTGTAAAATGGCAGGGGCTCAGCGCAACTCCTTCCCCTCTGTTGTGGCTGGTGGGGCAGATGCCTGTGTCATCCATTACTTACGCAATGACAAGGTAAGCTGAAAGCAACAGTCACAGCACACGCGTGTGTCTTCTGTGGCTGCATGCTGCAGCTGCGCACAAGCCCCTTGCAGCGCTTTGTTGCTTCAAGGAACAAGCTTGCCATGCCTGATGTCACCGTGACAAGTCTCAGAGGCTGGGTGACAACCAGCGAGGGCATTGCTTTTGACATTAACATCATTTTGCCCAATCAGGCTCAATCAGGCCTTCAGTAGGGCAATGCATTCACATCTGTGCTGTGGGTCCGTTGGTTACTAAACTTGGTCTGGTAGCAGCTGACCGTGAGTGCATGGCACAGGCATTGTTAGATGGGCAATTACTGCTGATGGATGCTGGTTGTGAGCGGCACGGCTATGCCAGTGATGTCACTCGCTGCTGGCCAGTCAATGGCCGCTTCTCCTCAGAACAGGCAGCTGTATACCAGATTGTGCAAGATGTACATAGGTGGGATCTCCTGCCCACTCATGCTGACCTTGTGGGCATAGATGAGAAATGATGTCGATACAACCTCTGTGAAAGCTTACATGAAGACTGCTGTTGTTCAAGCAGGGTGCATGCGGCTCGGATGGTATGCACGCAGCGCAGGCCCAATAGCAGGCAAAAGAAATTGCATAGGCAGCTCTCTAGACAACCCAGCAGCACAATCTTGTCATAGACACAATACTGTATTCATCGATATGCAACTAGACCTGCAATGTGGAAAAAGACGGTCATTTGGTGCAATGGCGCGATGTAAGCTTCAAAAATTTGAGGTTTGAGTAAGATCAGTTGAGTTGGCTGTCACGCTAGCATATCTGGCTGTGCAGGCACTGCGTCAACTACTGTCGGCCAGGCCATACTCTGCGCGAGCTGCATAACCTGTCGATTCAGCTGTTGTCACAAGGCTTGGCAGACTTGGGTGTATGTGGCAGCATGAATCCCAGCGTGATAGCTAGAGATGCATACTCTAGATTTTACCCACACTCAGTAGGTGAGTAGAACATGCAGCTCTGCGTTGGATCTAACCTGTCTTTGTGCTGTCTTTTTGTCCATACACGCGGGTTTGTTGTTATGCTGCATGTCTCTGCTGAACAACACAGCTTGCTCTTGTAAGGTTTGCCACCCGCGTTCAAGTGCAGGCAACCAAGTTTGCAATGCAAGGCCTGACTAAATGCAAGTCAGCTCAAGCTGTGGTACACTCACAGTATTATGAGTATGTAGGACAGTTTGCGGAACAGTTCACAGCTGGTGCGGCAACAAGAGCTTCTTGCATGCAGGACACTATCTTGGAGGAGATGTGCATGACACAGCTTCAATAGGTCATGACAAACCGTTCCAGCCAGGCGTTGTATTGGCTGTTGAGCCTGCCTTGTATATCCCAAATGATCCTGGGCAGTATAGAGCCTTGGCTGGCATTGGAATTCGACTAGAGGATGATGTGCTTGTCACTGATCAAGATCCTGTCATTCTGTCTAAGGACGTGCCTCTGGAAATGAGTGAGATTGAAGACCTTGTGGGCACTGCAGCAGACTTTGCTAAGCATGGCCTTTGATGCTTGCTGAATAAATGAAACGAATCTGTTGAAACAGCTGGCACTTGTGGTTGACACATACTGCAGGGATTTGGCACCACCAAATGAATCGGCCTTTGTTCATTATGTGACTGCAGGTTGCTTGTATCAAACATGTACCATCTGGTTTCGGAGCAGGCTTGATATGAAGCAGCGAGTTGATCCGTTAAAGACAGCTCTGCCATAGTACGGCAGCATTGTGTTGTGGCCTTCGTGCGCGGCAAAGCATTATGGGGCAGGCACTGTCTGTGGTGAGCGCCACGACGAAACCCGGTGCACACTGCCTTTCGTGACTGAAACACTTTTCTCGCAACAGTTCCTGTGTGTGTGTCAAATCTGCCGCAACTTACTGTGATACGGTCCACAAATTTATCGCCATGCCATTTCAAAGTGAGCAAGCACTCTGTCTGCGTGCAGGCTGCGGCCATAGCCCTTCCACTAGGAGCGGGCATCGGCATGAGCGTTGGCTTGCAGAAGCAAGTGAAAGGATGGTGCGTAGACACAATTCCGCTCCCCAAACGGCTTCTGGAACTTGGTAAACATCATACCTGTGACTAAAGGTACAAACGTCTGAAGAAGCCTTCTTGGCAACCACCTAACTGGCTTTTTGGCCCAGTATGGACTGCACTGTATGCCATGATGGGGGTTGCATCTTGGCTGGTGTGGCAAAATGGAGGAGGTGCTGTCCCATTGTCCCTGTACACTGTACAGCTGGCACTTAATCTGGCATGGACACCACTCTTCTTCAAGGAGCATCAGCTTACATACGCCCTAGCAGATATCACAGGTGGCTGGCTGGTGTGTAATTTGGAAGCACTGATATTGCTTAAATGTACATACAACAAGTGTGCATCTTTTCTGGCCATGACTCTCTTGTTGCAGGTCTGCTCCAAATTGCACATCAAGCCACATGTGGTGGTATGCTGTTTGCATGCAGGCCTTGCATTGCAGCTGCCACTTGAGTCTTGTGTGTCATGCATCTGTGCACTGACCTCTGGTATCAACTGCTGCCTGGTGCATGACTTGCTACTTCCTGCAATGTCTCTGGAAATTTGCATGCTGGCCTCAGATCAGTGATTGTTCCAAGTCTGGCCAGAGAGTACTTTCCTCTCATACAGTGCTGTTGGGAGTGCTGACCGCAACAGTGGTGGAGTTCAACAAGGTGTCCCCTCAGGCTGCCTACCTGCTGCTGCCTTACCTGGGCTGGTCCACATTTGCTGCTGTGCTCACCCTAGATATCTGGAAGAGGAACCCAGAGGTGACTTGATACCCATTCTTATGCTGCCTAGCAACGTCAGCACATCGTGCAGCCTTTTAGGCCACACTGGCGGTATCCTTCTTGCTGTTGGATTGTCACTTTGCTATCAGGCGCATCATGCTAGTGAATTGCTTCGCGCAAGGTGCGCTCAATGGTCCAAGCTCCATATGGACCCTTGTCAGGAACCCCTGTGATACATCAAGTGCTGCTGCTGTTGTTCACTTACACAATATCAATCCGATACATACAGGAGAGGCGTGTGCCCAAGGCATGGCAGAGGGCTGCAGACAAGTCAGAAGATCAGCTTGGCTCAGCAAGTGGTGATGAGGCTTCTGCGACCTCATGATGGCATTCATGGCCGTGTGTACATTACATAGGTGAGATCATATCTTGTTGAAGATGGCTGGCAATGCTCAAGGACACAACTGTCACCCCATTTGTATGGCTGCATGGTCTATAGCTGATGCTGTGCATACACAAAACAGCACTCACAGCAGGCTGTAATGTGTTTGCTGACATATGCATGACTGTGTGTTGCTGTCATCCATCCGGCACATGTCCAGCCAGAAATAGGTTGTGCGCCAGGTAGCATCACTGCGTCGTCTATAACAGGCCAAACAGCTGTCCAAATGCCTGATACAGTAGGTGTAGGCACCATTGCACACCACAACATGCTGAGAATGTTTGCACTGCAGGTTTTGATGCTGGCTCTGCTTCTCAGAATGTAATTTGCGCATCAACTTTGTGCAGCAATTGGATCCTTGTACATGTGACCAGCGTCAGACCAATACACTCTGTGTACATTAATGAGAGAAATATTTCTGCCCTGTGTGAGATGGTTGTACATATAGAACACATTTTGTGGGCTTGGTGCGTGATCTTTGATTCGTCCCTGGTGTCAAGTAGTTGAATGCTGCACATATTTCACCCATATCATACTTGTAATTACACAGCAGCTTTACAAATAATGATACAAATGCAGTCTGTGATTTGAGCTGCTGCTGACATGTGATACAAGGAGAAGACCATTAGCATATACTTCGTCTAAAGTACAGGCACAGCCAATTGCACTTTGCCTAAACAAACAGTCACCATTCAGGTTTATAAGGACGTCAGCCAGACCATAAGATCAAAGATCTCCAGCAGACATTAAGCAATGCAGAGAGCAGATGACATCATCACAGCAGGCAAAAATCAACACAATTGTGCAAGTGCCAGCATGAGTGTTCAAGTCCAAGTTATGCAGTTCACTGTTGCTGTCATTAAGGCTCAAGCTTGCCATCCATGTGTACGAGGCTATTGAAGCAGATTGCTAGACTATATTGACATTTGAAACTATATTGATGTTTGCAGCAGGTGAGCAATGTCTTCAGCAGAATGACCATTTTCTTGCAGGTAACCAACAATGGCACGCAGGTTCTTGTCAGCATCAAGCCCTAACAAAGTTGGCCGCTGTAGCACAGTCTGTGCTGGCTCAGCGATACCTACGTCTCTTAGGAATGACATAAAGGGCTGCAGTCTGGTCTCTATGCTATAGCTCAGCACAGGGGGATGTTGCATGATGACCTGCAAGGCATGATAATACAGTTGATACAAGATGAGAAAGTGCTTACTTGTGCAGATAGAAGCAGTTGACCTGTTGAGCACAAGTCCAGAAGTACCAAAACATGCAGTCAGGTGGCAGCAAATCCAAGTTGGACAAACACAATGCCGGCTGATTAGCATACGCGCAGCAGTAGTCGCGTACCTCAACAACTTGTTCCTGAGACAACCCCTGACTCTGCAGAAAGTTGCAGACCGGCTGCATATCTTCCTGTACACTCAAACGTCTTGCCTGTACAGGATAGCACAGTTGTCACTACATAGGCAACAAAGAGTTCGTTTGGCTGCGTGCCCACGTTCCATGTCACTACAAAGAGTCTAAAGGTATAGCTGGGAAGAGCATACGTTAACATTCACAGCCCGCCGCTTATGCCTGTCTTTGAGGTAGAGTGAATTGGGATTCATAGCAACGTCTAGGACCCTTGAAATTTCGGAGGTATGCTGAAACCCAATTGATTTCAAAAACTGGGCTCCTTCAGCATAATGAGGTACCTCCTCTCGCTCAACACCTGCGCTCCAGCAAGTGTCAAAACCAGCTGAGTGACCTTGTCTTGCAGGTGCAAAGTTGCCATATGCTGCATCTCGGCAGCAGCTTCTTCTCGGTACCTGTATTTTGCTGTGTTCTGCTGAGAAGGTTGGTGGCGACAGCTTGACACCGAATTGCCTGTCGGTGACGCAGCACGCAGGGACGTTGTTGAGTGACCGGAGAAAACGCAGCTACAGAGTATCTCCTACCCAAATCAGCTTGCATCTGCAATGTCATGCACGGCATTGTGGCTTGTCTTACCGTCGTAAGTAGGGACACACGTTTCTGGTGAGACCCAGCATGACATGTCGCACATTTATAATCCATTCTAGTCAACATCGTCGTTCGTCACGGAGCCGCAACTGATTTCGGGATTCCCGACAGAACAAAACCGGAACGGTTGACCGGCGGACGCAACAGCAATCGCGCATTGACCTCCTGTCCGAACGACAAACTGATCTGTGTCTCACACTCAGGCTGTTGCGTGTTGACCTTCCGGCAACAAGCGTCGAACACAGCGCGCGTGCAACGTTCGTACGCCTGCAACGGTCGACGCACTTGTTGCGCTCCACAGCTACAATCACAAAATCGCAAATGGCCGCACACGAAAACTCCGCTAAACCCGGGACAGCTAAAGCAGGCCTGGACGTCGCTCGGAATGGCTGGTTCACAGAACTGAGCACCATGTGGAAAGGTCAGGGATTGTCGTTCCAGGTCGAGAAAACTCTGTTTCAGGACAGATCTAAGTTTCAGGTATGCTATTCCTCAATGTTCCATAATATACAGGCCTTTTTCAGTACACATGCAGTGTTTTTGACCTGGACAAGTGGTGCATGCAGGATGTCTGCGTATTTCAGACCCAGGCTTTTGGCAAAGTACTGGTGCTGGATGGTATGCATGCTGCCTCTTGCATGTGCACATCATCTCCACCAGTGTGTATACACTGACAAGTGGGGTCTGCACATGACAGGTGTCATCCAATGCTCTGAGAAGGATGAATTTGCATACCAAGAGATGATTGCTCATTTACCGCTCTGTGGGCTAGCGGTAAGAGCAGGGTTCCAATGCTGTGCGCTTGTTTGTTTCGTATATGTCACACATTGCAGGGAGGGCTAACAGCAAGCTTTCAAGTATGCAGGAAGCACCAAAGAGGGTGTTGGTGGTTGGCGGCGGTGACGGTGGTGTTTTGCGTGAAGTGGCACGTCATGACAGCATCACTGACATCCAGATAGCAGAGATAGATGGGTATGTGAGCTTGTACTGCTTGTATGTCTTTTATACGCAGCTTGAAGCAAGGGCAATGCACCACATGGAGGATCCACATTCCTCATTTGTCAATCATTGCATGGATCCAATGGAACCTTAATTCTGCAACTCAAGCTGCAGAGGTTGTATGAAATGCATTACAGGATGGTACCGGAGGTTGCAAAGCAATTTTTCCCTCAAATGGCAATCGGCTTCAGCGACCCACGAGTGACAGTCCACATCACTGATGGCATCAAGTATGTCCAGGAAGCTGAGGAGAACAGCTTTGATGTCATCATTGTGGACTCTTCTGATCCAGTGGGTCCTGCCGAGGTTCTGTTTCAGAAGGTGACTCTTGACTTAACATCACATGCTCTTTTCTCTCATGACCCTAGCCATGCCACTCGCTTCTTAAATGCTGTGAGCCCCTTGACTCCCCGAGAAAGGAGGGCAAGCTTTGAGCAGCATCTAGTGGCTAAAACAGTGTCCTGACCATGCTGTTCCTTGCAGCCCTTCTTTGAGGCAATGCACAGAGCCATCAGACCAGGAGGAATGGTCTGCACACAGGTATGCAACAATCAGCGCGACGCAGTACCCATGGAGCACATGTTGTCTCATTGTGCTATGTGGTTCAGCTTGTGAGCATGAGACACAATGCTGCTGTTGCAAGAATGCAACACTGGTATCTTTGTCCCCCCTGGCTATGCTTCTGCTGTGAGGGTAGGAATGATGTGCAGGCTGAGAGCCTGTGGCTCCATCTTGGTATCATCAAGGAGCTAGCAGCCATGTGCCACTCTGTCTTTGAAGGTGGTGATGTGCGCTATGGCTACACCACTGTGCCAACATACCCAAGGTCTGCATTGCACTGCTGTGGTGACGTGTTGCATGCATTGTGCAGGTCTGGCTGCTCACCTATGCAGACCTGCAATGTGCAGTTGTATACAGCTTCAGATATGACTATATGTGTGGATTGCCACCAGGCATTTGCACGTTTTCATACAGCAGCAAACAGCAGATCATGCCTGGTAGGCATATGTTCTTGCTGTTTGCTTCATATGTGTGGCGCAGGTTGTTTAGGACGGAAAGTTGCATGCGATTGATATGTTAGCAAACTGCAGCTTATGTGTGTGCAGTGGGCAGATTGGCTTTCTACTCTGCTCCAAGAAGGGAAACAGTTCAGTAGATCCTCGAATACCCAAACGTGAGCCCTCTGCAGCACCCAGCAAAGAGTATCCAGCCCTCAGGTATGCGTGTCCTGTGCCTTCTGTTTGCACCAGTTGCTTGATTTGCGATCAACAAGACCACATCTACTGAATGTTATTTGCAAGATCAAGCAACCTTGGCAGTCCCGGCAGCATCTGCTACTTTGATGTGAATGAGCTATCATCACCTTGTTAGAAAACGTTGGGTGCAGGTACTACAACTCTGCAGTGCACAAAGCAGCATTTGCCCTCCCACAGTTTGCTAGCACAGAACTTGGCTCAAGTATCAACCAGGGGTGATATAGAAGCTTCAATAGGGTGGGTCAAACCTGCTGTAAATCTAACCTGATTGCGTTGTCAGTCCTGTTCAGCTTGTCAGTACTCATTCCAGCTCTTATATCAGACTTTTTGTACCTGCTTGCACATCAAACCATGCATGCTGCACTCTGAAAATGAGAATGAGAGGTTTTGCAAATGTAGGGTATAGCGTGTGCAGACTTCTGCTGCCTTGCAACAAAGAACATTTAGCTGCAACTGTTGAACGTCAGTCAAAATGAAGCATTTGAGCAGCATGTGTATGAGCAAATGAACAAAGTGTCATGTCGTATGTCAGATGCCTGCAGCATATGTATACGTTGCAGGTGCACATGCCCTCAAGGGGCAGCAATCATCCAATTGCATGAGCGCACTTTCGTATGCTTACCGCAAAGAGAAGGTATTGTACAGTGTCCAGTCTGAGCATCCAATGCCGGTAATCGTGCGCCAGTGCACGCGCTACGTGTCGCCTGAATGTGTCGCAAACCGTCCCAACACAGCGCGCAAAACGACAACGCTCCGGAACCATCAATTGCTGTGACCACCATATCTACGCCTGTGCGCAGCTCCCCGAGAAGAATCCATGAAAGAGGTACTGCTATGATACCTGGGCTATACCAGTCTGTTGTGTAGGCTTCAGATGGATCTTACGTCGTGGGTGCCAACGCTGACACACTGTTACGTCTGTCGACCTGACTATAGAGCACAGCCTGCCCGGCATCGCTGCGGCCGCTGTTATGGTCTCACACGCTTTACATTGCATTGTAGCAGAGTACCAGTCGTGTGCAAGGCTTATACATCATCGGGTAACGCCTTCTGCACTCCGCATGAAGCTGATGAGATATACGATCAAACGGGGACTGAGAACTTGAGGACTTACGCAGATGACGAGCAGCATGACCAACATGCGGCACAGCACGGTCTGACGCAGTCAGAAGCACCACCTGCATCGCCTCCCGTGAGTAGTGATAGAGGTCCCTGGAGAACAGGTCTTGTGCCATACTTGCATTTCATGCCCAGCTTGAGTGCTATACACCCATCATCACGACCTCTCAATGCAATATTTGTACTTATTTTGCAGGAGGCATAGCACTGGGCATTGCAGCTTTGCTACTTGCCTTGATAGCTTGGTACACCCGCTTGAAGAGGTACAGTACATGAGTAGCAGTTAAGCATGCAGTTTCAAAACACATATCTCAAATTCTGAGTAGGGAACTGTTGCAGGCCAAAAGACAAGTCTCTTGATGCTGATGCCCACAGACGCAAAGCTCCTGTGTCTGAGGCAGATCTTGACAACACTGTACGCACACTGACAGAACAGAGGCTGAGCGATGGGTCGACATCATTGGTAGGTGTGATGACAGCCTAGTATGCTCACTGATGGCAATACATTTTAGACACCAGGTCCTGCAGCTGGCTTGATATGTTTTGACTGCATACAGAACCGCTGACGTAGCTACAATGGTGGTGCAGACAATGCAAGGTGTATGTATAAGACAACCAGCAATTAGCTGCTGGCAGCCACATGGTATTGGACAAGTTTCATGCTCCACCAAACTCCCATATCAGCAAGGCAACCAGCAGGTTGGGCAGGTCATCTCTGGGCCAGCAGCAATGGAGCTTATGAGGTTGCAGCTGCAATACCTGATCTTCCTGAAGCAATCAGATGCTGTGTCATCTCTGACTCAAGAGCCTCAGCAGTACATCAAGCTGTAACAATACATTTACAAGAGAACGCCACAGGGGAGTGGTGCCTGCGGTAGTCTGTAGTAGTCTACACATGCAAGTAAGGTCTGCATGACACTCTCTTGAGGTATAACTGCTAATGACATGGCATGTTAGCTGCTGCAGCAGGACCATTAAGTCAGTAACTGTTAAAGTGCATAATTTGTTCAACCATTGATCAGATAGTGAACCTGACATTGAGGAGCCCCTGGAACTTTACTTTCATAAATTGTTGCATCCGCGTGTCCTCAAAGGAGCACTGATTTGCAGAACCTGATGATTGGATCATTGGGAGTCAAGGTCAGATACAATGTGCACTCAAGCACTGGTGTATCAGGCTGCGCAATGCATTGGTATGCATCTCGGAAGCAATGTTTACAGTGTCATGCTGTGACTCGCTAAGCTGTTCTGATGCTTTGTATTGTTATAAACCATCATGCTGTGGCAAAGCAAAGTTTGTCAGTCTGACCGGACAGTTTGCAGCGTTAAGACTCATACGCAACACAGCCTGGCGCCAGCGCCGGTGTGTCTTCAACCATAGCGACTGTATGTCAGCACCAGACCAAGCATGCTAATGCCCATGCCGCCATCACCTTGTCGTGACAGCATGCCATGGCACATCATGGTGCTTCCAAAAGTGCAATTTGTCTTCCGCTCTGCTCCGTTGGACTGGTTTTTGGTTGACTGCATTTGAACCATAGTGCCCCCTCTACGCCGCACCGCACCACTTTGCCGCACTTTAAGTTGTGCCTGAGACACAGGTGCACATCTGTAAAAGCCAGATGAACATATTTTTGCAATTATGCACACATCATGTTGCAAGTGAATGCATCGATCATCAGTATGGTAGATGAATGGCTGATGGCAATGGCCTGTTGAACCTCAAAGAAGATCAACGTCACTCAGCGTGCCATAAGAAGACCACTGACACTCACCTTGTCTTGATTTGGTGATCCGAAGAATAATTGTCCTTGTAACACAGAAGGGCAGCTGCAGGGCTATGGCATGGCTGGTCTAGGTGATGCTCAGGGCAGCCATGGCTAACTCACGCCGGAAGAACAGCTGCTGCAGCTTGCACACTAGCTGAACCACTCACCAACAGCCTACTCTAGCACTTTTAGACCTGCATGACCAGCCGCTCGCCAAATTCTGCTGTACCACAAGCCTGTTAGGGCATCGAACAAAAGTCAGTTGCAAGGGAATCTGAAGGTCCAGGGTTGAGTAAGGATTAAAAATCGACAAGCAATTTGTTAACAGGTTCGAAGGAATTTCTTAAGCTTCGAAACATGACGATCGCGACTTACAGCGGTTGCGTACGTATTCGCAACTCATGCAGTGGCTGTTCTGCGGGCAGACGGCAGATTAGAGTATTCACTTTCAAGCAACGAGCTGTTCAGAGATGTGTTGTGACACTCTGTGTTTCTTCCGAAGTTTTCGAACCGCATCCCGAAGAAGGCTCGAACAACAGCACTGCAACTTTGGAAGGTGAGAATGGGCAGGTATGTGCAGAGACGGTGGAAATCATCGGCGAGGAACTGATGAAATCGTCTCACCAACCTGAAAAGATAGACTTGATAGAGATCATGCAAGAGGTCGGGCAGAGCATGGGCTGCAAAGTTGAGTACAGCAGAGGCCGAATTGTGGTCTCGAAAGTCGGCGTCGCTCATCAACTTGCTCAGTCAAGTTTGAAAGGGCGGTTGAATGCTGAGGAAAACTGGGTAACTTTGAACGGCCTGAACGTTGCTCTGCCGTGCGGAACCAGGCGTCAGCCTGACATCAGCGGATGGAGAAAGCTGCGCTTTCAAGCCAGGATGTCTGACGAGTCACAACTGGCTCCACACCCCAGACTGTAAGGTGCTAAATGAAATGAAATGAGAAAGCCAGTGAGACTAGACAGTACAGCCAGCCAAGTGTCGCAGCGTCCGGATTGCGTTTGCCAGATTTTGTTAGCGAAAACGAAGAAGCAAGAGCTGCCAGATGGTGATAAACTTTTAGAGTATGCAGCTTCTAGAATTCCCTAATGGATTGTAGACCCGTTGAACGGACAGATCTTTGTGTATGATCTAGTCGACAACGAGTTTTTGCAAAGTACAATAGCATCTGTCAGCAACGACAAGCGGTGCGTGCTATCGCCTTTCAGCATAGAAATGGATCTAGGTGAGTTGTTTGGTTATTTGGCCAAATGATGCGTGCTGTGTGACTATACAAGGGCAAGTCTGTTCCTATGGCTGACCTGACAAGTAGGTGGCCCACTTTGACAAGCTTGCCAAGGTCTCAAACACTGCTGATTCCTACATGTAGAATTTTCACCCCTGCAGATATATGCAGCAGTGCTGCATTGACCCTGCTAATTGCCCTGAGATCATTCTTGACGCTACGTCCCATTTGATTGGCCCCGTTCCACTGTTTGCAACGCTCATTGATACAATTTTTCTTGCTTCACAGTCCATTGGACAACTTTGCCCCATTTCCAAGGTTGATAATGAGCAGGTTCAGATGATGACCGTGGTATGACTGTGGGTAAAGTCTGTCTAAACTGTATCCTACAGTGTTGGAGAGGCACATTGCAATGATGATTAATTAGCGGATTGGCTGAAGACCATGGAGCAGAGCAGCAGAGTAAGCTGGCTTCAGACATGACCATTGCATGACAAACAAGTGCAAAGTGGGGCATTGCAACTTTGTTGGCACAGAGTGTCACCAAAGTATGTAGGCAGTCTCAGCAATTTTCTTCCAGAACCTGACAGGCTGGTCAAAAAGGCCATCGCTCATACCTCAGCGCTGAACACCCCTGGTAGCAAATCCCCCCTTGGCTGAGTCAACATAAACATGCGTGGCTAATCTTCTAAAGTATTTAAAGGTGTGCTGGCAACGGCGCTTTCTCGATCAAATACTCCAGTGCACAACAAAGCAGCAACCTAACGGGCATATGATGCCACAGAACCTGGCATTTTCCAGCTACAATGATCAGCTCATTTTTGCTTTCTGGTACCAACGATATGGCTACCGGTGTCAACGGTATGACCGACTGCTTTGTTCAACATTGAACAGTTCTGCATTGTACTTGTCTGTACTGTACCATTCTGTACTAGTGCGCAGCCCAAACTTCCAGCATTGTTGCAGCAGACTTCACAATATCCTGGTTTTATTGCACAGCACATCGAGTCTCCCCTGCGCTATGATGTCTGCTGAGTCACAACTGGCTCCACAGCCCAGACTGTAAAGCACTAAACTAGTAAGTAGTACTGATCTCGATCAGGTCAAGCTGAAGTGCAGACAAACTGGCACATGCATGCTCGGCCACATATTCTACAGTACATAAAACTTTTGTGCATTCTGCATGTTTACAGCATGGTAGTCCTGGACATTGCATAAACATATTAATCAACTCCCCTTATGAGTTTGATTACGAGCTTACAACGTACATAATGAACAGTCTGTGAACAAAATTTGGATAGCACAAGCGGTGCAAAACAGTTTGAAAAGTGTTTGCCAGATAAGGTTCAGAATACGCAACAGGTGCAGACAGGAGTGGCCAAAGAGACATGATTGTGCAGCAGCCTAGCAGTGATGAGTTACGTTTGTGCGTGCTGAGTCAGGAGCCGCAGATGTGCGAGCTCAAAGAGGCACGGCGCGGTGCTCCCAAGCTCAGGCACGGTGTAAGATGCTCAGCCCTAGACTGATTCGTGTGCATGCCTAATGTCCAACAAATATCTGCTACTGTAACAGCCTCTGGCCTAGTCCAACTACCACCTCAACAGATGTCTCACCCTGCTTGCTGTATATAAGTAAAGACAAAATCCACAAAGAGAAAACATGCAGTGTCGTCTAACAAGACACACATTGTTTGACAGGAGCAGGTGCGTGTGCTCAAAAGGGAATGGTCAACAGCAGCCTAATAGTGGTGAGTTACGTTTGTGCGAGCTGAGTCAGGAGCTGCAGATAGGCGAGCTCAAAAGACGCGCGGTGCTCGCAAGCTTAGGCACGGTGTAAGATGCTCAACCCTAGACTATTGCGTACACATCTCTGAAGTCCAACACATCATTGACCAGCCATACAATGCCATCTTGTTGCTGAAGTCTGAAGCAGCACACTACAGTGCGTTCACGGTTGCAAGGTGCAGTCATCTCTTCCGCTTTGTTCCTTTGGATTCTTTTTTAGATAATTGCATGGCAAGGGCTTCAGACCATAGCGCCCTCTCTACCTCAGCAGCGCTCCAACTTGTACCTGATACACAGATGTGGTTTTCTCCGTCAAATGAGTTTGATGTTGCAGGTCAGACACCACATGCAG
>JAABUP010003683.1_pt1 | contig 26721 bp, 35 predicted proteins | sample 5559201 | NCBI WGS metagenome assembly JAABUP01 (sample SAMN10711887, study PRJNA513373) | rock metagenome | isolation source: Antarctica rocks | place: Antarctica | reverse complement strand
GCAAAGCGAAAGCCAGCTCAGTGCACACCGTTTGATCTCCTTGGCCCAAAGCCGCACAAGTCACGGCCCACTCCTTCAATGCAAGCTGTAACTGCTGTTTGGGGTCATCCTGAATGAACCGTGTGGGTCTGTGTGCTTCTGCGACAACAACCGCCTTTCTGCGGCCAGTGCCTCTCGCAAAGCAAGGCTTATTCGGTCGAGTGACTGAGGGTCTGGCAACCTGCGTCCTTAAGGATGCTCTGCCGTGCAGCTGCATACGTGCAGGCCGTAATCAAACATTCGACAGTCAAAGACAAGGATGCAAATACGGGCTCGCCACGCTGTTGGTCCTGCTAGTGGAAAGATCGCCCAGAAGATCGTCCAGGCAACCAGTTCATCTTCGCGTTTCGGCTCCGAAACCAGTATTTGTCACCAACGTTTGGTCTCGGTGATAGCGTTTTCTGGACAGTTTACAACATCAATTTATGGCAATGTCGCAGCAGCCATGGATGCTCTGCTCTGCAAAGGTTTCGTCAGCCACCGCAGGTTGTATTGCTGCTACAGGACTATGTCAAGCTGCACAAGCTTGAACAAAGCTGACAGAGGTTTCACTGTAATGGGCCATGACGGGTCAGTCCGACTGAAGGTCATGGGTTCCGATTGGCATTGAATACACTACCAATATACATGAATCAAAAGTGTAGTAGAAAGTCATCAGCACTGAACATCCTGCCAGCAGCACACTCTATAGACTACGATAGTACCCCTCTACTGTGTGAGATACTGAATTCTATATATTACAATGACCCACCAACATATTCTTCCAGAGGCATCCTCTATCTATGCTGACGGTGCTCATAAAATGCAAAGTACCTATTCTATCGCAGCCAGGCCAGTTCTTTCAAAAACTTCTGATCAGGCACTTGCATCATCTCCTGGAGTGCTACAAACTTGCTGTATGCCATGTCATAGACATTGCCAAGTTGTGTGCCTTGCAGATCTCGCTGAGTCAGAACTGAGACAGGCAAAGTGTTCTGTTCCTGCAATGCTGCACCCGCACAGGCCGGCCGATACAGCAGTTGCTGGCCTTCTATCAATGTACATTGTTTCAGAGCTCCAGCCTGAATGCGGTCTTTAGGATATCTGTAGTTTCCGGACTCTGCCGCACCATCAAACATGTCCCAAGCAACTTGAGCAGGAAGTGGCACAGTTGTATAGTGTGCCTGCCATAACTGCCCAGGCGCTGCAAGTGGGTTCACTTTACCTCCAGATGTGCGATGGAAGAAGGCCACTTGGCCTTGTGGGTTGTGATGCAGAATGCCCACATGCTCAAGCTTTGAGCCCTGTAAGAACCAATTGTCAGCTTCAACAGCCAGTCCTTTCAAATCTTTGCAAGCTGTTTGCATGAATTCAGTCAGCAACAAGCAAATGCTGCAGAGCCTCGAAGTTTGCAGCCCATGGCAAGATGGCCAGACTTTGGAGGTTTCAGACCAGTCATATGCACAAGACACCTCCCCAATTGATTTCACTGCTGCTTGGCTTGCAAGACATACATGTCAGTGCAGTTGTCATAGACATCAAGCAGCTTGATCATGTTATGACAGGCATGCAGACTGTTCAGAGACAGCGGCCTGACCTCTGCAACGTCATGCAAACACAGCCTCACGTACTCTGGGACCTGCAGGTTGGCACACACACACACACACACACAACTCAAACCTATATGCAGCAATCCCCTGCCCAGCTATGCATATCAAAGCGTGGAGGCGCCTAAGGACAGAGAAGCGGCACAAAAGCCGTGGCAAAAGGCTGCAATGTGACTGTCTGGCATCACGCTGGTACATGCCACTGTCTTGACAAGGGTGCTAGTAGCACAGTGCATCACTGATCTGTGCTCTTCAATGCCGTACACAGATTGATGGATCATGTACATGGTGTCTCGACTTCACACATGTTTCTGATCTGTAGAAGCAATGCAGTCACTAGAGAATGCATGGCAGCAGCAAACGGTTTCTTAGCCAAGCTGTTGCATGCTGTAGCAGGTTGTTGTACATGAGAGGAGATGCTGCAGCATGCTGATGCAGGGATGACGCAGTGAAGATGCGTAGAACAGAGTCCTCTGACATCATGGGATCAGTTGTCACTGGTACCCCTTTCAGTCCAGCTCTAGGGCAAGATTACCTGATAGTACTCTGTGATCTTGTTAGCCAATGCAAAGGCCAGCAAGAAACTATCCTTGTCACCATTCATCAGCTGTTGGTAGACACCGTCGTCCCCATAAGAGTTGATGAACCAAGCCCATTCCACCACATCAGCATGACGCTGCCTGCATTGCATCAAAAGAGTGAACTAGCGAGTGAATCCAAAAGCTACAACTGTTGCTGTCATGAATTTGCAGCGTTCATATAGAACAAAAAGGGGAAGAGAATGAACTTTATGCCTTGTGGTAGTTTTGATAGAAGAAAAGCCTGAAAATGAGATATGTTGGGGTTGCCTGTGGGCAGGGCCCATACATGCATCCCAGGTGGTACTAACAGCAAACCTCAAATGCTTTGACATCACATTTTGGATGTTGGCAGCCCTTTGTGCTTGACTACCAAACAGCTGCATTGTGACATAGGCAGCAGCCGTGCAGCTTTCCTGCTGGCTTGCCAGTAGCTTGTTGTTGACAGTTCATATGTCAAATTGTGACTCACAACCGTAGGAGGTCAGGAGGTCAGATACTTCAGTATCTGCAACAAACACTGCCATGTGCATGACCTTACCTGTTCACCAGGAACTGGCCGCTTTCTGCAAACATGAAAGAGCTGTTGCCAAGTGCAGTGGGGGCCCAAGGCTCACTCCAGCCCAGCAAGTGGTAGGCCTGTGCCTGGATGCCTGAAACTCGGGACAAGGGCAGGGCAAACAAGTCAGGCCTGCAAGGCAAGTGCATGGTATGGTCACCTACATGCTCAAGACAGCTGCAAAGCAACACACGGGACCAACAGCACAGCCTGAATGCATGACAGCATAACCTGTAAAAGGCTATGAAACATCAGTACATCAGAAGCAGCTGAATGCTTTGATGCCTGGTACATTCGACAAATGGTGTTCTACTAGAAAATTGTACAAGTTGGTAGATACTGTGACAGGTGATGTTGTCATGCAAGGTAAGCCAGCTGTCTGGATTGGGATGCAGCAGGCAGTGTGAGGGTGTGAAGGGTGGGCCAGAGTAGGGTGGAAAGGTGCTTTTGTAACAAGCTTGAGGAGCCAAGGCTCACCAGAACATGTTGCCATGCAGCTGGTACTCAGGGCTGTCAAACAGCAAGGCTGGGTTGAGCACAGGCAGGTTGTCGGCGTCAAGCAGGATAACTTCTGTAAAGCTGGTTGCATACAGGGCGAAGGCCTTGAGGGCGTAGCCTCTGATGTTTGCTGGCTTGTGATGGGATGGGTAGGGCAGTGTGGTGGCATCTCTACATGTCACACCACTGAAGCTTGTCTGCAGCGTAACAGGCTTGTTAACAACTTGCTGCCGAGGATCTTAAGTTTGGACATGTCTGTAAAGCAATGTGCTTGTAGTGATTGGTGTCAAGACATCAGCAGCCTGAAGCAAGGGGCATGCTGAACTGCCACCGGGTTGTTTCTATCAAGAATGTGCACAAGCGCGGCGCATTTTACCTCAAAAACAGCCTTGGTGTGGGCATCAATCTCGCCAGCAATATGCCAGATCTCAATAGGCAAGTCACACTGCAGCTCTTCCCTGAGTAGTTGCACAGCTACATAGGCGCTGCCAAGCCTGAATGATTTCCCAGCTGGCAATATGATGCCGCGCGCTGGCTGATGATTCAAAGGGATGTAGCTTGTGACTGAGAGTATGGGTCTCAGCTGCTCATAGCCTTGCACAAAGGCAACCTGCTCAGGGCTGCTTGGTGCCAAGGCAGTGATTGGGTTGACGGTGAATGAGGACAAGACGTTGAACTGTAGCTTGGGTGCTAATACTGGTTTTAGCTTTTCAGGCGAAGACAGGACGCTCGTTGTCTCTAACACAAAAGGAGGCGGCGGCGGGAGGATGCTGTGGCTCTGCTCTGACAGGAGTGCAGTCTGCAGGTAGCTCTCATCAACCTCAGACTCAAGAGGATAGGTCACCCTGCCTTGAGATCCCGAGAAGCGAGCAGCTACAGCTATGACGATCAACAGAGCCAGGATCAAGCTTGCCGCAAGGACTGATGCCTTTGATTTTGATTGTCGATGCGACGGGCCGGGATGCCGCCTCATACTCACGGAACGCAGCTAGCTGGATCACACATCTGTAACGCGACTTCAGACTTTCAACGCAAGGGGCCTCAGGTCAGAAACGGCTATGGGCAGCAGCAGCTGCCCCTATGAGACGTTTTCTGGTTCAACGCGAACGAGCCACGCGACATAAACAGCAGCATCATTGCAGACATGGAGCTACGAAGCGGTCAACGCAAGGGTTCCACATAGCACGCTCCAGCGCAGCATGCGCATGCCAATAGGTCACATTCTGTTGTGCAACGCAACACTGACCAGTGAAATGGCGACCAGTCAGGAAGCAGGCTCGGGCAAAGTCGACACCGTTGCCCCGGAGGAGGCCACAGCCTCCAGCAGTCCTGTTGAACATGTTGAACAGGCTGTCCGCATCGTGAGCAACCTTCCAGCTGCATTCCGCGATACACCTGAGGGATCTCAAGATGCCTGGGTCGATTGGAATGATGATGCGGATGAGGATGATGACGGCGATGAAGATATAGACATAGGCGAGCTGGAAGAAGACATGGCTGAACTGGAAGCTGAACTGGACCAAGATGAGTGGGACGAACACGATTATATTCCTGGACAGGCTCCTCATGAGATTGCTGGTGATCTGCTTTTAGCCAAACGCCTGACTACCTGTTCACTGCATAGCAGCCAAAACTCAGATTGTGCGTATGCGCCTGCCAAGCCAAGCAAGTCTACATGCACATGCTGTATGCCACGCACATGCTGTATGCCACACACATGCTTCCTGTACTAAAATGTTGCATGACTTTCCTTTTTTGCGCTGGATACCACAAGTAGACTTGTAGGTTAGAACAACAGACATGGCATGAGCAAAACAACAGCATGAGAGCATAAATTCTCTTGCTGATCAAAAGCATCAGGCTGCCACAACTTCAGCTACATTTCATGAGTATGGATGCCCATGAGAAAGACACAACCCCCCCCAGCAAATTTGGCTGTTTCCAGAACTTCCAGACGTAGCCTTGCAAGCCCTAGCAGCAGACACATTATGTACTTCACAACGCCATTGCATCAACAAACTTTTCCTTTAAGGCAGGGAGGGCCACATCACACCCACAAAGGCAGCACCGCGCACAGCCAACTTGACCATTGACTGGCACACTGGACACTTTATCGGCAACACACAACAAGTCACCAAAAGCACCTACACACTGTATCAACAATGTCTAAGTTAGTAATGAGCAAATGTCACATGGCAAGTTGCATTCTTGTAGATGAAGAGGATGAAGAAGAGATCGAACAGGAAGCTGATCCTGTCCTGGGGCCATTTGCACTCAACCCCCTGCATCCAATGGCAGTCCAAGCAGCTCTTCTGGATCCTGGGTTCGATCTGGATGAGCTTGGCTTACATGAGCTTGATCCGGATGATGATGTGGGTCTGTATGGTGAAGAAGAGGATGAGATGATGTCAGATGATGAAGATGTTCCATTTGAAGATGACGACTTAGATTGGGATGGTGCTGATCTTGGTGATCTGATCCATGAAGACGATTATCATGCAAATCTGCATGAATTCCAGGTGAGACATCCCTGGCCAAAGTTGGGTGCTCCAGCTTGGGCACCTTGCCTATCAATGCTTGTGGAGACAGCATGCTCAAATGCAGGCTGCCAGCAATGCTGGCTTTCTTCAAAAGGTGCCCTTTTGAAATAGCCTTGCTAGCATGCATCTCATATGCTTGTTCAAGATATGGCCACTGCCGCATACACAACCAGGCACCTGTCTCAGGAAACAGCACCTGTATTTGTGTCTCATCTCAGGCCGGTGCCAGCTTGTGTGACTGCTGCTGACAGCCGGTATGTCTGTAACACCAAGACATCCTGCGAAAGGACCCACCCAACAGGTGCAGTGGGTTCTCAGAGGGTGCTGATGAACTCACAGAGGGCCATGCAGAGGAAGTGCAAGATGACTGACTGGCTGCTGCTGTGCAGTTTGCGATAGAGCGGAATGAGTTAGCGCGACTGGTGCCTGATGCCAAGTTTCCCCCTTTCTGGGGCTTTCGTCGTGAAGAATCGGATGACGATTGTAAGCTCTTAACCTCGACTTGCATCTCCTCTTGATGGATCTGGGCAGATCACAATGACAGATTGCCAGTTTTGGATCCAATTTGTGTCCCCTTGGATGAATACGACAATAGCCTCGAGATCTTAGGCCTGTCTTGCAATCCCAAGCTGCCACACATGTGGTCAACATGCAAGTGAAGCCAATCATGCAATCAGGATAGTGCATGGTGCCAAGACTGGCATGGTGTGATCTCACACATGGGCTTGCAACCAGCTACATGCGCCCTACATGCTGTTGTTGCTTCTGGTCTGCTCCTGACAGAGGGTGACAATCCTTTTGGTTGCCTTTGGTTGTCTCTGTGCAAAACTATTGTGGGCTGTGTCAGTGCCCCAGCAATTGACCAGGTAAGATGACCAATGTGTACAGCTTGTGGGATGTCAGCCTTCATTTTGAGAACTCCCAGTGCTGAGGCTTGCAGTGGTGTGGGTCCATCCATGTGTTGCTGGACATAGCTGCTTTTGCAGCTGCCTGGTGCTCAATTGTCTTGGTCAAAGACTTACCCAGGCAGACAAGTATGGAGGAGCATGCGGATTTGGGTCATCTGCATGAATGCTTTATCATCTGCACGAGTCTGTGATCATCTGCATGGGGTTTGGATCATCTGCACAGGGTTTTGGATGATCTGCCTGAACTGTGGATCATCTGCACTGATTCTTAATCATCTGCACTGATTCTTGATCATCTGCATGGATGCTTGATCATCCACATAGGATTTTGCTCTACCTGCGTGGAAATCTGGTCATCTGCTTAAGGTTTGGGATCATCCTGCATGGGTGTTTGATCATCTGCACATGATGCACAGGGGAACAGCCCGATGATGACGGCGATGAGCAAGGCCAGGAAAGCTTCTTCAGCAACCCTCAGCAGGCTGACCCTGCCTGGTTCCACCTCAGCTCTGCCAGTAACCACTTCCAGTCGGCAGACTCACTGTCAACAAGTGGCACCCCCAGCTGCAGTAGCATCACAGGTCAGCAACTTGCCAGCAGCACACACGACTGAGATTTGTTGTGCTGCGTTGTGTGTTTTGTGCCATTACAGTAGCAGTGTGTTGGCACAGGGAGGTCACAACATGTGTTGTCTTTCTGAGGTCCTCTTATCTTGGGCATATTCACAAATCAGCATGTGCGCTTTTCGAATGTGAGAGCGGATACAGCAGCTTTGCTGTATTTGCTCTCACCGCGTGCAGCTTGGTGCTCATCTGATACAGCTTCTGGCCAGATGGGCCATGCCTGATTGATACTGGCTTGATACCAGAAGCATCACAATGCATGTTGCCATGCATAATGTTGCCTGCAGGGTCCCAAAATGAGGAGATAGTCATGCTGCACAACTCCTTCAACCTAGCTGTCTGGCGTCTGCCACCTGCCCCACCACCTGCCACGCCATCTTTGGCGGCAGCTGCTGCCTCAGCTGCATCACCAGCTGCTGCCTCAGCTTCATCACCAGCTTTTTCCTCTGCTGCATGCCCACCTGACACTGCAGCTTCCTGCTCAGATTCAGCTGCAGATCCAGCAACAGCTGATTTCCACCCCCACAGGAGAGGAATCAGCTATCATGATGACCATGGCAAACAAACTGCATGTACCTCTGCTGGTTCAACAGCGGTGACAGATCACTCGGATGCTGTGCTGCTTGCGTATACAAAACCCAGGTTTCGAGCGTACAGCATCACCAGGTCTCCCGACGGAAGATTCGTCGCAATTGGTAAGGTTGCTGTTGCTGGGGATAGGCACAGAGCATGTGCATGTGCAGGTGCAGGTGCATGCCTGCTTGCTTGATGGTTTTGCTGTTTGCATCGTGGGCATCAAATTAGTGATATTTCTTGCCACATTAGCTTATATGACGCGACAGCACTGTGCAGTCAGCAGCAGTGTATATTGGCTGAGGGCAAGTCATATTGCAGCAGCACATGCTAAGCTGACATCACTTTACAAGCTGGGCAGCAACCCCTGCAAGCATGTTTATGACAGGGCTCACCCACATAGCATCTTCTCACCCCAGACCAAGAAAACGTGACAGACTTGCTGGCTGGCTAAGGCATTGTAATCTCTCTCTCTCATGACTGCATGGACCGCAAAACTGTGTCAATTGTAAATTGGTGTCAATCCTGCATGCAGGCGGTCATGCTGGGCTGCTGTCATTGTATGAGCTGGCAGTCAACCCAGACCATGAGGCATCAGACAACAGCTCTGTAGACCAGTTCGCGGACCCACTGCTGAAGGCTGCTGCACTAGGGCACAGATTTGAAGCTGGGCCAGATGCAAAGAGTTGCCCCCTCATTCTGCAGCTGGTCAGCCACATTGCGCTGGAGAGTCACGCTGGCATGGTCAAGGCAGACAGCATGGCTAATAGGTGAGCACCGTGTCCACTCACACAGTGGACAGCATGGGCAATAGTTGAGAGCAGTGTCCACTCATACAGTAGAAAGCATGGCTAATAGGTGAGCACCAAATCCACTCGCACAATAGACAGCATGGCCGATAGGTGAGCACTGTGTTCACTCACACAGTAGAAAGCATGGCTAATAGGTGAGCACCGCGTCCACTCACATAGTAGAAAGCATGGCCAATAGGTGAGCGCTGTGTCCACTCATACAGTACACAGCATGGCCAGTAGGTAAGCACTGTGTCCACTCACACAGTAGAAAGCATGGCCAATAGGTGAGCGCTGTGTCCACTCATACAGTAGACAGCATGGCTGACAGGTCAAGATGCTATCAACCATTTAGTAGACAGCATGGCCAATAGGTGAGAACTGTCTCTACTCAGAAGGTAGACAGAATGATTGACGTGTGAGTGCTGCCTCCAGTTATACAGCAGACAGTATGCCCCACATACAAGGCCTGTCTCCACTCATACAGCTGACAGGATGGCTAAGAGTTACAGGCTCTGTCCACTCATGCAGTAGACAGCACAGCCAGCATGTGAGGGCTGTCTCCACTCTTGTAGACAACAGCATGGCTGACCGGTGTGGTCCTCACCCACCATTGTGGGTGGGTGGGTGGGAGGGTGGATTTGTGAGTGGATCGGTGGAGGGGTGGGTGGGTGGGTGGGTGGATCGGTGGATCGGTGGATGGGTGTGACCACACAGTAATGTTGCCTGGTCATGCAGTGTGCGCTTTGGAGTGGTGGGTGGACGCACAAGGCTGCTAGCTGCCTGTCAGAATGGCTGCGTGTTTTTTTTTGAGACAGGTTGTGGGCCATTGGACTCAGCCAGCAAGGAGCTTCCTTGCCACAGACTGCAGCCGGTTGCTGATGACACTCACACAGATCCCCAGCGACCGGTATGGCCCTCTTATCATTCCTTGCACCCCAAGCATCTGTATGTTATGCACATTCATTCAGTTGTCCATCATACACATGTTTTGCCCTTACTCAGGTATGTGCAGCCCTGAGTACTTTGTATGTGAGGTCTTGTTTTGGCGGTCCGGTACCAACAACAGTGAGTGTCGAGTGGAGTGTGTACAGCCCTGAGTAACTCCCTGTGTAAGCTCTTGTTTTGGCAGTCAGCATATCAACAACAGTGAGTATAGGGCCAGGTATATACAGCCCAGAGTAATCCCCTCTTGTTTTGGCAGTTGGGGTACCAATGTTTGCGTGTCATCTGACAAAATGATCAAATCAAAACATCATGCTTGCTGTCTTTAGCAATGTCTGCACAACCATTGCTTCAAGCCTGCATGTTGCTGCTATTTTGGTTGTATACAGAAAGGAAGACCGCTAGAAACAAAATGCAACTTTAACATTTTGGTGTCTTTTCTCAAACTTGACACGGTTGTTTTGTTAACTCAGTACTCTATGTAGATCAGAGCAGAAAGAAGAAGGTGTGGATTGCATATGGCAGCACAAAGGGAGTGTGACTGTGCAGGTCTTGCTTGCCACAGACCAACAGTCATACATGCACTCATTAGCAATTGCCAGTCTGCATCAGACATTGCCTTGCATTTTGGTATCATCCTCAAGAATGACAAATATCAGCATACTCTAATTGGCACTTTTTCACAGTTATTGACAAGATCAGATGCTACAAAGCCAACTTTCGACATCACATGCTTTTGTGTGTGACTGTGACTGTGACTGTGACTGTGACTGTGACTGTGACTGTGACTGTACAGGTCTTGTTCATGTCAGACCAACAGCTGATGGACATGCACCACACAGCCACCACCAATCCCCATCAGGACGTCTCCTGGGGTTCCTTCTCATCCCCAGCCATGACTGCGGTCCTTAGTCACTTTCCTGATGCGTGCAATTGCGCAGTGGCCAGTCCCGATGGACAATGGGTGGCGGTGGTTGGGGATGCAAGCAGCTTACAGCTGCTGCATGCCAGTCAAGGTTATACCTACGACACAGGTATGCTATAACATTTATTATCCCCTTGTTTCATAATCACATGTTCAACTTCACCATACAAACATGCCTGTTGTTGAAATTCCATGTTCCTCCGCCTCGGATGCAACAGATGTTGACCAAATAGATTTTTATTTTATCCTTTAGTAACTCAAATGGTCCTCAGACAATTGTAGCAATGCTCTCAAGACTCAAAACAAAGCTCATATGTCTCAAAAATGCGCAAGTTCACCCACCATTTCCCCTACCACAGGCAGACTGTCTTAGTTTGCAACCTTTGCAGCAGATTTGAAGATACTTTTCAGACCTTTGTGAGACTGAAATCTGTATTGATTATCCTCCAGAGCCTCATTGAAATAACTTTACATGTCCCCATGATGATATGGGGATTTATTGATCTGCGTCGCCACAAGAGCAAGTAATTTGAAACAAAAGAGAAAAGTCAACGTCCATTCAATAATGCCATTACTATTACGTTTTTGTATCAGCATCACTCTTTAACATCATAGCTGCATACAGAATTTATTCAGAATCACAGCTGTGTGACTTTGAAGCTATCAAACAAGTATAGAGTAGCATGGGACTTTCAACTCAAGCAAGATGGGCTTGCACAGACCAAGCTCACAACAGCCAATGTATGATTGTGTTATTACTGCAGGCAAGCCGAAGAAGCATAAGAGTGCCATGCTGAGTTTTGGCGCCAAGAGGCCTCGCAACACCACCCGGTCCCGACCCCGGTCCTCTGTCTCCCCAGGTGGGTCTTGCTCATCATATGGTAACAGCAAAATTACCATTAGTAATGATTACTGTTATTATGACTATTGTTGTTATCATCATCATCATTATGCATGTCATGCAGCATTACCATTTCCTGCTCGACCATAGAGGAAAACACCTTTTACATTGAAAGAATGACTCAGACCAAGTTCCACCAGTTATACCAGAACAAAGTGCTCATGTTTCTTGTGCCTGTATTGTACCAAATTTTCAAGCACAGCGTGGCTTTTCAACTGCAGTCTAATTTGCGTGCATGCTACATCATCATGCAGCAATCACATCTCAGATAGCATTTTTGTATCAAATACACAGCTTCTGACTTTGCTAAACCTGCGACTCAAATTGTGCATGTAGCAAAACAGCACCATGCATTGTGCGTGCACAGCATGTTCATTGCGCAACAGCAGCAGTCACAGCTTCTGAGACATACAGCCAGAACTTGTTCACATGCAGAGGGCTTAGGGTTTATGTAGCAGTACTGCATGAGGCGATTTGTGTATGAAGCAGGACTGCACCTTGCACCTTGCATACACAGCATGTTGGTTGCGCAATAGCAGCAGTCACAGCTTCTGAGACACCTAGCCAAACCTTGTGCATGCACTGTCTGGTTGATTGTAGTGGTATAACACATCTGTACTTTGGCGTTTGACACGCGTTTTTGCTGTGTGTCTCAGAAGCTGTGACTGTTGCTGTTAAGCTAAAGAACTTGACAATGTGACTGCTGTGGTTAAGCTACAGAACCTGGCAGTGTGACTGTCAGTCTTAAGCTAACGAACCCTGACAATGTGACTGTTGCTGTGAAGCTAAAAAACCTGACAGTGTGGCTTGCGTGTGCAGGCAGCCAGTATTGCTGCTGGAACAATGACAGCAGCCTTGTGGCAGTCTCCAGCGACTACTACCGAGCAGTCATGGTCTTTGATGTGCACAAGAAACAGCAGGTATGTCTTCACATGCTGTCAACATTGTGCACACACGTAGAGAGCAATGTTACTCTTGGTCCCTTGGTTCTGGTATCTCTGCAACAAAAAGGGTTTTGTCACCTTTCTGAAAGCTTCACATGATGCACAGTTGCATGACGCTACCTGTGCGTGATTTGAAGCGTTTCCACCTTGTTTGTGTGGTAGCAAGCTGTATAGACACGAGTGCTGCCTGATGCAATCTGTGCAATGAAATGGGTATGTGCTACTGCTGCCAATGTCAATCTGTAGCTATGATTGACAACAAAACTGTTGCTGAACAGTCCCCAGTTGTCACAAAGAACAGAAAGACAAATGTGTGTGTCCTTCCCATTCCCACTGGCACACACTGGCCTGATCTGATTGGATTCATCAGACACAGCCTCGCTGTTCAGATGCTGTCAATATCGTGCATGCACATAGCTGTCAATGTCAACCTCCTGCTTTTTGCTCCCTTACCTCAGGTATCTGCACCACGTACATACACAACAATGTTATGTATATGTGTGACAGCACCATTCAAATGGAACTGAGATTGACACCCACAAACTGCAACTGGAGGTAGCACTGGGGCGGTTATCGTGCCAGCCAATAAACCTGGACCCTGATCTGTCAAGAGACACTGAGTCAATGGAACAATCATGCAACAATAACTATTTGTATAGGAAAGTTTCATTGGAAAATGCCTTTCTGTTTCTGATGATGCCAATTAGTGCAGGTGATCAGGTTTGAGGACCATCCATGCTCTTGCCTGGCCGTGTCTTTTGCTCCTTGGGATCCCCAGCTTCTGGTTTTTGCTGAAGCCCGGGTCAGAGTGTACATAACAGGTCAGCTGCAGACAGCATGCAAAAACATGACATAAAGCAAGCACAAGTTTGTGACGATCAAAGGTGCATTCCTCATAGCAGCTCTGGGTTGTGTACAAGTGGAAAGAGACATCACGCTTTGCTTTGCAGGCTATGCTCTCATTCTCATGCTACACTACATCTTCTGGCAAGTTCTGAGGCCTTATTGCAAGAACAACCAATCAATATCATGTTCTACCCCTGGGCAGCCCGGTATAACACTTGGCTTCTCATTAAGTTGACACTGACAGTAGTCTTTTCTTTTCTTTTCTACCATGTTTTGTCCCTGGGTTTGATGCAGACCTGAGGAATGTGTCACATGCTAGACAGCGACTCAGGGTGGAGCACAATCAACAGGAATCTCTGTTTCCTGAGCCAGAGGAAGAAGAAGTGTCCTCTGGCCATATCAGAGGCTTGTCAATCACGCCTGGTGGCCGGTTGCTCATTGCTCACTCAGTATGTCACCTGTCTCACCATTACTTCTGATTGGGCGACTCTGATGTGATGTTTTGAGAGTAGATTGTGGGATGCCACTTAAGCCACCTGTGTTCTGTGACAACATCAGCTTGCGCTGCCCTGCCCTGCACTGCCCTGCCCCTGTATTGCCCTGCCCTGTCTCAATGATTGTCTTTCTTTGTGCAAATCCTCTTCGAATCCTGAGCGCCATGACTTGCGTCCAATACTGTACACATGTGGATCACCTCAAATCAGGTTGAAGCCCGAATTTTAACGGGATCTGGTCTTCACATTACATACAAGGTGCAAAACCCCAAACTTCATTTTGTGCATGTTCACTGCCATAAGGTAACAGCAGCTGCTCATCTGAACCTCCTGCGTGTTTGCCTGATAGCTAGTGAACCAGTGAAGCATTCTCTATTTAGCTGACTGCTTATTGTGATTGCAGGACAGACTAGTCCAGTGGGATTTCCTCAAATCATGGTCGCCTGAAGCTCACCAGTCCTATCCTGCCAAGTTCAAGGAGATTGCCAAGCTGCTACTGCTTGCCTCAGTCCAGAGCAACAGCAAGGGTAGTCCTAGGCAGTCAGGTATGACACAGCAGTACCTCACCTTGGACCTGCATGCAAGCTGCTGACATGACAGTTGCATGCATCACACACTCTGTCAGGCTAGATGAGCATTGACGCTGATGATGTAGATGCTATTGCTTGGAGACTCTGATTGTTCGAATGACATTTGAGGTGTGTATGGTTGATGGCTGATTTAGTTGCAGCGGGATGTGTTGATGTGTTGAATGGCCCTGTCCTTTCCTTACCTTGTGTAGTGTCACAGGAGAAGCACACTTACTGACCCGCTCATATGTATGCTGAGCACATAATGCACAACCAGGCATGCGCATATGGCGTCAGCACCGCAATGTCACGTAGGCCATCTGGGCTGTGCATGTAGAAACAGCATTGTCATTTTGGCCAAGCACTCAGAGATTGCATGCTGACTGAGGCACTGCATGCTGATTGAGGCACTGCATGCTGATTGAGGCACTGCATGCTGATTGAGGCACTCCACATGTATTTGGGTCATTCTGCTGACCATCACGCAGGTCCAGAGCTGGGGCTGCAGTCGCTCCCTAAGGAAGTGCTCCTAAAGATTCTGGGACAGGCAGCTCAACCGGTTGGACAGTGGATGACAGCGCTGCCACCGGTCAGCAACACCCAGGGCCTCCCAGAAAAGCCGCTAGACCTCGAGACATTGAAGCAGCAGCAGTTGTCGAGCGGCAGCACATGAGAAAAACGTTTTATCAATGCTACAGTGTTTTCAAACATGTGTAAACTACTTAAAGCAGCAGCAGTTGTGGAGCGCCAGCATATGAGAAAGTGTTTTTATCGATTCAGTACCTCCAAAGGTTTGTAAACTAGATGCCAATGGCGTTATGCATTCTTGAATGCGAGTCAGTTTCCCCATCCGTTGTCTGCTATGCCACTGCAAGCCAACCCACAAGTATAGCATAGCGCTGTAACAGACACATACTGCTCCACGTCAGCGAAGCCAATCCAACATGAACAATTCAGCGATAGCGTACAGTGCGCAATGTCTGAGCCTTATTATACTGTCCTTGTCTGAGCACTTATGCGCTCTTATACTTTACTGCTGTGAAAAACCGCTCTTCAAACTAAAGGTAGGGCCAGTCAGCGAGCTTGCAGTGCACATGAAGTCAAGACTAGCAGTCAGCAACGCACAAAGCAGAACAAGTTCGACTGTCAAACAGTTTATTCATTGCTGCCAAAATCCATGTGGAACATGAAATGCAGAACACAACCATGGTACGCATACGTTGCACGCTGGGTGTCCAGCGGTTGAAACTGATGACACTCTTTGCAATCAATGCCGATCCATGTTCTTCAGTGTGACAGCAGCTGCAGGGTTCTTTCTGTTGAGGCCTTTGAAGATCCAGTACTTGAACAGCGCGTCCATGGTTACAGGCACAATGGCGACAAAGGTGTAGATGGGCGCTTCCTGCAGCGCCGAGGTTGCAATCAGAAGATATTCACAACATCAATGGAAAGCAGAAGTGCACCAAGGCAACTCTTGTATGCATGCATGACCATTGACAGATGTGGCTGCCAGTAGGAGGCTCTGATTCTTGCTGCTGCAGGCAGCAGAGTGGGCAAAGAGGAGGTTTTCAGGCAGAAGCTCACTTTTGAGCGTAACTCTGTGAGCTCATGCAACCTGCCCGATTGACAGTGCTGACAAAGCTGTCCCATTCGCAAGCAGAACATGACTCACAGGAAGATGCACAGCCTCTCACCTCAACCTCAGAGCCATAATGATTTGTGATGATCTTGATGGCAGCTGTCCAGCCTTCCTCAGAATGGTAGCCCAACAGAATGTCAGTGCTGGCGATGATCATGAACGCCTTGGCTGTGTCACTCAGCCCACTGAAGATTCTGCCCAGAGTACGAAACAAAATGCCCCTGCCTTCAGTGTCTTTCAGCAGGATGCCGAAGCCCGTGAATGCTGTGATGCTGTCTGAAACTGCGTTCAAGACATTGTGCTTGTTCCTCTCAGTGAACTCTTCCACTAGCTCATGAGCCTCATGCTTCAATTGAGCTTGGAGTTCGTTGTAGCTGAGTGGAGGAGCTCTGCCTATCGCAGCGTCCATCCGCATGCGCATCTCTGCCTTGTGGATGTCCTTTGCGCCTTCGATCTTCTGCCTTTCGCTGATCTCAAAGGCACGGGGGTTCAGATTTTCTATGGCTGTGAAGACTGGGTTGGCGATGATGGCCCCCAGGATCCAGCCAGTCAGCAGAGGGGCGATGAGCAAGATGACTGCAGGGCAACAACATGACTGTTGATTCAGCTTCTATGTGGTAGCTGCTGGCATGCAGCTCAGCAGCAGCTTTCCTTTCTCACTGTGATCAAGATGCCTGTCTCCAAAGTACTGGACATGGTGGTATTGCCCAGCTTACCAATGGTAACAGGGGTTGTAACAGGAACCAAATACATGCATGTTTGCAAGCCATGCTGATGTGAGATGTCATTGGATCAGCCTGCCACTCAGGGAGGGAACTGACCAGCAAGTTTGCACAAAGGCCTAGCGGGTTTACCTGAGAACTTGACAGCTTCCCTTGACTCCCACTGGTTGGTCTCAAATTCAGTCTGCACCCGCTCCTCTGCTTCCACTTGTTTGAAGCCAAGTCTGTACTGAATGCCAAGAGTGTCGATCATGGGCCGTAGGTACTCATCCCTAGGGGTTTTGCTGCCCATGCCGCGCCGAGGGTTGTTCTTCCTGAACTGGTCTGGAGGAGCAGAGTCACCAGGCGGACCATCCCAGTCAGGATCCCAATCCTCCCAGTCCTCCCAGGCTGCACCCCTAGAATGCCGCTGTTTGCCTGGTTTGGGCTGTGTCTCACTATCTCCATCAACCAGGTCACCAATGTCCTCCATTGGAGCCCTGGCTGCAGCTTGAGCTTTGTTCTGAGAGGATTGCTGGCTGCTGCCATTCCCTGATGCTGGAGGGCCGGCGTCAGAGCTAGGCTTGGGATTGCTGTCTTCACTAGGATTTGCTGGCCTGCTCCTCTTACGGCCCCATGCTTTGCACTTCACCGGCGGCCGCCGTGGCCTTGCGTTGCTGTGGAAGCCTTGCGAGTTGTGTAAATGACAGCTGCAGCCAGGTTGCCTTGCAGGCAATTGTTGCGGTTGAAGGCTGGCGAGCAAACAGGATGCAGCTTTCGTAAGAGGACCAGCAACGCCAAAAGAAGCTAAATGACGTGCCATCCCGTCACAGCTCAACAAAGGGCCTGACAGCTGGCGTAGCCATGACCTCGTTCCTTAGTCGAAAGAGCAAGGAATTTAAGTCAGTGTTGTTGGGCCAACATAAGGCATCAAGAACTGTGACGTGGGGGCGTTGTCATCGAGACGTGCTCTTATGCACGCAATTGCACTATCCGCAAGTAGTTGAGAAGCAACAAGGTGGGCGCGCTCAGTTCAAAGCACATGCTGATCAGTGAGCCTGGCTTGTCAAGTGAGCCGTACGGTTTGGTAATAATTCATGAACCGTAACAGCCTCGGTGTTCATTGTCTTCGTCATCGCTGCTTGCTCAGACTTCGCATCGATTCCATCATCAGAACCTCAGATGCCAGTGTAGCACAGTCTGGTCGTGTGCATCGTATCAGTTGCTTGCCTGCTTCCGTTCTATTTCGCAGATGTACACACGTATGAGAGTGTATGACATGTGGTAGTAAGTGCTGACAATTCCGAAAGGTGCCGGCGCGCGCAAATTGGGATCAGCAGCTATCGGTTCCATAAAAATCATAGCATAGCAGTCTATCTGCGCTATTGTACTGCGTCGACAACAGGCACCATCCAGCTGCTGCAGACAGCTTCCATAGCTGTTCTGCAGCACTTGAGGATTCGTGAGGGATGTCTGATGAGCTGCATATCAGATTGAGACACACACAAGGGGATATTGGACCAATTGAAGTCCCAGGTATTCATGCATCAAATTATGAAGCCTCACTCGTGTCAGCAAGTGCTGCCCTGGTTTCTGAGGTTGCTGAGAAATTGCTGCCTTGTATTTCGAGCTTGTACTATATCACATGTTCTTTTCCATGCTGACAGGCAGTCTCACTGTGCTGCAATTCAAAGAACGAGTTCTCTCAGACTGGCCAAGAGGTACTGCACATGGCTTGCTGTGAACAACGCACTCTGCATAAGCAGGAAACAATCAGACGCTAACTCGTGAGGGCTTACACCGTTCATGCAGAGGGCTCTTTGGCACTGGAGACTCCAGCATCAGCTTCTGACCTCAAAATCATCCTCAGCGGAAAGTTTCTGGAGTCTTCCCAGGTTCTGGATGGTAAGCCTTTTGCGATATGCAGTCAACAACAAATCTCAAATGTGCAATGTGAAAATAGACAATTTTTAAAGGCAAATGCCTTGGGTTGAAATTATACCATATGATGCAGATTTGAGGCCAAGTATGGGCGACCCAAAAAGCGACTTCATTGTCACAATGCATTGTGTTGTAAGAGCAGCAGGATCTAGCAAATCTTCAGGTACGAGAGCAGCATGCACATGAGCAGCAATCTTTCCAGCACAAGCTTTCATGCTGACTGTCATGTTTCTTGCCCTTGGAACAGCATAGCTGAGCCTTATGAGTGGCATGTCATCCCAAGAATATTGTGTTACTGCAAAGCATTGTCATAGCTGCATCTGCAGCTGAATTGACTGTGTTGCTGCAGCAAGGTCCAAGGAAAAGGACAAGTCTACAGGATGCTGCGCAGTGCAGTAGCAGCTGACGCATAGTGCACTGTGTCTGCCTCACACTAAGCTGGTTCTGAGACACGTGGAAAAGAACTGTGCATCTTCGTCTGGCACCCCATTCCAACTGATGAAAAGTTTTTGTTTTCAATGCTTGCCAACTCGACAGCATAACAAACCTACAGTTCTGCGCATCAAGATTTGTGAGCAAGCACACTAGTGTTGATTGACTTTTCATTAGGTGGTTATTCAAAGATGTAGAGCTCAGTTACAGAACCATGTTGCAACAACTAATGGTTGTGTTCTGCTGGTTTGGTCTTCTTCAGCAGCGTTTGCCTCTCCCGCCCGGCTGCTGGATCTTTGTTGGTTTTGGTCTTGCAAATTTCTGCTGTGTGCCTGATGTTGAGTGGACCATGAGCAGGTTTAGCTCAGCCAGTGATACTTGTGGCCAAAAGCATTCTGTTTTACATGTTGATACATCTGCTATCTGAGGAATCCCTGCTTTCATGCATCATGCATGCTTTAAAAGAACTGCAATGGTGAACTTTTCTGGGCGATTTTTTTGAATGCAAGCACTCAGGAGGACATGCGCCAGCGGATGCGTCATTGCGTTCCGGAACTACCAGTTCAAACTCGCCACAACAGCTGCGACATGGGCATTGCAACTGTCTTTCAGTCTGCAGAGAAATGCTGTTGGACTCACAATGAGTTTAGGTGAACGAAATGTGCAACATTTCCGCTCGGACTAAGCAAAATGTACAGCATAAAGTACTGAGAGGGCTCAGGGAGACTTTTAATGTAGAAAGGATTTTCGAACATGCTTCCTTCTGCTCTGGCAGCTTTGGCGATCGCTGGAATCGCGTGCGAAAGCAGCGTACTGAGCTGAGCCATGACGAAAGTCGACACAGATGATCAACAACTGCACCAAGTTGCTGAATGAGGATCTGACGCAGCAAGCTGTTCTCGCTAGCAATCTGTAGGTATGTCGAGACGCTACACTGTTGATCTTGAGGTGTGACAGCTTGCGACGTTCACAAGGGCTGGTTGATACCGGCTTGTTTGGTTTGCACGAGACCACATGGATAGATTGCATCCCAAGAGCTTGCGCACAAAGCTTCAACACAGTCGTGACTGCATTTGCTCGCGTATCACCCACCAGTTAGACTTAGCTGTGCCGTATGTGGCATCGACTGCAATTCGCGTCATGCACGCAATATCAGTGGACTTTGACCCGACTGTTCGGGTTGGTGACAAAACTGTCTCAGCTTGTTAACCTTCACCAATAAGGCGTCAGCATATTGCAGCTGTTGATTTCTGTGTAAGGTATGTAGCAGCCTTTGGTATGAGACTGTATCAAAAGCAGCTCTGCTGTATGTTGCAGATGCAATTAACGTGAGCAGGCCATGCGTCTGGCTGTGAGGCAAAGCAAAGTGTGCCAGCAGCTCCCTGCGTGAAGCTGTAAGAACAGTGGCAGCAGCAGCCACAACAAAGGCCAGTATGGACACAGCGGGTGTATCAGCTGCAGTACAGTCAGACAGACAGCATCAGCCAGAGAGGTTATCAAGGTTGAGCAGACGCACCATGGCTGCTGACGTTGGCGGCATCTCAACCACAGGGGCAGACCACCTGGTGCAACAGCCAGCACAGTCTAAAAGCTTGGGCCAGGTCTCAAAGCAGAGCAGTCATAACAGTGAAATGGCAGATACATGCGCAACAGCAGGTAAATCCACAGGTGCTAATCTTACGGTCATGGATCAGCACATCTCATGTAGTACATGAGAACCATGCCTGCACTCAGCATTGTCCCATCTTGGACTGCCATCATGTTCTGCCATGCACTGCTCTTGGCAGTCTCTTATGTGATCATGTCCTTGTTCGCAGCAGCAGCAATCTCCACGAGCATTTCTTCATGCATCTAGCTGTCTCTACCAAGACCTGCTGCTTGCTTGTATGCTGACCATCGTTCGAATTTCAAGCCATTAGCAGCAGCAACATAAGCAGCAGGATGGACATGTGATGTTCAGCTTTGTTTACAGGTGATGCGCAAACAGTCATTCCTACGGCTCAGTCAGATGATCCCACTGATCTCCAGCCACCCACAGATGATGCCACACCTGATGTAGAAATCCAACAGGCTGCAGAAGCAGATGTTGTTGCTCCTTCTATCCCTGCAGAGATCCCAGACCATGTTGTGTTGCCCAGGCTGGCAGATCGATCTGCTGTGGCAGCACCAGCAGATGCCATCGGTAATCTTCAAGCATCTGATGTCAGTTGTGATGGCTGCTGCTGTCTTGGCTGCTGTCTCTCTGTGTGGTAGCTATGCTCCAACCAGTCCTTTTCAGCACGGTCAGCTGTTTACACCTCAGCAGGCTTAGTCAAGAAGCCTTATGAATGTGACTTACTTAAGCTTGTGTCATAGCTGCCACAAGGTTCAGAAGCGAGTCTTCCATGCACATGCTTGCGCAAGCAAGGTCAGCGTGCACAGCTGTGGCTTCTATGCCTCAGATGTATGAATGCCTGCCTGATCATGGGCTATGCAAAAGCAGCCCAGATTGATGTCGCTTTCCGAGACAGCAGCAAGAATGACTGCAAGGGTGGCTTGCGTACAGAACAGAGCAGTCAGCAGAGCCCTGTTGTGCTTACATCATCAGTCAGCAGCAGCCAGCTAAGTTTTCAAAGAGCCGTTTCCAGACAGACATGATCACCTTCATGCCTGTATCATCAGACGCTACTGTAACCCAGCTCACCAGTCCAGACCAATAGACATCAAATCAGCCGCAGATGCAGCTCTACTGCAGTCACTGTCCAGTTCACCTGGTGCATTTGCTGCCAAGGAATGAGTTCGCAGTCTTTGCACACTAAAGTTTCATGCATATGATTGACAGCAGCATCTGTCAAGACCTGAGTGAGCAATTTTCCTCTCTGTCATGGTTGCCATTGTTGCTGCGGGGCTGTTGCAGGGGATGCCCTGGCAGCCTACAACATCCTGAGGGCTTTCTCATGGCAGATCAGGCTGAGTCCCTTTGCCTTTGAGGAACTCTGTGCAGCCCTGTTCAACCCGAACCCCTCACCCCTCATGGATGAGCTGCATGTACGGGTCCTAAACTCAGCCCTACGCTTCTTCTCAGCCTTTGCTTATGCACTGCATGGAAGCCTGGACCTTCAAGCCCATGCACATGAACACCCATCATCATGTAACACTGTCATATCTGTGCATGTTGTTGCAATGAGACATACAGGAGACCAGTCCTGTGGAACCTGCATTGCACAACTGTTGCACTGGCTGCAGATTTTGTCCATATTGTATTTGCTTGCAGCACAAACATCCAGCAAGTAATGTCACAGCATCTTCTCTGATGCAGTCCTGATGTTATGAAACGTTTGAGTTGATCCAACCCTCGCTCAAGTCAAGTGGCATGCAACATATAAACATGCTCACTGTTCGTGTCAACAACCAATGTCCCAAATCGCCAAATTAATTGTCTTTGCTGCCTGCAGATATGCTTGATACGGTCACTGGCATTCGATGAGAACAAGGCAGAGCGTGCACAGCGTGGCTTAGACTTGGGGTGTCTGGACTCCATGAGCTGGCCTGAGTATGTGTGGGAGTACCTTTACATGCATGAGGATGATCTTCGCCATCACAGGCAAGTTTATACTATCAGCTGCTGTGCACTGCAAGCGCAGCATATGTGCACTGTTGCTCTGAGCATGTGTTGTGACTGTTCTACTACATGCAGTGGAAGGTTGGCTTTGTGTGTGCAGGCTTTGTTCCCATCAAATATGGCTTTTTGCATACTTTGCTGACTTTCAGCAATGCGATGCAGCAGGGCATGATGCAATGCAGCTCAGACGTCACATGTTTAGATTGCTGAGCAGCACACCGCAAAAAACAGTCTGTATTCGGCTTTGCAAAATTTTGCAACAACCCTGCAAGCTTTCCACAGATGTTCCTGATAGTGAGGGAACTTCAAATAGCCCTACTGGACAACTTGAAATGTTTCTGAAAAAACATCAGAAAACCATGCTCTTTTCTGGCAGCAAGTGCCCGTGGTGTGGGCGAGTGACCATATGATTCTGCAGGTGGACACAGCAGCAGACCCCAGCTGGGCCAGGCAGGGGCACCCCAGACAAGAGCCCAGGCTCATCACCAAATGCAGAGACCACCTTCAAGAGCGGTCTCTCAGATCCGGGTGCTAAAACTAGCATCACCATCACTGGCCGCAGCCCCAGCAAGCTTAGCAGGGCCGCTGCAGATGGCCCCTCCAGGGCTGCTGCAAACAGCCCTTCTGGGGCTGGTGCAAACGGTCTTGTTGAGGCTAGTGCAAATGGTCATGCTGGCGCTGGAGCAAATGGCCACTCTGGGGCTGCTTCTCGTGGCCCTGAGGCAATACAGTCGTTGAATGGGTTAGTCACTGCTGTGGAGGATGACCAGGAGATACAGAACATCAGGGCAATAATGAGACGGCAGCCCTTTAGGCACAAGACCCAACTTGAATACTATGCCTTGCCGGCAGGCATCAAGGTGATCCTGCACCCATGCAGCTGTTCATTTGCTCATTTGTTCAACTGTTTCTTCATTTGAATGTTGATTCATTCCTCCATGTGTGTGTTTGCTCACTGATCCAAAAAACACTTGGTCTTTCCCCAAGGCTTAGATATGTAGTCCTGGGTAGCTCCCTGTTTGGGCTTGTGTTGTGGCATCAAGGTATGGCACTTCCTTGCGGCCACAGAGAGCACATCAAGCTGTGGAATATGCACATACATATACAATTCACATGTGTCATTAAGAGTGCTAACAAATGAAACACTGCCAACTCATGATGAGCTAGGTATGCGCAGGACAAGTCTTGACTCTCCAGAGCAGCCTGTCTTGAGCATCCCTGTAAGGCCTGCTATCACGACAGTGTTAACACACGATTCAGTAATACACAAACATGATGTTGTGGCCTTGCAGCATGTCAAGCGTGTGGCCAATGGGCTGTGTAGAACAGCAACACATCTGCTATTGTCACTGTGTAACTGCCTCCTGGTCTGCACCCTTCCCTGCTATGCATGCTATGTATCTGTGTGCCACTCTACTGTTGTCATCTTTAGCAGGCAGCCACCCGTAACATGCCGCTCAGTGTTTCTGGTAGTCTTCTTCTGTTGGGTATGCTACATAGCATGCCAGAACGTTGATGCGGGAGCATCTTCAGCCAACTGACTGTCACAATGCCAAAAGGCGGGAAATTTGGCAAATATGTTGGCAATTATATGTATATTGCCTGTACTGCAGGCTGCCATCCTGGTAAGCCTGGTCAATGATCTGCTGGACATAAGTAGCGTGCGGCATGAGATTGACAAGAGGGAGGCAGCAGGGCAGTGGGTGGCCGGCAAGGGGGGAGCAGGAGGGTCCTTCCCCATGAGGTCTGAAGAAGAACGGGCCAGAAGAGCTGATGCTGACTCTGGTGCAGAGGTGATTATGACGATTTATCAGTCATGTGTGTACATATGCCAACTTGATCAGCGCTGTGTTGTGTGAACATGTAAACGCTCACTGCTGCAATGCACAAGTGCTAGATCCACACATGCTGAAGCTATCATGAATGGTCAAGCCAAGCAGTTGCATGTTTTGTGCGGTTTGTGTGTTCAAAAACCGCCAAGGGGACTCATTCCTTGCTGCAAAGGCAGTACAAAACACTCATCTGGGCCAGGCAACTGCAAACGACAGCTTGCTGATATGTGAAGGCTGCTTTATAGCAACCCTTTCTCAGTACACCGTCGATGCACCATGCTTCAAGGCAGTTGCGCTTTGCAGGGAAATCATGATGACAGCAAAGAAGAAGCACCAGCTGCAGCTCCTGACCTATTTGAGGATGACGGCAACATAGATCTGTGTGTGCTTTGCAGGGAAATGATGATGACAGTGAAGAAGAAGCACCAGCTGCAGCCCCTGAGCTGTTTGAGCATGACGGCATCATGAACTAGTGTGTGCTTTGCAGGGAAATGATGATGACAGTGAAGAAGAAGGACCAGCTGTAGCCCCTGAGCTGTTTGAGGATGATGGCAACACAGATCTGTGTGTGCTTTGCAGGGACATGATGATGACAATGAAGAAGAAGGACCAGCTGCAGCTCCTGAGCTGTTTGAGGATGATGGCAACACAGATCTGTGTGTGCTGTGTGGCCTGGGGGGCAGCTTGCTTTGCTGTGATGGCTGCCCTGCTGCCTACCACATGCGCTGCATAGGAGAGACTGCCAAGTCCATTCCTGAGGGGGAGTGGCTGTGTCCTGAGTGCAGTGTTGGGGGCAGAGGTAAGATGTGACGTCTGTCCCATGTGTTTTGAGTGCAACGTGGGTGGCAAAGATGAGGCCTGTCTCAAACGCCCTCAGTGCAGTGTTGATGGAAGAAATACGCTGGGGTGTTTGTCCCAAGCATCCCAAGTGCAGTGTTGGTGGGTGGCAGGAGTAATTTGTGTCATCTGTCTCAATTGTCTTGAGAGCAGTGTTGGTGACAGACTCAGACTGTGATGTCTGTCTCAAGTATCTTGAGGGCAGAGTTGGTAGCAGAGGCAGGCCGAGGTGTCTGTCTCAAACGTCCTGAGTGCAGTGTTGGTGGCAGAAGTAGGCCGAGGTGTCTGTTTCAATTGTTTCAGTGGGTGGCAGGGGTTGGTTGTGTCAACTGTCTCAAGACTGTTGAGGGCAGTGTTGGCAGTAAGGATTGGTCTCAGATCACCCAAGTGCAGTATCAGTGACTGGCAGAGGTAGTTTGTGATGCTCGTCACCTCGCCTCTGCCGACGTCCTTGCTTAGTGTTTGAAGGGACCCTCTATTTTTCTCGACTCTCTCGATCAACCAGGAAAGGCTTATGTGCTGAGCACAGCATTGATGACAGAATTGCATGACCGCATCTGTAGGTGTCCCTTTTTTGGATCAATGCATGAAGTCCATTCCTTTGAACACTTTGGACACCACATTGTGCAACTCAGAAGCAGACTAAACGCGACCCAAGTTGACAAACTCACACTCTACAGACAACCTCATCCTAGCCTAGCAGAATGCTGTTCATGCACAAAAGTTGAATATGCAGATACTGTTCTGCACTAAATGCATCAGCAACCATCGTTTGATGCACCAGTCATTGTGACTAAGTCCGATTTCTTTTTGGCAGGTGACAATACTGAACTCTGAGCCCCCTCCACTTCTGTCCATGCTTGTTTGGCAAACATGCTCTTTGTGTGATGGCATCTCTGGCATCCACACTGTTGAACTTGGATGTGCATGCAACAGGGGAGACAGCAGGGCTGCGGGTACCCAGGGCAGGGCTGAATCAGCACAAACAGCCCCACTGGATGTGCCATGGGTGCCTGTTTAGGAGTGCCAGGCCCGAGCCCCAGGACATTGGGGGTCAAGCCAAGGAGGAAGGCCCTGTTCCCATGGACAAGTATGTCCAGATGTGCATCTGAGTCTTTCCATCTCCTGCTACTCCTATATGTTCATGAATGCTTAGTAATTCAACCTCACCTGTCATGGTCATGTCGGGCTGTGTGGCTATGCTGGCACTTGCTAGGCAGCTCGCCGGGAGCACTGTTGCATGCTCTATCCTGCATAGGCACCGATTCGGCATGAGACCGAGCAATGCACGGTCGGTATCCATCTGCAAGGCAAGTCGTTGGACATCTCCAAGTTGGGTGTGCGGCCTAGACAGAGTGGCAACAGCACCACACAGTCAGGCTGGAGTACAAACATATCACTGATCCAGTTCACCACGCC
>JAABUP010003682.1_pt1 | contig 26725 bp, 19 predicted proteins | sample 5559201 | NCBI WGS metagenome assembly JAABUP01 (sample SAMN10711887, study PRJNA513373) | rock metagenome | isolation source: Antarctica rocks | place: Antarctica | reverse complement strand
CGCGCTCGACGGCGCCGCGCGCTCGACGGCGCCGCGCGCTCGACGGCGCCGCCGGCCATCGTAACGGGAGCCGACGGGACGTTCACGGCCACGTTCGCGGCGCCCGATACCCTGCTCCAGGAGGCCAATAGCGTCAGCGCGGTCGGCGCCCACACGCGTCGCGCGGCCCTGGCCAGGCTCGACGGCATCCTCTCAGTGGCGGCGCGCTACTATATCGCGGGCGGTCTGAGCACGGCGACGGATTCCTCGACGGTCACCCTGCTCAACCCGAACCGTGCCGCGGCGAGCGTCCGCCTCATGTTCTACTACGCCGACGGCGCGACCGCGACCAGGAGCGTCGTCGTCGGGCCGAACGGGCGGCGCGGTGTGGCGGTGCCCGCCGGCGCCGGTCGGGGCCGCGGGCGTCCGTTCGGTCTCTACATCGCGGCGACCCGTCCGGTCGCGGCGCAGGTCGACATGGCCCGGCGCGGCAAGGACGGCGACACGCTGCTCGGCGCCACCGGCCTCGGCAGGCGCTGGTACCTCGCCGAGGGCTACACCGGACTTTCCTTCCACGAGCAGATCTCCATCCTCAACCCGGACGCTCGAGGCGCCGCGCGCGTGCGCCTGACGCTGCTCCCCGCCGACGGCCGCGCCGCGCGCACGGTCGCCGTGACGGTACCCGCTCACACGAACGACGTGGTCGACGTCAATCGCCTGCTGCCGGGGCGCGCGCTCGGCGTCCTCGCCACCTCCGACCGGCCCGTGGCCGTCGAGCGCACGCTGACCTTCGGTAAGGACGGCTACGGCCTGACCGCGCGCGGCGGCGTCGGCGCCGCCGCCACGAGCTGGATTTTCGCCGAGGGCACGACCACGAGCGGCTTCCAGACCTACCTCACCCTGTTCAACCCGGGCGACCGCGCCGCGCAGGCCACGGTGAGCCTCTTCGGCCGGGGCGGGCCGACGCTTCGACGGACGACCGTATCCGTGGCGGCGCACGGCCGCGCCACCCTGGCGCTCAACCGCCTCGTCCATGCGAGCGGCTTCGCCACCCTGGCGCTCAACCGCCTCGTCCATGCGAGCGGCTTCGCCAGCGTGGTGACGAGCGACCGGCCGATCGTGGTGGAGCGCCCGGAGTACTTTGGCTCGCCCAATGGCCGCCGCGTGGCCGGCTCGGATGTGTTCGGCCGCAACGGGACCGGCGCGGCGTGGAGCTTCCCCGGTCCGGGCGCCGGGGGACCCTCCACGGAGGTCGCCGGCGAGAGCCGTTTCCTGCTGCTCTACAACCCGTCGCCGTTCACTCTCCTGGTCGACGTGACTCTGTATGACGGCGGAGGGCGCGCGCTCACTCGCCGCGTCAATGTGCCGCCGACGGCGCGCGCCACGCTCGACCTGCGCCGGCTGGTCCCGGGCTTCGTCGCGTCTGGAGGCATCGTCGCGCGATCCGTCGATGGCCGCGGCTTCGTGGCCGAACAGACCACTTTTATGTCGGACCACTCGGCGCTGTCCAGCACGGAAGGCATCGCGCGCTAAGCGCCGGAGGAAATACGTTGGTGGCTGGAAGTCGCATGGCCCTACCGTTGATTCACGAGCCCTTCGAGCACAAACAAATAGCAGAGATCAAGAGAGCAGAGGAGACATGATGAGATACCCGCCCGCCCGGCAGCTCCTGGCTGTCACCGTCTGTCTAGCCGTGAGCGCCGGCTTGCTCGGCGCGCCGCTATCGCCGCGCGCGGCCGGCGTCGTGTCGGCGCCGCACAAAGCGGACGCCGTCATGTCCCCGCCCGCCGCCCTCAAGGCCGATGTGGCGCGGGCCTATGCGGCTCTTCCGCTGGCCTTCGAGCCGAATCGGGGCCAGGCGCACGCGGGTATCGACTTCGTCGCGCGCGGGGGCGGCTACGCCGTGTCGTTGGGCGCCGCGGGCATGGCGATAAGGTTGAGCCCTCACCCCCGACCTCTCCGCGAGAGTAGTCTTCGGGGCCTGGCTACAGGCGCTCGCCAGGCGGGTGAGGGTCCTGTCCTGCGTTTCACCCTGACCGGGGCCGACCGGCGCGCGCGGGCGGTCAGGCTGGACCGCCTCCCCGGCGTCGTCAACTATATCCTGGGTCGTGACCCGCGCCGCTGGCGCACGGGCGTCCCGACCTACGCCCGCGTCGCCTACCGCGACATCTATCCCGGCGTGGACCTCGTGTACTATGGGACGGGGCAGCGCCTGGAGTACGATTTCGTGCTTGCGCCCGGCGCCGACCCGCGCCGGCTCGCGCTCGCCGTCGGCGGCGCGCGGGGGCTGCGCATCGACCGCGCGGGCGACCTGACGCTGCGCACCGGGGCCGGTGAGTTGCGGCAAGGCAAGCCCGGCGTGTACCAGGAGATCGGCGGCGTCCGGCAAACCGTTCCGGCCCGCTACGTCCTGCATGGTCATGACGTGAGCGTCGCCGTCGGGGCCTACGATCGCGCGCGACCGCTCGTGATAGATCCGGCGCTTAGCTACGCGACATACCTCGGCGGGAACAGCGCCGACGACGGCGCGGGCATCGCGGTCGACGCCTCTGGCAGCGCCTACGTCGTCGGTACCACCAACTCGACCAACTTCCCCACCACCGCCGGCGCGGCGCAGACCAGTAACAGCGCCGTCGACAACGTGTTCGTTACCAAGATGAACCCGGCCGGTAACGGACTCGTCTACAGCACCTACCTCGGCGGCAATGGCGGCGACGTCGGCGCCGGGATCGCCGTGGATGGCGCGGGCCGGGCCTACGTCACCGGGCATACCAACTCGACCGACTTCCCGACCAAGAACGCGTACCAGGGCGCGAAGAGCGCCGGCGCCGGCGCCAACAGCGCCGGTAACAACGACGCCTTCGTGGCCCGGCTCAACGCCGCCGGTGGCGCGCTCGACTACGGCAGCCTCCTCGGCGGGTCGCTCGACGACGAGGCGCAGGGCATCGCGGTGGACGGCGCCGGCGTCGCCTACGTGACCGGCTTCACCTACTCGTCCGACTTTCCCACCACGTCGGGCGCGTCCCAGACCGTCTACAACAACGGCGGCGACTCCTTCGTGGCCAAAGTAAACACGAACGCGAGCGGGACCGCGTCGCTCGCCTACAGCACGTACCTCGGCGGGGGCGCCGCCGACTTTGCCAACGCCATCGCGATCGATGCGGCGGGCGCCGCCTACGTGACGGGCTCGACCGCGTCGGCCGATTTCCCCACCATGGGCGCGGCGCAGGGGACGCTGACCAGTACGTCGAGCAGCAACGCTTTCGTGTCCAAGCTCAACGTCGCGGGAAGCGCGCTGGTCTACAGCACCTACCTCGGTGGAAGCGGGAGCGACGCCGGCGGTGGTATCGCCGTGGATGGGACCGGCGCCGCCTACGTGACGGGCTCGACCTCGTCGCCGAACTTCCCCGCGACCGCCGGCGCGTACCAACGCTCGTTCGCGGGGGGGCCCGGCGACGGCGACGCCTTCGCGGCCAAGCTCAATGGGGCCGGCGCCGCGCTCGTCTATGCAACCTACCTGGGTGGGAGCGACGAGGATGAGGGCTTGGGCGTCGCCCTCGATGCCGCGGGCGACGCCTACATCACGGGGCGGACGGCCTCGGCGACCTTTCCCACGCAGAGCCCCGTGCAGGGTACCTTCGGCGGCGGGACCTGCGGCGACAGCCCGTGCGCCGACGCGTTCGTGACGGCGCTGAACCCGGCCGGCAGCGGCCTGCTCTACAGCACGTACCTCGGCGGCGGCGGCGATGACGAGGGCGCGGGCATCGCGCTCGATCCCGGTGGCGCCGTCTATGTGACCGGCGCAGTGTCGTCCTCCTTCCCCTTCGCCACGACCAACAGCGCGCCGAGCAAGTCCAACACCGATAGTGGGACGACCAGCGCCTTTGTCGTCAAGCTTGCGTCGCAGACGCTGCCCACGCCGCCCACGCCGACCCAGCCGGCCGGAGGCGGCCAGCCCAGCGCCACCACGGCGCCGACAGGGGCTCCGGGCGCTCCGAGCCCGACCGCTGGCCCCGGCGGCCAGCCATCCGCGACGCCGCCGGCGCTCCCCACCGCCACGGCCGCGCCGGGCGCGCCGTCGAGCACGCCCCGCGCGGGGACAACCCCGGGGGCGACCGCCACCCCCGCGCCGCCGACCGTGACGCCCGCGAACAGCGCCACGGCCGCGGCGCAGGCCACGGGGGCGGCCGCGGCGACCGCTACGGGAACGCCCGCGAACAGCGCCACGGCAGGGGCCGTGGCGACGGGCGCCGTCGTGGCCACCGCGACGGGGGCCGCGGCCGAGACCAGGACGGTCGCGGCCGGCGGCCCCCCGGCGCCGACCAACACGTCCGGCGCCGGGAGGCCGACGGCGACGCCCGGTCCGGTCGGCGGCCATGGACGCGCGTCTATCGCCCTCAGCCCTCCCTCCGTACGAGTTGGTGGGCGCGTCGTCGTGCGCGGGGGCGGGTTCGTCCCCGGCGAACGGATTACACTCTCGCTGAATGGCGAAGCGCTCTCCACGGCCGTCGTCGTGGTCGGGCGCGACGGCCACTTTACGGCGGCGTTCGTCGCGCCGGACAGCCTCCTGCAAGGGGCCAACACGGTTGGCGCGATCGGCGCCGCGGGCGACATGGCCGCGGCCACGCTCGCCGGCCTCGTCCCCGTCGCCTCGCGGTACTACTTTGCCGGCGGCGTCAACGCGCTCTCCGAGCAGTCATCGCTCGACGTGCTCAATCCGACGGGTGGTCGCGCCACGCTGCGCCTGACCTTCTACTTCGCCCATGGCGTCACCCGAGGGCGCAGCCTCAGCGTGGGTCCTCGCGCGGAGCTCGTCGCGCCCATGCGCGGCCTGCGCCTGCCGGCGGGGGACTTCGGGCTCTCCCTCACGGCCGACCGGCGCGTGGCGGCGGCGCTCGACATCGCGCGGCCGGGCCGCGACGGCGACAGCATCCCGGGCGCTACCGGCCTGGGGCAGACCTGGTACCTCGCCGAGGGCTACACCGGCCTGACGTTCCGCGAGAGCGTCGCCATCCTCAACCCGGGCGCCGGGGCGGCGCGCGTGCGCCTGCAGCTCCTGCCGTTCGGCGGCCGCCCCGGCGGTGCCGTGACCGTTCTGGTGACCGCGCACAGCCACACGGTGGTGGACGTGAACCGGCTGCTGCCGCGACAGTCCCTGAGCATCGTGGCGCGGTCGAACCAGCCCGTGGTGGTGGCGCGCACGCTGCGCTTCGGGCGCGACGGGGCCGCGCGGCGGGGGGGCGCGCGCGACTACGGCGAGACGGTGCGCGCGGGCGGGAACGTGGCCGCCGGGGTGTGGCTGCTGGCCGAGGGCACGACGGCCAACCATTTCCAGACGTTCCTGACCATCCTCAACCCGGGCGACCGGCGGGCCGGCGTCACGGCGCTATTCTTCGGGAGCGACGGGCGCAGGCTGGGCAGGCGCGCGCTGGTGATGGCGCCGCGCAGCCGGGCCAACATCAAGTTCGGCGACCTGGGGCGCGTCAGCGGGATCGCGTCGATGGTCACCAGCAGCCAGCCGGTGATCGTGGAGCGGCCCGAGTACTTCGGGTCGCCGAACGGGCCGCGCGTGGCGGGGTCGGATGTGTTCGGGCGCAACGGCGCCGCGCCGCGCTGGAGCTTCCCCGGAGCCGCGGGCGCCGCGCCGCTCAGGAGCGAGTTCTACTTGCTCTACAACCCCTCGGCGACCGCGGCGCGCGTGCGCGCGACGCTCTACGACGCGCGCGGCCGGACGGCGACGGCGACGGTGTCCGTCGGGCCGCGCGTGCGCTACACGCTCGACGCGGGGCGGCTGTTCCGCGGCTTCCCGGGCGCGCACGGCGCCACGCTGGAGTCGCTGAACGGGGTAGGCTTCGTGGCGGAGCAGACACTTTTCGCGCCCGACCGCTCGACCCTCCAGAGCACGCAAGGGCTCGCCCAGTAGGGATGCGCAGGGCCGTTTAACACGCCTTTAACAAACTCTTAAACAACAGTTAACGCGCGACTGTTACAGTCGAAGGGTAAAAGGGGGCGCGCCGCGCGGCGGTGTAGTAGGATATAGCCGGAAGAGATGTGCGCGGCCGGACAGGGCGCGCCGCGGATGGCGGGATGCGGCGGTTGCGCGGCCCCGCCTGTGTAGAAAGGGATATCGATGGACGCCAGTCATCGCACACACGACCGTCGCAGGCGCGCCTACCAGGCGTCGCTGCTGGGCGGCCTGACCGTCGCCTCATTGCTGGTCAGTAATGCTGGGGCCGTACATGCCGGGGCGACCCGGCGCGCGGCCGGCGTCGTCGCGCCCGGCGGCCCTTCGACGGTGGGCACGGGCATGGCCATGTACGGCGCCCCCGTGGAGGGCGGCGTGTCGGGACCCGACTCGCCCGCGAGCTTCAACGCGACCCTGCCCAACGGCCGGCGCATCACCCCGGCCGGCGCGAGCGCGCAGGTCGGCGAGAATCCGCTCAACAGCGTCGTGACCCCCGACGGGAAGTTCCTCATCGTCAGCAACAACGACGAGCGCAACCCGGGCGCCAGGAACACCGCCTTCAGCGGCGCGCAACAGAACGGCGCGGGTAAGACGCCCGGCGGCTTCACGCTCTCCACGGTCGACACCTCCAACATGCAGGTCGTCAGTTCCACGGTGGCCCCGGCCAACCCGAGTCCCAGCCCCTCTATCGGCCAGCTCGGGACCCGCAACACCGATGCGGCCGGCTCGTTCTTCCTGGGCCTGGCTATTAAGGGCGCGAGCGCGCCCTACACGGTCTACGCCTCGGGCGGCTACAGCGATCTGGTCTACGTCTACTCGCTCGGCGCGGATGGCGTCCTGCAGCGCACGGCGTCGATCAAGATCCCGACCCCGACCGACCCGACGCGGCCGAACTACGGCATGGCCTTCCCGGCCGGGCTCACGCTCAGCGCCGACGGCTCGCGCCTCTACGTCGTCAACGACAACGCCAACAACGTCGTCACCATCGACACGGGCTCGAACGCGGTCGTGGGCTCTCCCATCCCCGTCGGATTCTTTCCGTACACCGGCGTGCTCTCGCCCGACGGCTCCAAGCTCTACGTGAGCAACTGGGGCGTGGCCGACCGCACCCTGAACGCGCCGGCCATCGCCAGCACGACCAGCAACGTCGCGGGGAACGTCACCGTCACCGGCACACTCAACCTCGGCGGCGCGCCGGGCAACCTGTTCGCCAACCCGGTGACCGACCCGGCGCGCACTTCGTCGGTCTCGGTGATCAACCTGGCTAACAACAACGTGGGCTCCTCCGTCTCGCTGGCGCAGCCGATCGACGGCGTCAACGTCGTGGGCGGCACGCACCCCTCGGCCATGGCCGTCTCGCGGCGCTTCGGCTTCCCGGTGCTCTACGTGGCCGACGCCAACGAGGACACGGTCGCCGTGATCGACGCGCGCACCGACCGGCTGATCCGCAAAATCCAGCTGCCCTCGCCCGTCAGCGGGCTGCCGCGCGGCGGCGTGCTCGGCCTCATCCCCGACGCCGTCGCGGTGAGCCCGCGGGGGACGGAGCTCTACGTCGCCGAGGCCGGCGTCAACGCGGTCGCCGTCTTCAACACGGCCAACCCGACGAACCCCCTCTTCATCGGCTACATCCCGACCGGCTGGTTCCCCACGGGCGTGACGGTCGGCCCCGACAACCATACGGTCTACATCACCAACGAGAAGGGCGTGGGCAGCGACTACGGCTTTCAGGGCTCTCTCGTCGGCACCCCCAACCCCGACGTCAATCTGATCTTCGGCACAGTGCAGCAGGTACAACTGAGCTACGTGGCCCTGCGCCAGGGCATCTCGACGGTCCGGCGCAACCTGTACAACGCCCCGGCCAACGCGGCGGCTAACCGGAGCGTGCTCGACACGATCCGCCCCAACATCCAGCATGTCTTCTTCATCCTGCGCGAGAACAAGACGTATGACACTTATTTTGGCAGCGACCCTGTGCTCAACGCGCGTGGGGCCAACGGCAACGCCGGCGCGCAGTACAACGTCTACTCGCAGCAGGTACCGAACACCAGGGCGCTGGCCGAGCAGTTCGCCGTCGGCGACAACGCCTACGCGGACTCGGAGGAGTCGAACGCCGGGCACTTCTTCGCCCTCGCGGGTACCTCGACCGACTTCCAGCAAAAGACGCTCTTGCTGCGCTTCAACCGCCCGCTCCTCAATATCAAGAACGAGGACCCCGAGGACTACCCGCTGCAGGGCTTCATCTTCAACAACGCGCTGCGCAACGGGGTCAGCTACCGCGAGTACGGCGACCTGATCCGCACCTCGGGCTACGACGACTACAGCAATCCCAACGCGTGCAAGGACGACCCCGGCCAGTGCCCTAACGGTGGCACGCTGGCCGAGACCGCGGCCTACACGTACACTAACACGACGGCGCCGACGATCGGCCTCGGTGGCCTCTACGCCGGTACCACCCCGGCGCTCGCCGCCCTCGCCGGCCACATCGACCCCAACTATCCCGGCTGGGACCTGCGCATTAGCGACCAGCGGCGCGTCGCTGAGTACCTCAAGGATGTCGGCAACGGTGCGGGCGGCATCGACCCGAACAAAGTACCGCAGCTCACCTATATGTGGCTGCCCGACGACCACACCGGCGGCCTGGGTAGTTATGGTAGACCTACCGCGGCTAACCCCCAGTTCGAGGTTGCCGACAACGACGCGGCGCTTGGCCAGCTTGTCTACGCGATCAGCCACAGCCCGGTCTGGCCCAACAGCGCGATCTTCGTGACCGAGGACGACGGGCAAAGTTCGCCCGACCATGTCAACCCGCACCGCACCTACACGATGGTGATCAGCCCCTACGCCAGGCACGGGGCGGTGATCCACCGGCTCTCGTCGACGGTCGGTGTGCCCAAGACGGTCGAGGAACTGCTGGGCCTGCCGGCCATGAACCTCGGCGACCTGCTGGGCAGCGACCTCTCCGACTATTTCCAGACAACGCCCGACCTGACGCCGTACGGAGCGCCGCTGTCCGCCGTCCCGACCCCCGCCCCGACCCTCGCGGCGAGCCCCACGGCCGCCGCGACCGGAGGACCCGCTGCGACTACCTCGCCCGCGGCAGCCGCATCCGCCAATGTGTCGCTCCTTGCGGCCGCGCGCGCTGCTGTGCCGATGGGCGATGCGCCCGCGGCGCCGGCCGAGACGATGCGCATTGCGACGCTGCTCAACTACCTCAACCACAGCGGTCCCGACCTGGACAGCACGCGCCTCGGCATGATCGAGAATCTGTTCTTCCAGTCCGAGGCGTTGGCTCAAAAGAAGGCGCACATGAAACATCACGCCTACCGCATGGCGCAGCGGGCGATCTATCACCGCGCCCTGGCCGTCCTCAACAATCCACACATTCCCACGAACGACTACGACGGATAACGGGTAGGCGTGGCGCCCCCGGACCCCACCCCCCTGTCCCCTCTCTCTGACGCGGGAGAGGGGACAGGGTCTATGAATTGTCGCGATAAGCGTGCTCGCCTGTCCGCCCGCATGCGCCGTGGATGGCGGGGGTCTGGGGGGAGCCATCTCCCCAGGTTCCCCCGGAGGCGCGCCCCAACCTCGGACTCACGGCCAGGGTCCGGGAGACCAGTTAGCCAGGGGCGGAGGGGGCGAGAGGGGCCAGTCAGGGATGGGTGGAGGGTAGAGAGAGGCGCTGTCGACTTTTCACGAGCCCTGGGAGAGGGAAGCGGACTTTCGCGTTGTGTGCGCGGTATGTGATACCATGCCCCGTAGAGCAGTAGACGGCCCGCGACTAGAGGAGACTTGGTGCTCAACGATGCGACCCTCGCCGCCGCGGCGGTCTGGCTACTCGCGCTCGTCATCGCCTCGCTGACCGTCTGGCGCTGGGCCGGCCCCCGGGCGTATGCTCATCCTATCCTAGCCATTGCCGGCGCGGCGGCCGTGGCCCGCGCCGTCCCTACCCTCGTGCTCGACCGGGGACTGCCGTTCGACATCGAGGCGCACTGGTGGGTCGGCTCCGTCGCCCTGGCGGGGCGCGATGTCTACACCGATCCGCTCGTCGTGAGCGGGAATACCAATCGCTATCCGTATCCCCCCCTCTTGCACGAGTACATCAGCGCATCGCTGATGTGGCTGTCCCACGGCGACCGGTCGCTTTTCCTCATCCTCGACAAGCTGGCGCCGGCGCTCTGCGGGGTCGGCATCGCCGTCGTCCTGCACGCTATCGCCTGTAGGCTTGGCCGGGCGCCCGACGAGGCGTTGCGGCTCGGCCTGCTCTACGCCGTCAACCCGCTCCCCGTGCTCGTGACCGCGTACCATGGACAGTTCGAAGAAATCCCGGTTTTGGGGATCGTGCTGGCGCTCCTCGTGCTGCTCCCCTCGGGAGACCGGCGTAGGGGCGTCGGCGCCCTGATCGGCTCGGCGCTGCTGCTGGGCCTGGCCATCGCCTATAAGCTCTGGCCGGCGCTCTTCTTACCCTCGCTGCTGCTGTTGGCGCCGCGGTGGGGCGGGGGCCGTGGGCGGGCCGGCGCATTGGGCGGGCTGGCGCGCGCGTGGGCGCTCTACGGCGCGCTGGCGGCAGCCCCGCTGATCGCGGTGATCGGCGTGTACGAGGCCGCTTTCGAGCACAGCAGCTTATTCGCGCGCGCGCGCCAGGTAGCCGGCGCCCACGGGACGCTCACGCACCGGCTCAAGGACGACCACATGCTGTACAACATCCTGCATTACCAAGGCTCACAGGGCTTTTGCTGGGGGTATGTGTCGGCCGTCGGCAGGTGCTGGGATCACGTCTGGCTCCACGCCAACCATCCGAACCGCGCGGCAGAGCTCAACAGCCAGCTTCTAAAGGCGACCCTGCTCGTCGTCGTCGCGGTGCTGCTGTGGCGGCGACGCCCGCTGGAGGGTCTGGTGGCGCTGCCGTTGGCCTTCTATCTGTTCAGCCCGGGTTGGGGACCTAACTACATGATCTGGGTCTTGCCGTTCGCGCTGCTGCTCTCGTCGAGACTGGCCGTGCGCTATACTGCCGTCATGACGCCACTCATCGCACTGACGTACCTGGACTCGCTCTATGCATCCTTCAACCACGACAACTTCTCGTGGACCGTGCTCAAGCCGCTCGAGGCCGCGCTCGGGCTGCTCGCCTGGGCGGGGGTGGCCGTGATCCTGGCGCAAGCTTACCGGGTAGGCGGCCGGGCGCGGCGGGAGCGGGCCGCGCCGGTCGCGCCCGGTCGCCAGCCCGCCGATGAGCCTGCTTATCGCACGGTGTACGGCGCCCAGACCGGGCTATGATGGCCGTGCGTCGAGGCTCCTCCGCCCCGCCGGGTCCACGCAGCCCCGCTGTCCCCGCCGACGCCGCGCCGGGGCGGCCACGTTACGCTATACCCGCGGACGTGCCCATCTTCCTCGCCGTGGCCTTACTGGTGCGGCTGATCCTGGCGCCGCTGACCGAGGGCTGGGATTTCTTCTCCGACGCGCGGTCGGCGGCGCTGGCCCTGCACGGATACGACGTCTATGGCCTGAGCAGGACGGCCTTCCGGCTGCCCTGGACGTACTTCCCGTTGTGCCTGCACCTTTTCGCGGGGCTGCAGTGGGTCGCGGGGGCGACGGGCTTTCCGTTCCGCGTGCTCGGCAAGCTGCCAATGGTGGTGGCTGACCTGGGGATCGGCTATCTTCTGTTCACTGCGTTGCGCCGGCGCGGGGAGTCCGAGTCGACCGCGGTGCTGGGCATGGCCCTGTACCTGTTCAATCCGCTGGTGCTCTTGAACGGCGCGCTGCTGGGCCGTTTTGACGCCATTGCGCTGGTGTTTCTGTTGCTGGCCCTGGAGTGCTACACGACGCGGCTGTTCGCGCCTTTCTACGGGTTGGCTATCGCCGCCAAGACCTTCCCCATCTTCCTGTTGCCGTTGCTGCTGCTCGGACGCGACCGCCAGAGGCCAGGGCGCCTCCTGCTCGCGCTCCTGTGCGTGCCGCTGCTGTCGCTGCCCTACGTCGTCACGGACCCGCGCGGCCTCGTCGGGTACCTGCTCTACGACGTGGGCTCGCCCTGGCTGGGGCCGCTCTCGTCGTACTACATCGTGCCCCACGCGCACGGGTGGGCCTCGGCGCTATCCGTGGCGCGCGTGGGGACGTTGCTGTACCCGCTCGCGCTATTGCTGGTCGTGCGCCGGCCCCTCTATGTGAAGGCGGCGTGCGCCTTCGTGCTCTTCGCAGCGCTCAACCGCTCCGTCTACGAGCAGTACCTCGTCTGGTCGCTGCCGTTCCTCATCGTCGTGGCCCTGCGCCACCGCAGCCGCCTGGCCGTGTGGCTGGTCGTGCTGTACACGGCGGCGGGGCTGCTGGAGAACGAGCAGACCTGGAGCGCGTTCGACACGCGCTTCCACTACACCTTGCTCCCGACGCCGTGGCCGCCGTTGAGCGGGCTCCTCGCCGTTTCCGCGTTGCTCTTCGTCGCGGGTCAGGCGTTGCACGGACGCGCCCGGCCGTTGCGCCGGCGGCGCAACGCGCACGCGTCCGACGTCCCCGCCCGTCCGCGGGTCTTCGCAGAGTTTAGTTGAACCGCTAGCCGAAGCGGCCCGTCACGTACTCTTCGGTGCGCTTGTCGCGCGGGGCAGTGAAGATCTGCTCGGTGGGGCCGTACTCGACGAGGCTGCCATGGCGCTTCTCGTTGAGCATGAAGAAGGCCGTGCGATCGGCCACGCGGCCGGCCTGCTGCATGTTGTGCGTCACGATGACGATGGTGTACTGGCTCTCCAGCTCGCGCATCAACTCCTCGATACGCAGGGTGGCGATGGGGTCGAGCGCCGAGCAGGGCTCGTCCATCAAGAGGATCTCGGGCGTCACCGCGATGCAGCGGGCCAGGCAGAGGCGTTGCTGCTGGCCGCCCGAGAGATCCGCCGCCGACTTGCCGAGGGTGCCCTTGACCTCTTCCCACAGGCCCACTTCTTGCAGCGAGTGCTCCACGATGCCGTCGAGCTCGTCCTTGGGCCGTCGTCCGTTGAGCTTGAGCCCGGAGACGACGTTGTCGTAGATCGACATGGTGGGAAAGGGGTTGGGGCGCTGGAAGAGCATGCCGATGCGGCGGCGCACCTGCACCGGGTCGACGCCGTGACCGTAGATATCCTCGCCATCGAGGACCACCTTACCGGTGACGCGCGCGCCGGGCGCGACCTCGTGCATGCGGTTGAGCGCGCGCAGGACGGTACTCTTGCCGCAGCCGGAGGGGCCGATGATGGCCGTGATGGCCTGCTTGGGGATCTTCATCGATACGCCCTCGACGGCGATGGTCGAGCCGTAGTACACATCGAGATCCTCGACCGTGAGGGACACCTCGCCGTCGGGGTCGCTCACGAGCCCCGCCGGCGCCGAACGTACATCTGTGGCCATGTTAATGTTATCTCCTAAACTTAGGTTCGCCCGCGCACACGTTGTCGGAAGACCAGGCGGGCCACCAGGTTGAGCAGCACGACGATTGTGACCAGGACGAGCGCGCCCGCAAAGGCCATCTGGTGCGTCTGCGGGTACGGCGAGTTGGTGGAGTACTGGTAGATCATCTGCGGCAGAGCGCCCACCTTCTTGGCGGGATTCCAGTTCCAGGAGTTGTAGCCGAACGAGGTAAAGAGCAGTGGCGCTGTCTCGCCCGTCACGCGCGCGACGCCGAGGAGCATGCTGGTGATGATGCCGCTGGTCGCGGCCGGGAGCACGATGCTGGCGATGACGCGCCAGCGCGGGACGCCCAGTGCAAGGCCGCCCTCGCGCAGGCTGTTCGGTACCAGGCGTAGCACCTCCTCGGTGGCGCGGGTGACGACCGGAAACATCAGCAGCCCCAGTGCGAAGCCGCCCGCGATCGCCGAGAAGCCGATGAGCGATACGACGATGGCGTAGCCCACCAGGCCCGCCACGATCGATGGCAGCCCGGCCATCACATCGGCTAGGAAGCGCACCGCGTCGGCGAAGCGTCCGCGGCCGTACTCGGCGAGATAGATGCCGCTGAGCAGCCCGATGGGCAATCCGATAAGGCTTGCGATGACGACCAGCAGCAAGGAGCCGACGATCGTGTTGCCGATGCCCAGGGGGACAGCGAAGATGTTGGTGTCGCTCTGCGCGTGCGTGAAGAAATTTAGGTCGAGCGACGATATGCCCTGCGTCACGACGTAGACCGCGATGGCGAAGAGGGGCACCAGGGCGATGGCCGCACAGAATATCGCGAAGCCCAGCATAACCGCATTGGTCGTCTTGCGGCGTCGATAGCCCTGCTCGCGGGTACGGGCTACTTGCCCCGCGTCGATCGCCCGTCCCGGAGCGCGGGGCGCCACGGATGGACGGGCCTGCACGGTCACCTGGACAAGGCCCGCGGTCGAGCCAGCCGATCGGTCGGATGTATTCACGATCTCACTCATGCTCGTACGCTCGTCGCCCCCCCACCTCGATTAGCGCGCCACACCAACAGGCGCGCGGCTACGTTGAGTACTACGGAGATCAGGAGCAGGATCAGGCCCAGCTCGAACAGCGCCCCGATGTGGAGCGGCGACGAGAACGCCTCGTTGGCCTCGGCGGCGAGCACGGCGGCGAGGCTGTAGCCCGGCTGTAGCAATGATACATGGAAGTGCGACGAGTTGCCGATGATCATGGTCGCGGCCATCGTTTCGCCGGTCGCGCGCCCGAGACCAAGGATGATGGCCCCGACGATGCCCGCCCGCGCGTAGGGGATGACGACGTGCCGCACGGTTTCCCACCTCGTGGCGCCGAGGGCCAGCATGCCCTCGCGTTGCGAGCCGGGCACAGCGGTCATGACGTCGCGCGAGAGCGCCGCGACCGTGGGCAGAATCATGATGGCCAGCACGATACCAGTGCTCAGCAGGTTGTGCCCCGAGTACACCGCGCCGCCGAAGAACGGGATGAACCCGAGCGCCTTGCCCAGCCCTTGCTCGAACGGCAGCAGCAACGGGATCAACACGAAGATGCCGAAGAAGCCGAAGATGATGCTGGGTACGGCGGCGAGCATCTCCACGAGGAAGCTGACCGGCCGCGCGAACAGTGGCGGCGCCAGCTCGACCAGGAACACCGCGACCATGACGCCGACTACACCCGCGAGCAGGATGGCGATGAGCGAGGTGGCGAGGGTGCCGTAAATAAATGTAAGCCCGCCGACGAGGTTGCTGTCGGGGTTCCACGTCGCGCTCTTGAAGACGCCGAGCCCCGTCTGCTGTATGGCGGGCCACGCCTGCACGACCAGGCTCACCACGAGGGCGATAGCTGCCAGCACAACCAGGCTCGTGAAAAGGAGCACCGTGCCGCGGAAAGCGCTGTCGCCCCTCTGCGTCGATGCGTGCAGGTCACCTCCCCCGATGTTGCGCGGTACGACGGCCATCCCTCGATCTCCTTGCTAAACGTCCGCTGTCGTCATGTGTCACCAAACTATCGTCGCCAGCGTCTTGTCGCCGCGACGGCGCTTTTTCATTCACCCTTGTTTTGGCGAAGATTCCCGACCATAACTCTCGGCAGCCATCACTAATAGTCACTATAGCGTAAGCGTAACTGTGGGTAGTCGCCCCGGGGCCGGAACCCACCGTTTTCGCGTGTTCCTGAGTGCCGGACACGGGGACCCTGGCTCAGCCAGGGTCCCCGTGTTCACTACATACGTCTACGTGCGTCCAACGAGATCGTGCGGGCTGGGACGCTGTCCCCCCGGCGCGACCGCTGTCGTCGTGCACTGCCAGCGGATCCCTCCGCGAAAACCATCTGGAAGCATGTAGGTGCGCCGTAGATAGGATCGATGGAGTGTCCGGGTGCGATAGGACCGGCCCGGGGCTCGCCGGTCGCCGTGCGAAGCGGCGCCTATTGCACCCCCCCCCATTGCCACTACCGCTTGATCGTAATCTTGTCGAGCGCGCTCGTGTCGAGCTTCTGCACGCTCTTCGGCAGCGGCGCGTAGTAGAGCTGGCTGGCCGCCGCCTGGCCATCCGTCACCACGTAGCGGACGAAGCTGACCAGAGCCTGCCCCTTAGCGCTGCGCTGGTTGGTGCACATGAAGATGTACGAGTAGCCGCTAACCGGGTAGGCGTTCTTGGAAGGCGAGTTCACGATGAGCTGCTGCAGGTCGGAGGGCATGGAATTGGCATACCCATCGGCCGCCACGCTGGCCGCGGCGACGCTGGGCTGCACGTACTGGCCCGCCTTGTTCTGCACTGTGGCGTAGGACACCTTGGCTGAGATGGCGTAGGCGAGGTCGACGTAGCTGATGGCGCCGGGCTGGCCCTGCACGGCTTGGGTCACGCCCGAACTGCCGGTTGCGCCGGTGCCGGTCGGCCAGGCGATCGTCGCGCCGCCCTTGCCGACCTGACTCGTCCAAATCGAACTCGTGGCGGAGAGATAGTGCGAGAAGATGTAGGTCGTGCCGCTGCCGTCGGCGCGGTGCACGATCTGAATCGGGGTGCTCGGCAGCTTGGCGCTGCCGTTGATCTTTTGGATCTGCGCGTCGTTCCAGGTCTTGATCTGGCCCAGGAAGATCTGCGCGATCAAGCCGGATGTCAGCTTCAGGTTGCTCACGCCGGGCAGGTTGTAGATCAGAGACACCGCGCCGATGGTCACCGGGATCTTGAAGACGCCGCCGCTGTAGCCGCCGTGGCACTGGTTCTTGGCCGAGTTCTCCTGCACCGAGCTGAGCAGCGCGTCACTGCCGGCGAAGTCGGTCTGCCCCTTCGTCCACAGGCTGATACCGGCGCCGGAGCCGGTCGCCTGATAGTCGATGTTCACGTTGGAGTTCTTGGCCTGGTAGCCCTTGATCCAGGCGCCGTTCATGATCGGCGCGACGAATGTCGAGCCCGCGCCCGAAATAGTGATGCCCGCGCGCGAGTGCGCGGCCGCCGCCGGGGTGCTGGTGAGGGCGAGCGCGCCCACGCCGAGCGCGGCAATGCCGGCGCCGACAACCTTTTTACCTGAGACCATAGTTCCGAAACCTCCTGATAACCGTTCGCTGAGTAGTCGTGGACATCGGGGACGCCGTGGAGCGCCGCGACAACGGACCCGACGTGTTTAAAAATCGCGAGAGTAGCTTTGTGAGATAGCTGTCGGGGAGCGCCGGCGCTCCCCGGAAGGTTGTCGTGTCGTGGCGCTCACATCCACACCATAGCAGGGAGCCCTTTAAAGGCTCTTTAAGAGTTTGTTAAATGAATGTTAAATGCGTGTTAAGGACGGGCCTGTTCGCACCTTTTTGCTACCGCGAGGGGATGCGAATTGCGCGGGGGCGACACGGCACGCGCGGCGTGCGCTATCATGAGGGCGCGCGGTGATCGCGCGGGGGGGATGGAGATGGTGTCGGACACGAAGACGGTCCTGGTGGTCGAGGATGAGAAAAACCTGCGCGAGACCCTGACCTATAACCTGACGCGCGAGGGCTACAAGGTGCTCGGCGCGGAGGACGGGCGCGCCGCTATCGAGATCGCGCGGCGCGAGCGGCCCGACCTCTACCTGCTCGACCTGATGCTGCCGCAGATCGACGGCTTCGAGGTCTGCCGCGCTATCCGCCAGGAGTCGCAGGCGCCGATCCTCATCCTGACCGCGCGCGACAGCGAGATCGACACCGTGCTGGGCCTCGAGCTTGGCGCGGACGAGTACGTCACCAAGCCCTTCGCCCTGCGCCCGCTCCTCGCCCGCGTCAAGGCGCTCCTGCGTCGCGCCGATATGAACGGCGCCGCTGCGCCGTCCGGGAGCGACGACATCGCGTTCGGTGACGGCTTCGTGCTCGACCGCTCGGGCCGGCGGCTGCGCCACGGGGATCAGGAGATCCCCATGACCATGAAGGAGTACGACTTGTTGGCCTACCTGCTCTCGCACCACGGCCAGGTGCTCTCGCGCGACTTCCTGCTCGAGAAGGTGTGGGGCTACGACTTCGTCGGCAGCACGCGCACGGTCGACGTGCACATCCGCTGGCTGCGCGAGAAAATCGAGCAGGACCCGGGGGACCCGCGCCGCATCGTCACCGTGCGCGGCGTCGGCTATCGTTTCGAGGACGTCCCCTAGCGCCGGGCGCTCGGCGTCCGGCGCCTAATTGTCTTACGCCATCCAGGATCACTAATCGCTTGTCGGTCATCACTCCTATGGTCCTACTCTTGTTGCTCATCATCGTCCTCCTCTCCGGCGTGTCCGCCGTGCTGGGCGTCGCGGCGCACCGGCGCTACGCGGCGCTACGCGCGGCTCACGAGCGGGGTGGCTATCTCGGAGGCGAACTGCGCCGGGTCGAGGGCGAGGCGCTGCGCCTGGAAACGGTGCGCCGCGACTTCGTGGCCAACATCTCGCACGAGCTACGCACGCCGCTGGCCTCGATCAAGCTGCTTGTCGAGACGCTCGAGGCCGGGGCGCTCGACGACTACGAGGTGGCGCTCGAGTTCACCGGGCGCATCGGCGAGGAGACCGACCACCTCATCGGCATGGTCGAGGAGCTGCTCGACCTCGCCCGCCTCGAGGCCGCCCCCGCCATCCACCCCTGCGCGCTCGATCCGGGGGACGTAGTGTCGCGCGTGGTCGAGCGCATGCGCCAGATCGCGCGCACCAAGGGGGTGGCCCTGCGCGTCGAGCTCGCGCCCGATCTCCCTGCTATGTGGGCCGACGACGAGCAGGTGGGTCGCGTCTTCGTCAACCTGCTCAACAACGCCATCACCTTCACCCCCGAGGGCGGCGCCGTCGTGGTGCGGGCCGTCGCCGAGGGCGTCGACATCCTGTTCAGCGTCGCCGACACGGGCCCCGGCATCCCCTCCGGGGAGGAGGACCGCATCTTCGAGCGCTTCTACAAGGTCGACACGGCGCGCCGCCGCGGCGGGACGGGGCTGGGACTCTCCATCGCGCGCCACATTGTGCAGGCGCAGGGCGGCCGCATCTGGGCGCGCAACCGCGAGGACCACGGGGCCCTGTTCGCGTTCACCATCCCTCTCGCCTCCGCGAGCGTGCCCCGACCCGAGGCGGCCCTACGATGAGGGCGTCCTCGGTCGCCCTGCGCCCGGCGAGCGCGGTCCCGCTCGACCTCGTGGCCGGCCTGCTGGGCCGGGCGTTCGCCGACGCCCCCATGCCCGCCGGCGCGGGGCCGGCCGCTTTCTCGGCGAGCACGCTCGACGCGACGGTCGCGCGCGACGACATCCTGCTCGACTCTTCGTACGTGGCCACGGTCGATGGCGCGCCGGTCGGGGTCGCCCTCGTCGCGGCGCGTCCGGCCCGCGGGGGACCGCGTACGCGGCTGGCCGGCATGGGCGTGGTCCGCGAGGCGCGGCGGGCGGGCGTCGCGCGCGCCCTACTCGGGCGGGTCGTCGCCGATGCGTGTGGGCGCGGCTCCCTGGCGGTTGTACTGGAGGTGTTCGAGGGGAACAGGGCGGCCGTGCGCCTGTACGAGGGCGGAGGGTTCGTCGCGTCGCGGCGGCTGCTCGGCTTCAGCCTGCCCATAGAGGGGCTACCCGCGGACGACCCTCCGATCGTCACCTTGCGCCCGGTCGCCGCGCCGGTGCTGCTGCCCCTGTTCGACGTGTGCGCAAGCGAGGGGCCGGCCGAGGCCGCGCCCCCGTGGCAGCTGGAAGCGGTGTCCCTGGCGCGGCTGGGTCCGTCCGCGGCGGTCTACGCGATCGTCGAGCGGGGGGGCGCGCGTCCCGCCGGATACGTGGCGCTGACGGGCGAGGGGCCGGGCGCCCGCCTTGTCGGCCTCGGCATCGTGCCCGCGCGGCGTCGCCTTGGCCTGGCCGCGCGCGCCCTGGGCGCCCTGGGCGCGCTCTACCCCGACATCGCCGCGCTCTCGCTGGCGCCGCTCGTACCCGAGCGCTCCGCCCTCGTTCCTTTCCTGGCCGCCGTCGGGGCCGCGCCCGTCGCCGATGGGGCGCAAGTGGAGATGGTCGCGCATCTGTAGCGGGGGCTCCGTGATTGTGAGACGCGGCCTGACCCTGAAGGAAGGGCCAGGCCCATGACGCCCATCATCACAATCGTGGGGCGCGCTCCGCCCCACGCCTGTAGGGCCGTAGCGAGCGTGGTATTTTCCGCGTACACTGTAGCCATGGACAGTAGTCGGTAGCCAGTCGTCGGTGGTCGGAGACTTTTCCTGACTACCAGCTACCGATTACTCGTTAATCCCACAGTGAAGTGAGGTATTTCCGACTATGACGACCACCTCGGCGAAACCCGGCGGCCTCGAAGATGTCGTCGCCGCGACATCCGCGATCTGCGAGGTCGACGGCAAAGAGGGCCGCCTGCTCTACTACGGCATCGACGTCAAAGACCTTGCCGCGCATTCCTCGTTCGAAGAGACGGTCTACCTGCTATGGCACGGACGCCTGCCTGCGCGCGACGAGTTGGCGACGCTACGGGAGGGGCTGGCCGCCGAGCGCGCGCTGCCCGTCGAGGTGTCGCGTATGCTGCGCGACTTCCCCAAAGAGGCCGTGCCGATGGAAGTGTTGCGCACCGCCGTCTCGCTCCTTTCCATGTACGACCCCGACGACGCGGACAACGGGCGCGAGGCCAACGTGCGCAAGGCCACGCGCCTCGTCGCGCAGACACCCACTATCGTGGCGGCGCTCCAGGCCATCCGCGAGGGCCGTGAGCCGGTCGCCCCGCGCGCCGACCTGAGCCTGGCCGCCAACTTCCTGTACATGCTCTTCGGCGCGGAGCAGGGTGAGATGGCCGTACACGCCCTCGACGTGGCCTTGATCTTGCACGCCGATCACGAGCTCAACGCCTCGACCTTCGCCGCACGCGTCACCGCCGCCACTCTCTCCGACATGTACTCCGCCGTCGTCTCGGCCATCGGCGCGCTCAAGGGTCCCCTGCACGGCGGCGCCAACGAGCAGGTCTTCAAGATGCTGCGGGCCATCGGCGCGCCCGATAAGGCCGACGCCTACCTCACGGATCAGTTCGCCGCCGGCAAGAAGATCATGGGCTTCGGCCACCGCGTCTACCGCACCGACGACCCGCGCGCCACGGTGCTGCGGCGCCTCTCCGAGCAGTTGGGCCAGGAGCGCGGCGAGACGACGTGGTACGACATCTCGCGGGAGGTCGAGCGTAAGGTGCGCGCCGACAAGAAGCTCTACCCCAACGTCGACTTCTACTCGGCCTCGACCTACCACAGCATCGGCATCCCCACCGACCTGTTCACGCCCGTCTTCGCCATCAGCCGCATGTCCGGCTGGACAGCGCACATCCTGGAGCAGTACGCCAACAACCGCTTGATCCGCCCGCGCGCCGAGTACACCGGCCCGCGCGACGCGCCGTACACGCCCATCGACGAGCGGTAGACGCCCTCACCCACCCCTCCTCCTTTGTAGGAACACCACCCCTCTCCCGTGCGGGAGAGGGGAAACTTCTAAGGATGCTCCTGAGCCTATGCGCTCTGACCGGCTATGAGTTTGTGGCGCGCTGTCCCGCTCGCCGCGCTGGCGCCGTACCTCGTGCATGAGCGCACGGCTGCGCCGTACGCGGGCCTGCCCGTCCCGCTCGACGATCCGGCCATCGTGGCCTCGTTCGAAGAATACGGTAGGGCGCCGCAAGGCGCCTACCTGTATCGCTACACGGGTGGCGTCGTCATCGAGCCGGCTTACGGGTACGCGCTCACCGGGGTGCGCACGCTGATCCCCGCGTCGATGCCGTACTATTGGCAGGCCGGTCGCCCGCTGTTCCCGCGGCATCTCCGCGCGTGGGCGGGGCGGCGTGGGAAAACTGTGCGGGAGCGCGCGGTGATCTCTCTGCGCGATTTCGGCGAGGACAACTACTTCCACTTCTACGACGACGTGCTTGGCCGGCTCGCGCTCGCGGAGCGTTGCGGGGTCGGCGACGGCGCGCCGCTGGTGATCGGTAAGCGATTGTACGACCGGCCCTACGCGCGGGCGGCCCTGTGGCGCGGCGCGCTGCGCGGGCGACGCTTGATCGTGCAGGACGATAATTGCTACGTCGAGGCCGGCGAGATAATCTTTGGCAAGGCGATGCCGCACGTTCGGGACACGTTCGACGGCGCGCTCGACCTGCTCGGGGTTCCGGACGCCGACCGGGCTCGCGCGGGGCGCGTCTTCCTGACCCGCCGCCGGGATAGAGGGCGCGTGATCGCGAACATCGCGGAGGTCGAGGAAGTCTGCGCAGGGTACGGGTTCGAGGCCGTCGATGCGGACGAACTGACGCTGGAGGAGCAGATCACCTTGTTCACGGGCGCGCGGTACGTCGTCGGCATCCACGGCGCCGGGCTGGTCAACATTATGTTCCGCCGCGGCGCGCCGCTGAGCCTGCTCGAGATCTTTCCGCCCGACAACATCCCGCCCCACTACTACTGGATGAGCCAGGGCTACGGGTTCGGCTACGACGCCCTGCGCGGCGCGCCGGGCGACGCCTACGGCGCATTCACCGTCGATCGGGCGATCCTGGAGCGTAAGCTCGCACGACTAGTTGGCGATGGGGACAGCGATAGCGGGATCGCTACGACTGGTCGCGCCGCCGCGCGATGAACGCCCCCAGATGCGTCGCGACCCAGGCCGGCAGATCCTGGGCCTGGAAGGTGATCTGGCCTGCGTCGATCCTGAGCGCCTCACGTGGTCCCTGTTCGAGTGTGTTGTCGATGATGGTCGCCTCATCCACCAACTCGATCGCCCGCGCGAGGTTCCGCATGCTCCGCATGTACCGGCGCTGCACATCTTCGTCGGGCACGAAATGGCCGCCGCGGGCGACGCGTGCCACGATGCGTCCGATGTTTATCCGGGGATTGTCGGTGGCGATGAAGATGAGGCGCACGTCGAAGCCACGCTGTCGCGCGTGCTCCATCTGCCGGAGCATGGTGTTACCCGACAAGGTCGTTTCGACGATGAAGCTTACGCCGTTCTCAAGGTATGCGGCTTCACGCCGCAGCGCCTCGCGTCCGGCCGCGACCGCGGCCTGCTCCGGCGCGACCGGATCGATCTCGCGTGCGATCGCGTCGGGATCGACGATAGGCGCCTGCGAGGCAGCGCGCAGCGTACGCGTGAACGTACTTTTGCCGGACCCGTTCGGACCGGCGATGACCGTCAGTGTCGGCCGCGTACCGCTAGTCACCGGGGAGTTCACGCACGATTTCTCGCGTGCCGTCCTCCCGGACCCGGTACTCGAAGCGGCGGCCGTCGGGCGTGTGTATGAATAGCTTACCCTCTTCGGCGCCCGTACCACCGGAGTAGATCGTGAGGCCGGCGGCAAGCTGCTCCGCGACCTCGCGCTGCACGCCCTCGCGGAACAGGCGCATGAACCGCTCGCGGTCGGCCAGCGCGTCGTCGGCCGCTGCTGCCGTCGGGGTTGGGATGGACGGTAGTTGGTCGACCATCGGTGTTGCTCCTCTCTATATCTTGCGATAGGTCTACCGGCGCCGCCGGCGTCCCCGGTGGATTACCCCCGCTTCTCCAGGTAGCACGTGATGCCGCCGATGCTCGGGCCGTAGCCGGCGACGAGGTCGAGTTGGGCCATGCCCTCGGGGGTCGTGCCCCGCGTGTCCTCGTCGCGCGCCCGCAGTTCGGCGGCCAGCTCCTCGGGCGGCCGGCCCGCCGCGCGCCCCTCGCGCACGAACGTGGTCCACGCGGACAACCGCTCGCGCAGGCCCCGCAGATGCGTTTGCGCGTCCCCGTGGAGCCCAAAGTGCGCCAGCAGCAGGGCGGACGGCTCGAGGGCCAGCAGGCGATCGATGCTGCGTGTCCACGCCTCGGGGTCGAACTCGGGCGGGACCGCGGGCGGGTTGACCACGTCGGCCCCCGGCACGCGCACCCCGGCCACGTCGCCCGTGAACACCGCGTCGGTAGCGAGGTGGCGCACGGCGACGTGGTGCGCGGCGTGGCCCGGCGTGAACAAAGTCTCCACGGCGTGCCCGGCCAGCTCCAGTCGCCCCCCGTCCTCCAGAGCGATCGCCCTGGAGGACGGAACCGGCGTGACCTCGCCCCACAGGGTCTCCATCATCTCGCCGTAGAGGCGCGTGGCCGAGCGCACCAGCCGCGACGGGTCGACCAGGTGCGGTAGTCCGACGGGGTGGACCCACACGTGGGCGTCCGGCATCTCGTCGCGCAGGAGCGCGCCGGCCGCGCCCGAGTGGTCGAGGTGGATGTGCGTGACTAGGATGTCCCGGACATCGGCGGGGGCGACCCCCGCCGCGCGCAGCCCCGCCAGCAACGCGTGGCGCGTCGAGCTCGGCCCCGTCTCGATCAGGGCCGCCGACCCGTCCGCGGCTTTCAGAAGGTAGGCGGCGATGCAGCCCGGCTGGCCCATGAAGCGCAGGTCGATCTGGTAGACCAACGGCAGGATCTCGGAAACCTCAGCCACGGGCAGCCTCCGTCGACTCGGGGTGACGCCAATACTCCCGGTACCTTTTGAACAGCCCGTCCCGGTCGATCGGCCACGGGGCCAGACACGCCCTATCCGCGGCCCACCAGCCGATCGTATCGACTACAATAGTGTAGTGCGCGGGGACCGCCCGGCGGACATCGCGATACGTCTGCTCATCGTCCGCCATGTTGGGCCGCCGCGTCTCTGCCGTGGCCATGCTCCCACCCCTTCTCGTCGTGCTCGTCCTCGTCGTCGAGCGCGGATACCGTTCCTTCTGTCTGTCATTGTACGCGCGGGGGGTGCGGTCTTCAATGGTGACCGGCAGGTAGGTGTCATTACCTTGTCACCTTGTCCGGGAGTCGCATCGTGGCCCGGTTGACCTTATACACCTTCCAGGCAACACCCTTGGCGGCCGGGTAGCATAGCAGGGCGATGGGGGCGATCATGTTCGTGTTGGACACGGCGGAGCCGCGCTTCCCAGGGCGGCGATCACAACGGCCATCGGGAGGGGCAGTCGCTGTCCCGCCGACGCCGACAAGTGGCGCGGCAGCTGCGCCGATGACGTACTGCAACACACCCAGGAGCGCGGACGCGCTCCCGGCGGTGCGCGGGTGGCCGGAGAGCGCCAGCGACGTGGCGTTGGGCAGGACGATGCCCTGGCTGGAGACGACCACGCAGAGCGCCGGCGTGACGCCGATCAGACCGACGTGGCCCAGGACAGTCGCGAGCACGGCGATCCCGCCAAGGGCCGTCATTGCCAGCCCCACGGCCAGCAGACGGGGCAGCGGCACGCGGCCGACGAGCCGCCCGTTGATCTGGCTGGCCGCCATGATCCCGCGCGCATTCACGCCGAACACGAGGCTGAAACGCTTGTTGTGAGTTAGTCAAGGCCAGTCGATCAGGTCGGCGATGGCGAGCGGAGGGCGCCCCAGGTGGACATTGAACCAGAGACAGACGTTGTGCAGGGCGGCCTTGGCAGCGAGGCGAGCACGCACACCGTCCATGGCATGCGGACGCTCGTGCTCTAGGCCGAAGGTGTCCAGCAGGCGGTCGTTGACGGTCTCGATGATCTGGCGCAGCCCGGCATGGGCGCGGCGCAGGGCTTTGGGCCAGCGCCGGGACTTTGTGTGCTTGGGCTTGGGGGGGCAAACCACCTCCGCCCCATACTGATCGGCCCCGGTGTGCCAGCGTGTGTCACCCTCGAAGCCCGTGTCGGCCACGTAGGCGCCCAGGGCTGGCGCGCCCACCTCGGGCAGGGCGGACCGGTGGACGCGCCGCGCGGCGCAGAAGGTCTCGGCCAGGTCCTGGCCGGGGCCAGCTCGAAACCGGTGAGGGCGCCCAGGGGGGTGACCGCCGTGAGCAGGTGCAGGCCGTGGTACCAGCCCAAGCGCGTACACCACCCCTTGTTGGCCTGCCCATCCAACCAGCCACGCCCGCGCCGCTTGCTGTTGCGCATGATCACGCCGGTCGAGTCGAGCGCCTCGTACGCGCACGTCGCCGCGTCGAGCAGCCCCGTCAGACGCTGGCCCACGGTGGTAATGGCGGCGTGGCAGGCGCGCGCGATGACGATGCCCGCCGCGCCCGCGAGGCCCTGGACGAACCGCACCGCGACCAGCGCGCCGACGGAGGGCGCGAGGACGCACAGGAGCGAGGCGACCGTGTAGGCTGCAACGCCGACCAGGAGGGGACGGCGACGGCCCAGCGCGTCGGAGAGGGGGCCGGCGACCAACTGGCCCAGAGCAAGGCCGAGTAGGCAGGCGCTCAGGGTGAGCTGCACCTGCGCGGCGCTGACTCCGAAGCCGCGACCGAGCGCGGGCAGGGCCGGCAAATACATATCGATGGAGAGCGGCGCAAACGCGCTCAGGGCGCCCAGGATGAGCAGCAGACGGACCCGGCGTGCCATCCCTGCCGTGCCGTCCCTATCCCTGACCACGGTCACGTAGCCACGCGGTGAACTTCGTCTGATCGTCACCGTCCCGGCTCGTGCGGCCGATACCGTCTCCCTCATCTCCTTTTGTCACGCGTCAGCTCTCCCTCGTTCCGCTCACGTCTCTCATCCGCACGGGCGTGTTGCCCAGCGTGCCTCTACCCATCTGCGTCCAACAGGATTGTGCGGGCTGGGGCGCCGTCCCCCCGGCGCGGCCGCCGTCGCCATGCGCTGCCAGCGGGGGTCCCTCTGGGGAGGCCGTCGCAGGCCCCTCAAGCCTCTCTCTCCCGTGAAAACCATCTGGAAGCATGTAGTCGGTGGGTCGCACCCTTAACCAGATCTTAACATCTGATTGATACATATAGACTCTGGTGGAGCAGCGGCCGGTTCATCCGCGGGCTGTTATGCTGGAGTTGGATTCCTTGGGCCAACGAGCACGGTACGATGGCGTCAAGTTTTTGGGCCGCCGCGTCGAAACTATCAATACGACTATAGGCCGGTGTAGATGTCAATAACCGGGTGGACATCGTCGATCAAGGAGTAGGGCGGAGTGACGAGCGGCAAGATCGTGATATTGGGCG
>JAABUP010003681.1_pt1 | contig 26748 bp, 35 predicted proteins | sample 5559201 | NCBI WGS metagenome assembly JAABUP01 (sample SAMN10711887, study PRJNA513373) | rock metagenome | isolation source: Antarctica rocks | place: Antarctica | reverse complement strand
CTGTCCGGAGGCCCCGGGGTTGGCGAGCGGCGCAAAAGGTAGCTGCTGGCCCTGCTGAGCATTGCCGTGACGCTGTGCGCTGACGCTGGCGCTATCGTAGCGGCATCTGAAGTCGAGATTAAGCGTCCTTAACTCGCAATCAAGCTCCTGATTTTCCAGGTTGGGGACCATGGTATCCCGGGTTTGTGAAAGCTAATTGTACAAAGGGTTCAGCTGAACGTCGTCAGCACAGATGCACCATCTGCGCGCTTGTACAAGTCCCTACGGCCTAAGATCCCGGTAAGACGTCTTGCAGATATCAAGCGTGTTCAAGAAGATTGAACCCACTGCCTCACGTTTCTCTATCTGTATTGACGCAGCGCGCGCGCATGTGCATTTTGCTTCCACCACGATACAAATAATGCTTTGCATGCGTGAACATACTCATTTCGTGCACGACGCAAGACATCTGCTGCAACTTCTTGAACATTATATTGAGTGGAAACGCTTGTCATCCCGCAGGTGCCTTAAGGTGAAGCTTCATCCGACTTCGCGAGATCTCGCCAACATGCCCTACCGCGCGTGCTGCTTCAACTCAACATGTGAAGACAGCCCTAACTGGGACTGCGTGACATGCGATTCCATGTGCTGCAGCTACCATATCCGCTATCCGTGTCGTGACTGCGTTTTTCGTGGTCTCCTCTGCGAGGGCTTCATCAGATCTGTAGACCACTGCAGCGATTTTGTGGGTGTACAAGTGCCTGCCGGCTATGAGTGGGATTCTGACGAGGACGACGGCCGTTGGTGATACTTAGCTGCACCACGTTGTGCATTGGACGCCACTGCAGTTTGTCAGCTGTTGCTCTTTGTACCTTGACAGCCCACGTGGACACCGCAGTTGATTATTTGCAGGATTTTGGTCGAATTATCGTAGGACTGTTCAGCAAGTCAAGGTTTCGACGGACGTGCTCTGTGAACACAAACAATGTCGTATTCATGATGTCAGAAAAGTGTAATCTTACTGTTATATATATATTTGCCTGTTGTTTGTCTTTGCATGTGGACAACTGGATATATCCTGTATAGGCAGCACGCAATGGCTTTTGGACACGTGCATACATACCAAAAGTCGTGCATGCATGCATTGATCCACACCATTTGAATGCTTGCCTTTGACGTGGCAGTATGCAGACAACAGTAGGCAGCACACAATGCCGTTTGGCCTTGCTTATAATTTAGAATTTGTAAGTTATACTTTGTAAATTCTAAACCCATCCAGGGACTCAGCGCTGCTCGTCTCGCAACAGCGAATTTTGCAGCATGTGCATGTGAAAATCTTAGCTGCTTGCTGGCCACATTACCTCCTGCACATGCTGAGCACACTTCTTTGATCTGCCTTCTTTCAAACACTGTGATTCTTTTGTGTCCAGTGGCAACTTTTTAATGAGAGTTCATATCGTATTTAAGTAGGCAAGCTTGCGGCCAACTTAGGTGTAAATGCCAGCCTCTACTACAAGACCTGACAATGCTGCACCGCAGTTCCCCTGCTGACATGACTCATGCAGCACAGTTGACGCCTGCCTGGCGTGACTCATCCACGGCTCGTCAGGCTGTGTCTGCAGGGCTCAAGCAGCTTCATGCAGCTGCTGCATGTGGTTGTCTCTGACACAACATGGCTGAGAGGGCTATATACCAGTCAGCTGGCTGTTGAAGCTTGGTACTGCGCCTGGCTGTGCAAAGCTTGGCTTGGCGGCTAGATCTCAGCTGGCTGGCCCCCAACTTGAGCATCAGGCTCCTGAGCAGCACCATGCAGCTCAACTCTGAAAGGCAAGTTGCTGGAGTAGCAGGCACCCTGGATTCCTGCAGCTTCTCTATCACCCTCATTCTGAATTAGCACAAAGTACTTAACGCATGGATGGCACCGAGGCCTGTTACTGGCCAGGATGCATGGACATGATGCAGCACTGCGCAGTGTCTTCCTGAAGGCCAGCATACCTGTTCAGCATGGGTGAACAGCATCTTCTATGATTGGCGCTGTCACTTGCTATAGCACGCTCTGCCAGAAAACTCATATGCTTCAGCGCAGACCTGGTTCCCTTTGCAGCCTGGATATGGCCCCTGCTGCTGCTCCTGGCCCTACAGGCAGGACTGTTCTCCAGGGCATGCTGTAGCGTCTGCCTCAGGGCTATGCTTTCTGACTGAAGCATTTCACACATGTCATGCGTGCGGTGCATTGCAAGTCTGTCACCTCGTGGTGCCTCATAGTCAACTGCCATGTATAAGTACAGCGTCATGTGATAACACCAAGCCCGTCCAAGTAAACACGTCACTGACAAGCATGACTCTTGCACGTGTGATACACCAGAGACAGGCAACACAGCAGCTGACATATCCCAGGATGGAGGCAGTTGCGTGTGAATATGTGAGCAGACACATTGTCTGGGATGAATGACAAGGGTAGCAGCAATGCAGAACATTGCTCAACATCATGGAAAGCTGTCATGGTCCATGAAGCGTGCAGAGAAGGCAGGAAATGCACTACACCTGCCGACTGCTGCTGTGTGTCATGGGAGTGATCCAGCTGCGCTGCCAGCGCTGGATGACACTCTTGGCTTCTGCCAACTGCTGTTGCAGTTCTGCCCTCTCCTCATCTTCCTCATGCCACATGCTGCAGGTGCTTGTACATTAGAGCACTTACATATGACGGTGCCCATGGATGTGAACAAGTTCCAAAAGCATTGTGGTATAGCACAAGCACAATCACACAGAAGCTTAGTACAGCACAGACTGTCAAGTACCTATGCAGAACACAGGATGCATTTTGGCATGCAACAGGTTGCTGTTGGATGGTCACCTCACAGACAATGACAGTTTGAGCTTCTACGTGTTTCCAGGCTGCCATGCACTGCTTGTTGGTGGCACCATATATGATCTGAGTCATTAAGTCTGTACGTTCAGTTTGCTGTAAAAGCGCCATAGGCTGTGAGGCTTGCCTGATCAACATGCGTATTGTTGTCTGTGCAATGATGCCAAGAGGCAGCAATGAGGAAGGCAGTGTAACATTGTAGATTTCCAGTGCAACAGTTGCCTTTGCACATCAAGCCAACTGCACAGCAGGACTGTCTGAATTGAACCAATCCTAGAGCTCCTGAGCATCCGAGGGAGTCCCAAGGATGCCTTGCAGTACTTGCATTCTTGAGCCATTGCAGTGCCTATGGATGGCTACACAATTGGGAGCCATCTGGCTTGAAGTCACCAGCAGTACCAGGCAATTGATCAGTAGATCGGCAATTGTAAGTGAACTACCTGAAGCATGTGCACTCCTGGTGCAATGGGGATATGAAGCTAATGACAAGGTCACCCTCTTCGCCTTCTGCCACCAAAAGCCCATATTTTATGAGCTGGTTTGACGTCGCAAGCTTGTCTCCATGCAAACTGCTGTGGCATACCATGACAGAGTGAGATGTAAGACCTGTGCAAGGCGCAAGGAGGCATGGTAGCATGCTGATCATGATCCTGTAAACTTCAGTCCAACTGTGATACATCAGGCGGTGCAGAGCAGCTTTTCAAAAACATCAGCCATTGTGAACCAATGTGAATTCAGCTTGGCTTAAACCCTCAACCCTATACAGAGATACGTGCAGACTGAGAATGCCTAGAAGTCAAAAGCCAGCCACAAAGGAGGTTGAGAATGTGTATGGACTAGGCCAAGATGCAATGTAAGAACACAGGCAAGCTGAATATGCTTAAAGCCACAGAAGACAGAAAAGCTGGACGGGATGCATTAAGGTGCTGTGTGAATTTGCAAGCAGGCTGTGTATGTACGGAGATCAACAACGATCTGCCCCACAGGAGGCTGTGAGGCTGAAGTCAAAAATATACCTGAGACTCTAAGCGCATACACCAACAGCTGCCTATATCCCTAAGGTAGACGGCCGTGAAGTGTCTGGCTATAACAATGAGTATATGAAATGGCATAACAGGGGGATCATCAGCAATGACTGCATTCACACCTGCAATTGCAAGCCTTGAGCTGAGCATCCATCGGAGGTGTGTGTAGCTCCTCCAACTGCACCCAGAGTCCAGGCACTGGATGGGGCCGAGAAATCAGACAGCACTGCCACATGCCAGGAGCATAAATGTAATGTGGGCTATCTCATGAGCTATCTGATCAGAGAGTGTTTTGCTGCTCATGTTGTATAAGCACAATAAGATCTGAATCAGGCACACATGTGGAACTGTAGTGCAGAAGGTGCCTGCGTGCGGCTCTGCCAATGACACAGCCAGCATGCCTGTCAGCAATGTCATGTCCCGAGATTCTGGCATATGCATATCATGATTCATCAGAGTTTGTGCGGATGCGCTTTGAGCTTTGGCCCTCGCTGACACTGATCTCACTGTCTCCAGTCTTTTGCCCATTGCCAAGGTCGTGAAGGTGTGTCTGAGTCCCAGCTCGCTGGGGTGCTGTAGAGCGCTTTCTGCCAGCCCGAGCTCGGTTGCTGCTTGTCTCACGGCCTGATGTGCTTGCCTCATGACTCATAGATTCAGGGCCTCTAGAAGCTTGAGCAGACCGCAGCTCAGCTTGTGCACTGCACACATAAGCAGAGGCACCTGTCAGATACTCTCTGTCTATGGCAACTGTATTAATACATTCAGCAACTACTTTTCTTTCGCAACCAAAACTCAGCAAATCCAGCAACTGTGACTGTGACAAAACACTCAAGCAAAAACAGTCAGACCATGGTCCATTGTGGCATAGACCACAAACCACGATGACGTAATGGATCTTCCCTGGTGACCCCTTGATTCAGTGGCAACTGACCATGGCTCAAGCAAAAGACAAAGCAGCGCTGTTACCTGTTCTTCTCAACCTCCAGGTCATCAAGCTTAGCTGTGCAGCTTGTCAGGTCCTGCCTCAGTCTTTGCCCATCAGCCTGGCATTCAGCAGCCAAGCAATCTGCCTGCACAAAATCCAAACCAGCATTTGCTGCTGGCTGAAACAGAAGCAGAGCAGCACACATCTGTCATGCACGCATCCAAAAAGTACATACTGCCAGGTGCTGAAATTTCATTGACGTTGAAGCTCCATGATGTTGACTATGAGTTCAACAAGACACAGTGGATAGATGCTGTGACTCACACAAGCATGTTTTGGCTAGTTCACCTGTCGTCTGGCCATCAGGTTGGAGTGTGGCAGCCACATGCTGTGTCCTTGATCATCAGCCAACTGCTGCAGGTAGGCTCCCGGCAGCACTGCAAAGCTGGCTGTCCTCTGCTGCAGAGGCATGTCATCCAGATTCTGCTCTCCATTGGTCCTGTACCAGTAGGAACACAGGATGTAACAGTAGGAACACAGGATGTAACAGTAGGAACACAGGATTCAACAGTAGGAACACAGGATGCGACAGTAGGAACAAAATGGCATGCAGGTGAAGCAGATGCACTCACTGAGCAATCCTGCGATCCCCTTTGAAAGCACAACATTTGCCTAGTTGCATAACGCCGCTCTCATGTCACTGTCTACCAAGTAGAAGACAGCTTACCGTCTCCTGAATAGAAGACAGCTCATCTACTCTGGACGCACAAGTATTGACAAAGCATGCCTTGTAGCCTGACATGGTTCTGTTGCTGTAATACAGGACAGCGTTGAACAAGATGTCTCCTAAACTCCCTCAGGATTCTCAATTACTGTCTTTTGATTTCTGTGATGACCTCCAAAGGTAGGAAATTGTAATCAGTCAGCTTTCTGTTTGATCCTGATGCTGGACCAGGCCCATACATGAACACAACAGGAAAATAAATCAAGGTTCTTGATAGCATTAGATCAGGTCAATACATCAACACCATGCACAAATGATGATTGGGACACTTGCGCACCTGTGACAGCCTCTTTTTAGAGACAGAAGAGGAGGAACAGAGCAGGTAAATCTATTATCAATATAAATGCAAAAATAATGAATTGACTGCGCACCTGTGACAGCCTCCCTGCAGAGACAGAAGAGGAGGAACGGGGAGATTGCTGGTCTGCAGCCTGGTCACAGCAGCTTGAAGGCTGTCATCAGTGTCATAAACCAGAAGCTGACCAAGCTTCATCCAAAAGACGGAGCTTCGCAGGTGCACCAAGTGGCTGTCAAAGTGCAGCATGTTGATAGCATGCCTGCAAAACCAGTGTGGGTCAACACTTGATTGTCTGTCACCACTAGTGTAGTGTAGTGTTTGGTTTCCACCACAGGAATGCAGATTGAGTGATATGCAGGCTGCTTGCTTGACCGCAAGCATGGACATGATGAGGACGTCGACGAGTCATGTTGACGGTGATGACAGCCTGTCACCAGTTGTCTGATAATGATGATAGTAATATTAATATTAATATTAATAATAATGATGATAATAGTAATAATAATAATAATAACAGTAATAAGAATAATAACAATAAAAACGCTTTCCAGATCATGATGAGCTAGGTATGTGCAGTAGTCTGCACCACAGAAATACAGGCGAGGTGGGTTACAATGGTATCAATGTGTCCTGCTGAAGGTGCAGCGCAGCAGCAATGACTGTGCAGTAACAACTGTAACAAGGCTTGCAAGTAGACATTAGAGAGAGACAAGAGTTTGACTATAATGATGTGCCCAAGCAGGCCGTTTGCTCCAACACACTCCCCATCAGGGAAGGGCAGGTCACCTTCAGCTGGACAAGGACCGTGTAGTATCAACTGTAAGAAGGCATGCAAGTAAACAGTTGACAAACAAGTTTGATTGCAAAGATGTACCCAAGCAGGCCGTTTGCTCCAACACGCTCCCCATCTGGGAAGGGCAGTTGCAGCCATCCTTGCAGTCCTTCAGGCGGACCATCACAACTGCTTTGACACCTGGCAGCCGCTGCAAGCACTGGCTTGCTATCCAGAGCAATGCCTCCGGGCATGGTGCAGTTGTCAGGCAGCCTGTGTTCAACACACAGTACAGTGATTGAGTATTGTGCAGTTTGTCAGGCAGCCTGTGCTCAAAACACAGTGCAGCATCACATCTTGAGCATTGTCACCTCTACTCATGAATCATAAGACCAGGACTTCTCTTTCACAAAACACAGTGCTTGCATCTTTTGCTGCACAGGTCAGGTCATCAGGTGACCTATCACAGTATGTGCTGCTGTGTCAAATTGATTGCGTCAGCAAGGTGAGTCTGTTGCTTGTGACTACACAGGCATTGAAGACTGTTGCTTGTGACTATGCAGGCATCGAAACCTGTTGCTTATGACTACACAGGCATCGAACACAGATGATTTTTGTAACATCACCTGTTGCTGAGAATGGGACATGCAGCCTGTACATGCTGTCTCTACAGCAAATGATCTGCAAATGATGCTTACCCAAACACCTGCTGAAGAGCTTTGAGGCCTGAACTGCCGGCTTGCTTGCCTTGCAAGATCTCAATGCCTTGCTGGCTGTGGCATATTGGAATTGCCACAGAGCCTGCAGATCAGCCACAGCAGGACATCACGATTTGACAAGACCTGAGCGCTTGTCAGCGGGTTCTGCCTTGTGGATACAACATAGCACAGAATAGATTGGTCACAACTCTTTGTGACATCACTTCCAACTGCATTGCTGACATTCTGGTTCTGCAGTCAGATTCATGCAGATGCACTGTCATATCAGCCACAGAGAAACATAGCCTCTGTTCAGGGTGCATCACAACCCTGTTCCTGTTGGCATCATATAACAGCATCATATAACAAAACCAGGCATCACCAGTGGGACCTGACAACAGGAACCTTCAGGAACAGTGCCTCTTTCCGTTTTCTACTGCAGATGACAGATAGCTGACCTCTGAGGTGGCAGCCCAGAGCATGTGCTAAGCCTGGATCCTCCACCCTTGCTAAAGTGATGAGGGGGCCCAGCACCTCTTGGCCCTGCTGGTACCCCACCTTACCCTCCTGCTGCGCCCTGCCACCACCACCATTTGTGTTTGGATATCGAACATCACACGATCACAAAATGGTAAATATAAAATGTTGTGTTATTACAGTACTTCATCTTTGTTGTTGACATTGATGTTGATAGTAACTGTTGCATCATTGCTATAACACATGAACGTCAAACATGATAAAAAGAACTTGGGGAATATGAAGCACACAACACACAAGCTTTGGCCACCCAGCAAAAGATTTGACTTAAAACATAGCTAATGGCCTCGTGTGCTGGAGGGCACTTGCATACCTGACAAGGGCACTTGCATACCTGACCAGGGCACCTGCATACCTGACAAGGGCACTTGCATACCTGACACGGGCACTTGCATACCTGACCAGGGCTTGCAAGGAGCTGTTGGGCTTGTTGAGCAGTGAAGGGTGGGTGTAGTCCCAGCCATGGGGGTGCAGATTCCTAGCTGTCAGGCTGTGCCACTGAGATGCATCTTCCTGCCGTGCCTCTTCAGCTTCAGCACCTGGTGGATGACTACCATACCCACAGTGCCCCTGAACATCAATTACAAACTCATACGGTCCTAGTGTACATGTTGTTGGTGCAGACACTTTTGTCAAGCTGGGTTTGAACCAGGGACCCGTATTTCAACAGCCAGAAAGCAGGCAAGCATCATGCATACAATGATGCGCCTACATGTTGCTTGACAGGTCAACATGAGCTTGGGAAGCTGCGACCTACTAGCTGCAGTATACTACAGCTTTGCACTACAGCTTTGCACTACAGCTGCACACAGCCTTTAATACATGCACGGCACATAAAACAGCTGCAGCATGACTGTACAAAACATGCATCTGGCATGCTAGGTGTTTTGGCTGCTGGACAGCAAGCATACCTCTTCATCCCACTGCAGATGCAGGTCCTGTTGCCTTGCCTCATTGAGCTGAATGGCACTTCTCAGCTCCTCTGCATCCTTGCAAGCTTTGTTGACCTGTTCTACCTTCACCAAAACACAGCAAGTCTGCAGCTTGCAACATGCTGCTCAAACACATTAGACATCATGCCATTTTCAATCCCAGAAATGTCATCCCTACGCTGGAAATCTACATTCAGAAACGCCACGGGACAGTAAAGACACGTTCACTCCCTGCATTAGATGGTTAACCATTTGGTCGTTTGGCATTTTCCAGCAACAAGGCTGAGCTTGACTTCCTATATGCCGGGGGGCAATGCGCCTATGTGGGACTATGTGTGCCTATGAGTAACTGTACATGCCTATGTGGGAATGTGTGCCTATGTGTGACTGTACATGCCTATGTGGGATTATATGTGCCAGTGTGTGACTGTACATGCCTATGCAGATGGCACAGACACAGGTCATGCATTTAGACTCCCAGAGGCATCTGGTCACCACCTTGCAGTAGAGCTGCATTGGCAGCATCAGTGCAATCAAACCAAGCTTGGACATGCATGCAAGCGTGACATATCTGCTCACCAGATCAGCAAAGCGTTTCTGTGCATGACGCAAGCCCTGGTTGGCAGCTTCCAGCTGTTCTGCCAGCTTGGCATCCAGATTGGGGTCCACCACATGTACCTCTGGCAGGTCGTACTTGTCATTGCCCACTTGCCAGCTGCTGGGTTGCATCATGCAGATCCTGCACCTCAGCTGTGACCAGCAGCCCTGCTCGCCCATACATGTTGCCTGCAGAGAATAATGGTAATAACAATAATGATAATAAAGCTAATGATTATAGTTATGATGATAATAAAATTTCCTTGCCAGCTCATGAGGAGCTAGGTATGTGTGGGACAAGTCTTGCCTCTCCAAAGCGTCCGGCCTGAGAGAGACGTACTGCAATGTTGCACAATTTGCCTGAGGGCAGTGCTGCTATGGGCAAACCAGACCAGGCAGCTGATCAAGCAGTTGCTCAAGGTGGCTGTCATGTATCCTTCAGAAAGTTAACAAGTGTGTTTGGTCCCAGTTTCTGTGTATTGTTTGTCTAACTACATTTTAAGCGAGTACAAGCCACCATTGTTCTGAGCTGAGATTCATGGCCTGGAGTTGCTGCAGTCCTCAACTTGCAGGTGAACTCAAAAGGACCTAATGCTATGGAGGCTGAATGGCCAAGCTGTGGCTTGCACGAGCCTTGCATTGTGGTGTTTGTGCCCTTTGTTGTTGGTTGTAGCAGGGTACAATGAGCTAAGGGTCATTTCATGCGCAATGTGGGTTGTACCTCACACCAGTGGTATGCTGAGAATCTTATACCAGCAGCTGCTCAGAAACTGAACATAACAGAGCCTACGGGAACACAAGTACTTAATGAGTGAAGCGCCATACCTGTCACAATGATGTCTTTGAAGACAGCAACACCCTCAGTGACGGTTGCAAGAGCATATGCCCTTGCAATGTCGTTTTGCGACAGTTGCACATAGTCACTGTCGTCTGCTGTTTCCACAAGCTTGAGCTCCAACTTGACTTGCACGGCTGGGTAGTCCTTGACCAGACAGCCATGCTTGTCTTGCAGCAAAACATGTATTTCATCATTTGGAGCAGCAGCCAAGCCTTGCCCAGCCTTGACTGTGGACTTGGCCTGCATGCAGTAGAAGCCTCAGTAGAGAGGTGGTTACTAGTTGCATAGCACGTGGTGACTGGTAGCTGCTTCAGCGTGTTGTCAAGACACTCAATGCAGATATTGTTTAGACTGCGATGAAAGAAAGGGGTTCTAGACTTGGCCTGCATGCAGTGGAAGCATCAGCCGAGTGGTTGTTGCTAGTTGCATTGCATGTGATAGGTGGTAGCTGCTTCAGCGTATTGTCGTGACATTCAATACAGATGTTGTTCAGACTGCGATGAAAGAAAGGGGTTCCCCATTTGGCATGCATGCAGTAGAGACCTTGGCAGAGAGGTTGTTGCTAGTTGCATTGTACCTGGTAACTGTTAGCTGCATCAGCGTAGTGTTGTGACACTCGATGCAGATATTGTCCAGACTGTCAACGAAAGAAAGGGGAAGCATGACACAGATTTGGGCTTGCTAATGATGCAGGCATGCTGCACATGCAAACCATGATGACTTTGCACTGTGGCAAATGCATGCTATAGTGTCTGTGATGTTGGAGACATTGCTCAAACTCTTCCAGACTTCAACGCCAGCAACAAGGGCAAGGGAATCTGCACACCATGTGACTCTGAATGAAGCAGAGCGAGGCAGGGCGGTCTGTTGGTACTACCACAGTCCTTGCATGTGCAATGTGTTTGGCTGGCCGAGTGCCAGGTATCTTGCAGACTGCTCTCAGCAGGTAGCTGCCAGGATGAGTAAAGCTCCTTGGGACTGGAACCCTGAACATAGCATCACAACTGCTGTTCTACACGCATGGACACATAAGAGATCAGACTAGCTGTGTTTCAAGATGAAGCAGACAGTACTCCAACCTTGTGATTGATTGCACTTGCACATCAATTAGCCATATACACGATGGATTGATATGCATCGCTGCAAGGAGCCTGGGGAGGAGGGGGGGGGGAGCAAGCTTAGGGTGCAAGTGCGTCAGCAGTTAATACTTCTTCAGATGCATTGGGCTGCTGTGCTTCTGATGCATCATTGCAGCAGCTTTCCATACTGAGCAGCATTGACAACAGCTCACCCATCAAACTGGAAGCAGTGAATCTGGGTTGCATCTGCTTCCACCATGGCTGGCTGTGGTATGTCAGCCACTACTGGGTGGCAGTTGGGTTGGCCATCCAGCCACTCCAGAGTCACATTGGGCTGCTGCTCACACCTCTGACCATTCTCCGCAGTCACATAGACCAACACCTTGCCAAGTGTCGGAGGCATCATGTCACCTGGATCACAGCAAAGGCAAAGCTATGATGCCAAGACTTCCTATCAAACAGGCTCTACTTGTGACAAATGGAGCCTGTTTACATCACTACAGGCCTGTTCTGCCTGAAGTGATGCATCATATGTCAGAACTTCACAAGATCTTCATAGCCAGGCAGTATTGAGATCACTGATGGCAGACACCGGTTTGCTGCACTTTGCTGCAATTTGCTGCTGCAGACAGGCATGGTGTAATGCTGTGGGTGAGCATGTCAAAGCGCCTCATGTGTTGCATACTTCATGCATACGCACATGCAGCTCAAGGCAAGGCTTCAAACACCAAGCAAGCCAGATCAACTCAAGTGCACTCACTGTGTCAGGCAACACAGAGACTATGCGCTCTTGACTGTACAAGTCTGGCTGAAGCAAGGAACCCATGCAGAGTTGGCCCTGACCAACAGTCCTAGCAAGCTCAATGACCCCTCAAGCAACTCATGAGCAGGAGGACACATGCTCACCAGCCTGGTTCAAAGGAGGCCAGGAGAGAGTTATATCTGGCAGGTGATCAGCCTGGTGTTCCTGCTCCTCTGGCAGTATCCACTTCACACTTCCAGGCAAGGCTGACTTGATGACAGTCACTCTAAGAGGCTCGACGGTTGTCAACATCTTGCCAGCATGACAACTCTGGAATGTGACATTGTACTCCCCAACTGGCGCTGAAACCTTAGAGAAGTGATCCGTTCCTTGGCCACCAGACAGCTTGGCAGTAGCTAGCTTGAAGCCAGCTGCTGCAGCAGGTGCCTTGGGCCCTTTCCGAGTGGTTGCCATCTCAGGTGTGTCAGGTTGCAGCAGGGAGGCGACGGGGGTCAGGGTGCAGCAGGGTAGGGTGGTGCATGTGTTTGCCCACTCATCCACCAGCTTGAAGGGAAGCGGCCTTGAGCTGCTGTGCTGGACCACTGTAACCTGTTGGCAAATCAAAGAAAAAGGAGTGAGTCAAAGGGCAAGTCCCATTCAACTGTTTCATGCTGCTGCCTGCTGTGCAATGTAGCTGGTGCAATGTAGCTGGCAGGTGTGTCTCTTACAAGTGGCATTGCCGGCAAGTATCTTGATTGACAAAGAATTGCATGTCAAATCCTTAGGGTGGTAGATCATCATACCTGATCGCACTCGAGCGTAAGGTGGTGAGGTTCGCCATGAGCTACGTCCAATGTCCATGTTGTGACCGGCGACCTCTGCACAACATAGATCTGGCGTGATGCCTTGTCTGGATGTGACAAGGCTAGCGCCTACCAAGCTGTGGACAGGAGAGTTGACAGCAGAGTGGACAGGAGTACAGGAGGCTCAGTGCTTGATTGCATGCAGTTCCTGTATCTCATGTGATGGTACTGTGCACCACATGAAGCAGGAGTCGTGCACATGCTGGTAAGCATACACTGGGGGCAAGGGCTGCTAGGGCTGCTGTCGTACCCAGGGGAAAATCAGCTGGAGAGGGCGGGAGGGGCAGGAATCTAATCCCTGGGAGGGGCAGGAATCTAATCCCTGGGATCAGGGAGGATGCAAGTAAGATGATGAGCGGTGAAAGTAGAAGTCTTGACACCTCTGTCAGGTGGTGAGACTGACTAGCCCCCATGGCATCATCACGAGCTGCTTCAGGAGGAGCATGTAACAAAGGGGTGCGCTCATTGTCTGCCAGGGCAATCTTGACTCTGCCTGCGTGCCCTCTCAGCTTGATCAGGAACCTCTTCCTGTCCGTTGACAGTTTCCAGGTGGGCAGTAAGGCTTCAGCAGGGTCAGCGACAAGCCTCAGTGTGCCCTTTGCTAGAGGCGGCAATGAAACGACATTCTTGTGATCATCCAGCAACTGCAGCATGCACATGACCTTGCGGCAACATGCAATGATCACTTTACCAACATATGCACTGTTCAGTATGAATCTCTGCTGCACTTGCATCAACTACAGCAAAGGCACTTGCAATACTGCTGATGAGGTGACCTGCCCCTGCAGAACAAAGTGGGCTTGATGGGTCATGAAAATGCCCTCTTGACAATGCAAGTTCGCCTGCACATGCATGTTTTATGCTTGAATGGCGCACAGAATGTTCCTTCTGCCATATGCAAAGATGGCACAGTATGAAATGTGTGCCTTGCATGCAGTGAGGCCAAACCTGCCCAGCTGTGTCGCTTCCTAAGCCAACATACACATAGACAGCTCTGCAGGTAGAATAGATAATAACAGCGCTTTCCAGCTCATGATGAGCTAGGTACGTGCAGGTAGAAGCTGACCGTGAATGGCAAAGCAACCTCCTGCCCCATGCTACATTGAATGACCTCCTCATGAGATTGCACCGCTACAGGCTCCCCCAACTGGAGCTGAACCTTGAGATGGGCTGACACACTGCCATGATTGTCCAGCTCTGCCACTAGTGAGCATGTCATTGGCTGCTTGCTCAACTGGAAGGGGGGCAGATCACATCTGCCATGCTTCAGCTGCACCTGTATCATGCACACAAGGTCTTGACCAGCAGTCAAACAAGGCATTTGCATCCTTGTGCTGTGTGCTTCATGCAAGTGCGATATGCGCAGCACTGGAAAGCATTTGGTAGTTGTCTGCATCCTGGAGCAAGCTGAACATGTACCCAAGGCTTCCACAAGACTTGATATGCGACATGTTGCACAGTACTACAAAACGGCAATACTGGTTGTTCCTCATCCTATCTTGCACGCAGACCTGGTTGTCAACCAGACAGGACGTATAAGCAAGCCCAATGCAAGTGCATCGACAACCTCACCCGCTTCGCAGCACAACTTTCAGAGTATTCTCGTCCACCACGTCTGCCTTTCCATCTGTGAGCTCGACCTTCAAGCCTTGCAGTTCACTCCCAGCTGTTTGTCTGAGCTGCATCTCACGTCTGCCGTCCACAATCTGATACAGCTGTAGCTTCCGGACCGCAGTCTTGAATTGCAGCTTACTCAGTGGTCCTTCGCCATCTGCCAGCTGTACGGTGATGGATGCAGAGCAGTTGTAGCTAGCGCTCACCTGTGGACAATCATCCAAGTCAAGATGGGCGCTTGCTGCTAGCAGTGCTTTAACTAAGCAGTATTAGGTCAGGGTTTAGGGTTTAGGATTGTCAAAACTGTCGAATTGGTAGACCTGGTAGAGATGCGCAAGACAGACAGCTTTGAAGAGGCAAGACTTGTCCCGCACGTACCTAGCTCATCATGAGCTGGAAAGCGTTTGATTGTTATTTTTATTATACTCATTGACATTATCTTTGTCATTGTCATTATCTTTGTCATTGTCATTGTCGTTGTCATTATAAGTGTCATTGTCATTGTTATTGTCACTATTACTATGATTATCATGTTTGTTACTACAAAACTGCAAAGGTACCTTGATGTTGAGAGGATCCAGATCCAAAGCCCCCTCTGCATGCAGTTGCCACACACCCTTCTTCTTCTTGGCATGGCCAAAGTTGTGGAACTGCACCCTCATGTCAGGCGAGCTGTCTCGGCAAAACTTGCTCAGACTGTGATGATGACTACACACATTACCATCCTTGTCCAGCCAAAACAGCTGCAGGTCCCTGTATCAGGGAAAAACAGGAAAGGGTTTTGTCCTGACATTTCGAGTTGGGTGAGCTGACAAGGCCATTGATGAGGCACACGCAAACGGCTGACTCATTGAGAGAAGTTTTCTGCGTGTGCAGATTCTGATGCTCGGCGGTGGTGGAACTACCATCCTGCTTGGTGCACCAAGGCTCACACATGCAAGGCTCTGTGCCAGATTCACGTAACAACCCAGAACCAGTTTTGCTTGCCACCAGGAATCTGCTGACAGTCTGTAAACTAGATTGGCAGCAGAGCATGCAGCAGACATGCCGGGGCACTGCAAGGAATCGGTTGACATGCTGTGAACCAGGTGTATCGCAAACATTGCAGCTGGGCACTGCTGACATGCTATCAAACAGGTATACAGCAAGATTTGCAACAGACATGCCTACGCGGAGTTTTCAATGCAGTGGAGTGCTCAAAAAGTTTGACATTAGTTTTGTCGCACACCACATACACCTGTGCTTTCATGCCAGGATGTCTGATGAGAGTCACAACTGGCTCCACAGCCCAGACTGTAAGATATAAAATGGGGGGACAAAATGACATACGTGATATCTTGCCCAGGGTGCAAGGCCTCAGCTGCTGTGTATACTTCTTCGCCCTGAGGGCACAGCTCTATGGTCCTCTCATCAACAGTAATGTTGCTTCTGCCTGTGCACAAAGTAGCTGGTGGTCCTGCCACCAACCTGCAGGTTGAGCATACACTATTGCACTGAGTAGCAAGAAAAGAAAGAAAGAAATATCGACAAAACACATCAGGCAACTCAATGTGGTGATCGCTACATGGGCGCAAGCTTCCCTTGGCCTTTCAGCCATCTGAGTGACGCATCTGAGAAAACAGGAAAGGAAAGTGGGAGGGGGGGCGGGGAAGGGGGGTGTGGCCTAAGCTATCCTTGGCCCTAAGTGGCAATGCAGCTGTGCTCTTTAGCACTGCAAGACATGCGTGCGCCTGTGACAAAGCACATATGCACATGAGCTAGCGCAGACAGGGCTCACATGTTGACTAGGAACAAGGATGGTTGCTGGTATCTTGACATTGCCATTGGGCAGCTGACCTCTTTCCACTCCACAGGTAGACACAAGGGCAACATTGGTGGACTGACATTGCAGCCAGTCTACAGCTTGCTGTCAAGCTATCGAGCATGATACACAATCACATGACTGACTTCAACACCTACAAAATTGCCTGATGAGTAAGCCTCACCTCACAGGTATCATACCCAGGCTGCCTTGGGAGTCAAGGATGTCAAAGTCCTCGCTGTGACCCAAGGCAATCTTGATCACAGCATTCACGATGCCTGGCGTGTCATGCTGATGAAAGTTGCCATGCACACTGAGACCGCTGACTTTCATGTAGCCATCGTCTAGCTGGATGGCTGTGGCGTGAGCTACCATGCCATCAATGGGCAGGGATGTCTCAGCATCCAGAATCTCAAAGTCCAGCTCAACAGGCTCACTGCACACAGCATCAAATGATTGATTGCTTGATTGCTTTGAACCTGTGCCAGCCTTTGGTCTCGCATTAGCCAGGTAGGTATCAGGTATGCCTCACCCCAATTCAGAAGGCCATACAGCAGGCTTAGACGCACAGCAGCAATGCAGGCTTTGATACCATGATTGCCACATGCCGCCAATGTTGGGGACTCAAACAAGCTGCTGTGTACTCGGGCAACTGCAGAGTTGAGCCGTGAACACTCTACCTGCAAGTGTAGTGCTTATCGCTGCTGATACGCGTGATCTTTGAGCTGCACTGACATTATCTCAAGCCCCATATATACCTAAACTTAGCCCTTGACAGTGAATGTAGCTCACTCGTGAATGTACATAGTAGCAGGACAGGCACGCTGATCAACAATGGCTTATATTATGCAAGTGACCTCTGCAAATGCCTTTTGGGGTGTGCTTGCTGCTTTGTTGTCAGACTGTACACAGTACTAGCTTGCTGCATTGTTGTCACGCCGTACATGTTACTAGATGGCTTGTATGAGGTGCTGACACGTGCTGAGCCTGCAATGGACAGTGCCTTTATGACAGCTATGAACACCTCAATTGCAACCTTTCATTGTCAATTTGCACCAACCTGAATTACTAGCTTGCTGCATTGTCGTCACATCATACACATTGCTAGCTTGCTCTGTATGACCTGCTGAGCCTGCAGTTGACAGTGTATTGATAACAGCTTATAAACACCTCAAAGGCAACCTTTCATTGTTGATTTGTACCAACCTGAAGTCAATCTGGATGCCTGTCCTGTCGTGGATCCAAACATGGACATGCTGCACATCCTGCCCTGTGCAGCTTCTCAACAACAGGCCCGCCGGGGCTATAACAGCATGGGTGAAGTTCATCCTGGACATTGTGTGGGCATGCTTGCTGCGGCCTCCAACATGCTTGGACCTACATCTGTCAACCTCGCAGTCATCTGCACATGGCCCTGCCTACATGCATGCAATGCAAACATTCAGTGTTTGGTGTATGTTGATGTGTCGGCTGTTGTATCATGGCCGCCCTGGCAAAAAGACAGAGCGCAAGACAAACTTGATAATGGTGGCAACAGCGAGCAGTCTTCTAAAGCACGCAATCTTCTACAGCATGCAGCAACTTGATAATGATTCAAAGCGCAAGAGTCTTGGAACATGATCTGCAAGAAGCTTACTGCAGTTACGCGATCAGGCTGGAAGATACAGGTGCAACAAGAAGAGATTGCAGACCAGCCAGTCAGAGCAGGCAACTATGCACAGACAGCATGCAGGCTCATGTGTGTCACAACATTCCTGAAATGCTGCTACAGCGTCAGAGAGAACATTGCCCGCAAGCACACAAAACCAATGTACATGCAGCAGCCACATTTGACCACTGAGAACACAGCGTGACTCACATGAAAGCATGCATGTATGCCAGCAACTTCAGTGCTTGGCTGAATGTTGACTGTCTTGACCAGAGGTTTCCAGTGTGCATACTGCTCCTCCACAGCTCGTATGGTGATTGTGTAAGTCCCAGGGTAGTCCATCTCAAAGTCATGGCCAGATGTAGAACAAGCTGGCATGTAGCCATGCTCTCCGACCTTGTATGCTTGGTGCTGCACAACAGGTCAACGTGCATGCTGACCTCGTACTTGCCCAATCGCAGCTAAGTTGAGAGGACTGGCATGCACTAAGGGCTCAAGAGCTCAGTACACAGCTGAGCTAGTAGGGCTGTTGTATGTAGGTCTGATGGTCAGACTGAAGACAGTAGCGAGGCCACAAGACAAGCAAGCAAGAGAGCCAAGGAGAGAACATGTGCAGAATGGTCAGTGCCCCTTGTGATGCAATTCAAGGAGACCATAAGCTGTTTGCAGGCAACTAGCCTGCAAATGATGCATTGCAGAATGGGCAAAAGCTGTTTGAAGTCAAGCTTGAGCTGCAAGTAATGCCCTTCAGGATTGGCAGCATCCGTTTGCAGGCAAAATTAGCCTGCAAATGATGCATTGCAGAATGGGAAAAAGCTGTTTGAAGTCAAGCTTGAGCGGCAAGTCATGCCCTTCAGGCACGGCAGCAGCTGTTTGCAGGCAAGATTAGCCTGCAAATGACGCATTTCAGGATGGGCAAAAGCTGTTGGTGAAGTAAAACTTGAGCTGCAAGTGATGCCCTTCAAGCAGGGCAGCAGCCATTTGCATGCAAACCTTGCCAATCTGCCAATAAAGGCTCACCTTCTGCCTGACAGTTTCCAAGCCAGCTTTTCGTCTGTCCTGCTCATTCACAAACTCCTCGCCCTCACTGTGCTCCAGCGTCAGTTCAGTCTTGATGCCAGGCTGCATGTATGGCTGCCCATTGTTTTGAACAACGCCCCAGGAAATCTCTGTCACCTTGTAGCCTGTTGGCTTTCCAGTGCTGTCCATGAATGATGCAGGCTTGCATGCTTCCCTGACAAACTCCAGCCTATGTGCCACCAGAAGTCCTGCCTTGTCCTGAACGCTGACTTCCCCCAACAACACATCAGCTTCACGAAGCAACATGGGTTGTTCTGGCTACAAGCATGACATGTGTTTCCAACTGGTCCGCATGCACAGCTTGCGCCCATCATGAGTCATGCTGACGTCCAGGTAAGGGTGTGCAAAGCAGCTTCACGAAGCAACATAGATTTGTTTGACTACAAGTGTGACGTGTGTTTCTGAATGGTACACATGCACAGCTTGTGCCCATCATGAGTCATGCTGACGTCCAAGTAAGGGTGACGGGCACTGGAACCTCTGCCCAAAGGCTTCAGCTTGACCTTCTCTCCAGTCTTCCAGACAGCCTTCACTCCTCCAGACTCTGTAATCCACAGATGCATTGAACAATATAACAACAATGATAATGATAACGATAATGATAATGATAATGATAATGATAATGATAGTGATAATGATAGTGATAGTGATAGTGACAGTGACAATGACAATGACAATGACAATGACACTGACAATGACAATGACAATGACAATGACAATAGTAATAAAATCGCTTTCCAGCTCATGATGAGCTGAGTGCGTGCGGGACGCCTTCAAGCCTTACTCCTTAGCGTCTCAAGTGAGTCATGAGCTCGCTTTTCACCTGCTGTAGTTGACACTGTTGTGCTAGAACACAGCCCTCAGATATCACAAGAGCCAATGCTCCCTCATGGGGTACGGCCTTAGCTTCAGCAGGATTTGTGATCGATATGCTGGCAACCATTGGGTTATGCCTTGTACAATAGGCCTATAATAATAAGAAATGCTGACCAGAATACCTGGCAGTGATGCTACATTCACGACCATTCATTTCAGTAAAAGTAAATTGTCATTATTGCTGGTTGTGAGGTGGCATAGCACTCAAACGCAGGCTGATGACAGAGATTGATCACCTAGCTTGAGTTCTTTGTGGAAGGTGGCCATAGGCTGGGCCATCAGCTGCATCTTGTCTCTAGTTTCATCACTCTTCATGGTCTGTCCGCTGTCCTTCACACCACTGAAGTCAAAGACAATAACGCCTGCAACACAATACAACACAGTCTGTTTGCAGGCTATATCTGAGCAGACAGGCTGGTTAAGCACAACTTGTATGCTACATCTGTAGACATCTGTGCATTTGACCTTCACCTGGCGGGCTGCAAACATGAACAAACAGCAGAGCTCAGCAGCAGTGCATGCCATGCGCTCCTGTTGGAACGAGTGCAGTATGAGCTGATGACTTTTCAGGAGCTCATTTTGGGCCGTTCTCCTGTCATCTGTGAATGTGGGCCCATTCCCAATGCCAGACTCTATACAGCTGACATGCTGTGCTGAAATGCCATATTTGGGTTGGCAAAATCCAGGAGAGTAACAACATGATCAGCATACACACCTTGGTCTTGAGGGACACACTCATCATCATAAGTGTTGTTGTGCGTCTGAACCCATTCCAGATACGAGCTGTGGAATCTCTTTTCATCCATGAGGCGCCCATCTTTGCCCAGGTATGCAATCTTCAAGACCTTGCTGCTCTTCTTCCAAGCTGCTTCTTGCATCATCTGCACCACAGAACCACAGCTTGGACCACCACTTGCAAAAACACCATCAAATATACACAAATACATTAAAGAATACATTAAATAAGGTTGGAAAGTACATCACAAAAAGCCTTCAAGAACCATGTGTGGCTCATCAAAGGCTGCACACCCCATGAAAGGTATGACCAGCAGAATGCAACAGACTACAGGTGTAGTATGCAGCATGCAGACTCCAAGATGATGAAAGCAACCTTGCAGAAGGTCACAGGGGTTTGGCCGCAGCTGCTACGTGAGACACGCTGTGAGCAGAAAGCAATGAGCAAAGCATGCATGGAATGGATGTGCTGTACCGCCTTGCTGCGCCCCAGATTGACAATCCCCAGTGTGAGCATGCTCTGAGCATCTTGCATGTCGCCTGGCTTCAACGCTGTCTTATCTGTCTTCACTGCAATGCCAGAGTCCAGCTCCAGTGTAAGATGCACTCGCCGACAAGCTCGCTCATTGACATCTGGCAGACCGGCAATGTTGCTGTGTGCCCTCATGAAGTGCAACAGCCCATGTGGAAGCTTGTGCATGCTGCGTAGCTCAACCTGGGCGTTGGGCAGCTCACGGCCAGCAAAGCGCACATTGAAGTGAGGCACATCTGCACCCTCCTCCTGCCCTTGTCCCTGCAGACAGGTCAATCCGACAGGTCAATCGTTATGTTGAAAGAAAATCTGAGTATGTTCTTCCTAAACGAGACTTGACCATAATGTGGTCAGCTGCAGGCTGCCGTTTCCAGAGACAGCAAACATGATTGCCAAAAGGCATTGACCTTTGTTGCTTTCTTTTTCCAGCAGTGCTAGATATGGGTGAGGCATAGGCACATGTCATCAGTGCTATATGACTCATCATACCGTTGATAAGTCAAGAGACACATGTTGACAGTGATTGATCTCATCATACTGTTCAAAGTTGAAGGCAAGCAGAATTGCACATACCATGATGTGCTGCAGCATTTCTTCGCCTTTGCTGCAGGGGAGGTAAAAGGCGTTCACATTGCCTCGACATGATGCTTCAACATTCCCTGCAAATCAGCACACCAAACTCACTGCCTCAAACTGGCATCTGGTCTAATTAAGCATTCTGCGCAGCCTAAGTTGTATAGCAGACAGCAGCCCATGACCAGGTAATTGCAGTATCCAAGTAATAGTATCTATTTATTTTGGGGGTATTAGAGTATGAGAGACAGTGCATGGTATTGTCAGGATGTGCACACTGACAACAATGTTACTGACTACACCTCTTGTTGTTTGGCACCATGACTGTATGACACGCAGCAGCCAAGGATGTCTTCACCGACGCAAAAGGGAAGCACTGGACGAAGATGAAAAGGGTTACATCACCGGGCCAGCAGAGCTTTAACATCAAAGCATGCGTCAGATTCAGTACCGGTCTTTCTGTCGCACACTTCCACCCGGAACTCATGCGCAAAGGGCCCTTTGCCTTGCATGTTGCGCTTGGAGATGACATCATTATCCATCTCCCCCAGATTGACCCCCCGGGCGCCCTCAGCAAAGCTAGACATGAAGATGATTGCCAAAGGTTGGCCTTTGGCCGTAGTGTAATCAGCTGACAGAAAGGGGTGGTATACAACCCGCACGTACTGCTTCAGAGCCTGAAGCATGTACCAAGGCGTCAGAAACTCTGCTCAACATAACAGAAGGCATGTATATGATGAATTTAATAATAATAATGATAACAATAAGAATAATGATTAACATGCTTTTCAGCTCATGATGAGCTAGGTACGTGCGGGACACTGGATTGATGCAGCATACACAGAGCTCATGCAACCTATCCACAGCCCAGAGACCGCTGTCATGACAAGACCAAACCAGCCTTGCAGGCATTGAACACACAAGCCCAGTAACAGATTATGTCAAACCACCCTTGCAGTCATTGAACACACAAGCCCAGTAACATAATGCATCAAACCACCGTTGCAGTCACTGCACACACAAGGCCAGTAACAGGTTGTATCAAACCACCCTTGCAGTCACTGCACAACAAGCCTAGTAACAGTCCAATCAGCTCACCTCAATGTCTAGCTCCTCTTTCAGGTTTGTGACGAGTGTGCATGTAAAGGAGCAAGTCTCTGGGTTCCAGCCAGCCTGGCTGCACAGCAACCTCTCCCTTGCAGTCATCGTGCTTCGAGCGCTGCCACGTGTCTTCCTCAAAAGCTTGGGCTCCCCATCAGCACCCCTGCTCACATCATACCAGAGGTCCCACACCAGGGGCTGCCCCTGCATCCTGCTGGACACCTACACTCACATTGATTTGTTTAGTCGTGATTGGCCTGTTGCAGATGGCATACCCCGATGGTTGCCGGCAAAGACTTTTATCCCTGCTGAGGCTAAGGCCCTACCCCACGAGGGGCCATTGGCTCTTGTGCTCAAGACCCAGCAGTGACGCAGTGCAACAACCATGCAGATGCATGCAAGCTGACAGCTGGCAGTGGAGACAGCTGGCGCTGCCACCTGGCAAATTGCCAACAAGGAACTAACAGTCACGCTGCATATGCAAGATCAGGCATCAATACATGTGTTTGTCACAGCACATACAATGCATGGAGTTTGATGCTGACTCTATCACACGCTGTTGCAATGGCACAGACCAAGGTGCTGGTAAACCCTACATGATAAACCCTGAACCCATACCTTGACAGTCATTCCGATTCTGAAAGTGCCTGCCATGGCACCCACTCCGTACCTGCATCACAGCAAGCTGCGTGGCTACAAGAGTAGGATTTAAGGGCTGACGACAGTCTTGGCAATAGACATCACTGCAGTCAGCACAGCTGTTGCCATAACACACAAGGAGTGAAGGTATACTGCTGTAATGCCGTTTGTGCAGTGCCAGTGAGATTGTGAGCTCACTACAACCTAGAATACATTTTTGAGTCAATGTTTGACAGCAACAGGGAGTATGCTTGAGAGTCGGTCTTCATACCTGCCCAGCTGAGCTGTCAAGAAAGGTGGAGGATCATCCTGCTTTGATTTCCCCTTACGGACCGAGCAGCCCTGCAAAAAGCAGAGTGCATGTGCTTGAGCATAGAGGCAATGCTGATTGCCTGATTACCGCTGATGGCTGACATTACATGAGGCGCCTTTTGCATGGTAACATAGCAGAAACAGCACTGATGTAGATGTGCAGGGCCTGCAGCCAAAAGATTGTAAAGCATGCAAGCAAAAGATACTGACGAAGGGACATCAGGACATGCAGGCTCTTGTTGAGAACACAGACACACCTGCCTGTGCAACAGCAGCGGCGCAGGCGTACTGGCTTGATGCAAAAAGCAACAATGTGAGCAAAATGCCAGACGTCAGAATGACTCATGCTGTGCGTGCTGCCAAACCAACTCAACAGCTGCCATTCCAAGACGAAGAAGAAGAAGACAAAGAAGAAGAAGAAGAAGAGTGAGTGCTGCAAAAGGCTCACCAGGGCCGCCCAAGCAGCAATCCCACCGCTGCTGCTATCCATCCCCGACATTCCAATCCCACCATCAAAGATCTCCAGAGCCGGCTTGTCAGTGTCCGGAGCCTTGCCATACGTGAGAAAGATAGCCTTGTGCTTGCCTGCTTCCAACTCTGGGTGATAGCATGCCTCCAGACCATTGTCGAAGATTTCCAGGACAGCGTCCATCAGGGTGTAGTCGTTTGGCAGCTTTGCCTGGGAAAGCGCACATCAGGCTTGCTTGCAAGCTGTTGTTTTTTATGGTGTCCTTTAGGGGAGTGATGTGCACACATGCATGAAGTCTGAGAGCAAGGATCTCTTCACATGTGACATGACAGGCCTTCAAGCTGAGCTGCATGATCATGCATTCACAATTTTCTGTGATCTCACCTCAATTAGAGTGCTGCTTGGGGTGATGTCAAGCTGCAAGGCATACACTTCTGCATCTCCTCTCTGCATGGCACATTGGAAAGTGAACTGCATGTCCCAAGGTCATATTCATTATTGAGTCATTCACTTGATCCTTATTCAATCTGCAAACACATGTCTTCCCCTGAGTCAGGTTTGTACAGTCCTGAGTAGCTCCCTGTGTGAGGTCCTGATTTGGCAGTCAGCCTTTCAACAAACAAAAATTGCATGCAGTCTTTGTGCAAGCTTGGCTCAGATGCTGAGACAGTATCATTAAGCAGTAATCAAACGCTTTCCAGTTCATGATGAGCTAGGTACGTGCAGGATGGTGTGATAAAGCATCATGAGCGAGCTGCAGCGCTGGGGCATGCTATGAAACTTTGAGGTGTGACAACATGCTCACCTTGCACACAAGGAAGTTGGCACCATCTGTTAGCGGATGCATGTGCAGCCATTCATCTGTCAACAGGCAGGGGTCTCGACCAGCACTCTGCATACCACAGGACTACAAATGAGCAGCTCCATTATGCAGTAGACCATGACAGTGACAAGGCTAGGGTCAATTGCTACAAGTACTGCACAATTCACATGTTGGGGGTGCAACTTGTCGTGACAGAAACGGCGGCAATATGCATGTGGACTGTACATTCCAGCTGGTGATGATCACGGTTAGCATTGAAGTTGTAATGTGCTGCTATGTGGCACATGTATGCATGAAAGCATGAGAGAATGTTATGGTCCATTGCTGCTTGGGCAAGTCTCTGTCACTGTTTGGCTCGGCAATTGGTATCTTGCTTTGAAATTGACAGTAGGGGGGCTCACCTTGATGTCAATGTCCTCAGGTTGAACACCACGCATATCCACATGCTGCTCTTTGGCACAATGGTGCACAAGTCTTGAAAACTGTAGAGACAAGCAGAAGATAAGCAGTCAACTTTGGTGTGATATTTCACCATGCCAATCAACAGCTGAAGCACAAAAACAGCCCAGTCCTGGGTGTGCGATGCTCACCTCTACACGAGATTTGTTCAAGTACTGGCCACTCCTAACTCCCAAGTCTTTCATTGGAACTTTCACCTGGAAAGCATTGAGCACGAAGTCATGACAGCAGTACTGGATAAGGGCTTCTGTCCAGTGTGGTAAAGAAATGGGAAATCCAGGGAGGGTGACAAAGCATGCTTGCCTGTTCAACTCCAGGAAAGGATGTGCTGCTGAACCAGAAACTTAAAGTCCTTCCTTGCGCGCCACATGCTGGCTCTTGATCTAGCTCAATCACGCCTCTGTCTTGGGACGAGCTTTGCCCAGAACGAGATGCAGCCTCATAGCTCTGGTCAACTGCTGTGCTGCCTGCTTTGCTGGTAGAGGGAGCTCCTCTGTTTGGCTTTATAACATACGGACTCGGCGTTCCTGCCGCATGGGAATCACCCGTCTGGTAAGCTGGACTATGCGATGGGTCTTCTGCTGCGTGAGACATCTGTGCAGGACCCATGCGCCCTGAGCTTGCAGGTGGCAGGCGATCTGAGACCATGCCCGTCTCCTGAGGCGGCGTGTCCTCTTGATGACTGCTTAGTGATCTCTGAAGCCCTGCTCAACTTGTCTGCACGCGATCACCGGTCGTACATGGGCGACAAAAGGCATGCACTGAGATTTCTCGGTCAAACCAATATGTTGCCTGACGAGTTAGAACTTTGCTGAACGGTTTGTTTCAGCGTTCTTAACGCAGCACAAACTGAAGATGCTGAGGTGATTCAGCAGTGAGTGCGGGGTGCCGGATTTGCTCAAGATCAACTTCCACCAGCGCGGTCGCGTCCAGTCGCACACGAGACAGTCTCAGCACCCACGATGGTCTTGCTCACAGCAAATCTACCAAACGACTCGGGTTGAGAGAGAGAGAAATTACGACGCTTGAGAGAGAGAGAGATTACAATGCTTTAGCCAGCCAGCAAGTCTGATCACATATAGAAGAAGACGAAGGTCAAATGTGGAAAACATCAAGACAGTCTAGAACGAACTTGAAAACCTGCATATGAT
>JAABUP010003680.1_pt1 | contig 26759 bp, 33 predicted proteins | sample 5559201 | NCBI WGS metagenome assembly JAABUP01 (sample SAMN10711887, study PRJNA513373) | rock metagenome | isolation source: Antarctica rocks | place: Antarctica | reverse complement strand
CGTAAAGCGTGGACTCACTCCTGAGCTGTGAAGCCTGTCTGTGCCGTGCTGAGTCTGGATGCTAGATCTGAGCTGAGGGCTGCTGGCCACGAGTCATTAGACACAAGCAAATTTCCGTGGTGTAATGATGCGTTATACCTGAATGTAGAGCCTGAATCACTGCAGCTCGCCACAGCTGCAGCTGGTCATGGCATCTGTGCATCACGGCGTCTGTGACCACACACCTCTTTGCACAAAGTCAACATCGTCCGTGCTCCATCCATAGCCATGTGATGCTGCTGCAGGACCCCATCACAGGCAAGCCTGCAGTGCTGGTCATTGTGCACAATATCACACAGCAGAAGCGCATGGAGCTGCAACTGGCGCAGCGCCATGAAGCCCTGGAAAGGTGACATCTGCTATCTCACACTTGTTGACAGTCACACAGCACAACATCGCTGGAAAGTAGACGTAGGGCAACCGGGTCAGAAGTGTTGTGTCGGTAGACTGTATAGGGATGCTCAGAACAGACTGCTCTGGAGAGACAAGAGGTCCTGCATGTGTCTAGCTCATCACGAGTGATATCATTTTCACTATCATTATTGTTATTGTTATTACTATTGAAACACCTTTTACCAAAACATCCTGGCAAGGAAACTTCAAACCCTCTGAACCCCTATTTATCTGGTCAGTTCAACAATGTCAGCAAGCATATTCACACTTGCTGGATGCTGGCATGAGACGACCAAGCGAGCTTTTGTGTATAATATGTGACCTCACACAGCAGCATTGACCCCTGCATTTAATGGTGATTATTAGCATGATGATGATGACAACAATAATAATGATGATAACAATATTGGTAGTAATGATAACAACGACGACGACGACGACGACGACGACGACAACGACAACAATAATTAAGAATCATAATAGTAATAACAATAATTATAGTTGATAAACATCATACTTGATAATTATAATTATGCCATGCGTTTGGTGCAGGGCAAACCAGGACCTGGAGCAGAACAGGATCCAGCTAGAAAGGCAGACGGCTGCCATTCAGAGGGAGAAGGATGCCCTTCAGCAGGAGGCTCGCAACCTGGCCCAGCGCCTAGAGGCCATCATCCATGACAAGTTCATCCCCAAGAGCCACATTGACGCTGACACCCCCATCGACAAGACCCTCAACTTCCTGCACGCCTTCATTGCGGTGTGCTGCTGTGGCCTGTTGTTGTCTGACCATGTGTGATGATATGACACCCACCTTCCTGCATGTTGTCACTGCAAAGTCATGGTAGCATGGCATTGCTGTTGTCTGTCCGACCATGTGTGCTGACAGGAGACCCACGTTCCTGCATGCTGTCACTGCAGTGTCATGGCAGCATGGCATTGCCAATGTCCAGTCTGTGCCTGAGCATGGTCTCTGATGGCCTTCAGCATCTAGATACTGTCAAATGACACACCACACATCTTGCTTAGCTTGAATTTTTTTCAACATTCACCCTACACACAATCATTCTATGAGAATGCGCAATCAGGTGCCCTTGGATTCGACGTCTACAGTCCATGTTAAAAGCAATAGTAATGTGTACTCAGCTTGCATTTGTCAGCTTCGTAGTCAACAATGCAGCCATCTCCAAACAGGATTTCAGGGCTATACATACTTGACTTTACGGGAAAAAACAAGTTGCTGGATGAATGTGTGCAGCCAGCCCTGTCTTGAAACACATACACTTTGTCATTTTCAAAAAAGGTTTTTGAAAAACCTTTGGTTTTCTCCAAAATGCATCAAACCAACCTGTGTCATTGTATCACCAGTCACTGCATCTGTAGGCAGGCTGCTCTGGAGAGACAAAACTTGTCCTGCATGTACCTAGCGAAAAGAGTCATCATGAGCTGGAAAGCGTCGTGAATAACTATCATTATTATTATTATTACTATTATTACTAATACTACTATTATTATTATCGAAATTATTGTTCTTGTTATTATTAGTACTATTATTATTATTATTATGGACATTGCTGTATCTGCCCCACAGGGTGACGAGCCATCAGTGCAGTCTGCCCTGGACATCTACCACGTTCTCACAGAGTCCAACACAGACCTGAGGCAGCCTGTGGGCTTGGAGTCTCAACTGCTGAAGAAGAGTAGTATGGATACGGAAGTGGGCATGTCCATGCTGCAGCTGCTTACGGTATGCTGCTGCTGTATTCTACTCCACGCATCAACTGACCAGCTTACGTCTCGTTGCAGGATGCTGCGGTGGCTGCCAATCATCTGTTGGGCAGCTTACTTCTTGTTGCAGTGTCTTGCAACAGCTGCCAATCATCAGTCGGGCAGCTTACTTCTTGTTGCAGTGTCCTCTGACAACTGCCAATCATCAGTTGGGCAGCTTGTGTCTCCTCTGACGGTTGCCAATCATCAACTGGCCAGCTTATGTCTTGTTGCAGTGTCCTCTGACAACTGCCAATCATCAGTTGGGCAGCTTGTGTCTCCTCAGATGGCAACTGGCCAGCTCACGTCTTGCTGCAGTGTCCTCTGACATCTGACCTTGCTGCAAGCTTGCTCTGAGAACTGATGCCTTGTGTTCCTTGGATTTTTGCTCGTCTGCTCCTGCAGCAGCCGGTGTGTGGACAATGTGGCAACTGGATGGCAAGGAAGTTTTTGGGAAGAAAATTGGACTCCACGATGCATGTTGCAGCATCATTGGCAGTTTGTCTTCCCGTGAGACACCCCTTTGTTGTCAGGATCCTCTGCAAGTCCTTGCGGTTGATACACACATAGCTCTGCGTAGGCAACGTAGGCAGCGTAGGCCAACTGAGTAGGCAGTGGGTCGACTGGGTAGGCAGTAGGAAGTGCCGTCTTGCATTTCCTACCGTGGTCAAGCTACAGATGCTGTTGAGGGTTGCAGCAAGAGTTTTCATGTGATCAAGCGTGATGTGCATCCTGATCAACTACCATGAAAGGCAGAGCTCCAGAGCTTGCTCACAGCTTTTCAAGGCACCGCACTAGCCTGTAGCGCCCTGTACATGTCTGATACATCACAAAGGAAGAATTGAAGGTGTGAGTCAGTGAGCGAATGAATGGATGGCTGACTGAAGGGATGAGCAAGTGAAAGGATGAACAAATGATTGAGTGGTTGAATGTCAGTCTGTCTGTCTGTAGGGCCCTGCAGCTTTCAGGGAGGGCACAAACCCAGACCCAGAGGAGGGGATGAGTGAGTGTATGGATGATTGCATAAATGAAGGTCTGTCCGTGTGTCTGTCTGTAGGGCCCTGCAGCTTTCAGGCAGAGCACGAACCCAGACTCAGAGAGCAGCAAGCCATCTTCCAAGTCCCTGTCCAGGCAGACCAGCATGCTGAAGGGCACAGACCGGTGTCAGCAGGTGCTCGTCAGCGAGGCCTCCATCTCAGCCAGTGTCACCCCTCAGCTGGAACGCATGTTGCAGGTATGGGTCTGCACATGGGTTTAGGGTACGCATGTTGCAGGTGTGGGTCTGCACATGGGTTAAGGGTACGCATGTTGCAGGTATGGGTCTGCATAACCCCAGATTGATGTGTTGCTCAGTCAGCAAACATCATTTCAAAATTACGTCTATGATTATCCAAATGTTGTCACAAAGAGGCCCATGCAGTTGCATTGACACATTTCTTACAGTCTCTTCTACAGCAGCTGCCTCTCTGCAAATTAGGGCAACTAATTTGGACCAGTTGCATGTGCGCTGCATCATCAGGAGGTCATCTGAATGTCAAAGTGTCACCCATGCAGCTAAAAAAGCTGCAAAGATGCCTGAGGTGCCAGCTGGTTTGCTGCAACAAACCAATGTTAGCAAACACGTCAGAGTCTGGATGAGTCAGCAAGTGCGTCTGAGTCAGCAAGCATGTCTGAGTCAGCAAGCGCGTCTGAGTCAGCAAGCTAGTCCGAGTCAGCAAGCACGCCTAAGTCAGCTGATGCTGCTGTTTGGCAAGATGATGCATTTCTGTACTTTGGCCAAGTAGCACTGCAATGGAGACTGTCTGAAGGCTGATGACATTCAGCCTTTCAAGACTTCGCTGACACTGCCTCTGCACTGGCTGACGTCTGTCATGCAGCATACATACACTGAGCCATGCATATGTGGCAATGGTTGCAGGACGCAGACACAAACTGGCAGTTTGACATCTTTGCGTTCTCAGAGCAAGCTGCGGGGCATGCACTGTCGCTCCTCAGCTTCTACTTCTTTCAGAGATTCGGTGCTGCTGAAAAATTTGGCATGGATGAAATGAAGCTGGCCACCTTTGTGCGCGTGATTGAGAAAGGCTATGACCCTCAGAACCCATACCACAACAGGTACGGCTCAAAGGAGCAAAGCTATGCCTTTGTTGCTGGCTTGTATAGGGCCCAGTTGTTGGGTACTGGGGAGAGGGGTGGCAGGAGTTAGACAGCCATGTGTGTATTCGTCAATTATGCACAGCAGTGCCTGCAATGCAACACTGCTCATGTACCCACTTGTCTTAGATTGCCTAGATGCCTACTTGCTTGTCCAGGATGCTTCTTGCCTGTTTGCTGACGTTTCTGTGTGTGCATGCAAAATAACGAAATTTTACATATGACTTGATGTGGATTCACTTGCAACCCTTTGAGCTCAGAGTCACATCCAGATCCAGAGCTGTCCACGCCTGTATGTCCTCTCATGGCTGTCTGTGTGTATGTCTTTCTGTTTGTTGGCATCATGTCATGTGGTGTCAAACTCACTCTGGCTCTGAAGACTCAATTTGATTCTGAAGACTCAATCTGATGAAACTTTTCCAAATGCTGACAACTGTCAAGTCAATGTGTCATTTCACAAATGTGATGAACACAGTCTGTCAATGTCTAAGCAAGACTTGCCTGCCCTGGATGTTATAATGCCATGTGTGCATGCCAATCTGTCTAGCCAAAGCCATTGAAGGAGCTGATACAGGCAGGCTTCTGCTGCAGCATCCTTGTGGCATCAGTTGTACACATGACTCACATGCTGCTGTGCCACGTGACTCACATGCTGCTGTGCCATGTGACTCACATGCTGCTGTGCCATGTGACTCACATGCTGTTGTGCCATGGCAGGATCGCACCACCAAGCTTGCAACACTGCTAACATATCTGCCGCATCCGCCTGGTCTCAGTGGTACAGATGACCCACATGCTAGATGTGGCACGATGGGATTATTGAACAGCATGTCCTTCCCATGCTTCTGACACTGCTGTCATGTCTGCAGCATCCATGTGGCCTCAGTGGTTCAGATGACTCACCTGCTGCTGCACCAAGGAGGAGTTGCAAAGGTCATGACAGACAACCAGATCTGCGCCACCTACTATGCAGCTCTCATCCACGACTTTGAGCACTTGGGGGTGAACAACGACTACCTGATCAAGTCGTTGCACCCATTAGCGGTGATGTACAACGACATATCACCGCTGGAGAACCACCATGTGGCCGCTGCTGTCAGAGTGATGCTTCGGCCAGAGTGCCAGTTCTGTGCGGCAAGTCCCGTGAGCCACTTGCCAGTCACACCCTTTGCTTTCCTCTTGATGTTGTTTGGGTTTTTATCCCCCCCCTCCTTTTTGCAAAAGGTAGGTTTTGCAGTATGATTTGTTTGCCCAGCAAGCATGTGTCTTCCGAGGCAGTACAGGCCTGAGTAGCTCCCTGTATGAGGTCCTGATTTGGCAATCAGGACACCCCTGTTGAAGCGCATTGATTCATTCTCAATCAGACTAAGCAGTATCATGCCAACTGGTTTGCAATGATGGCCATGAAACCATTGTGGCGAGACATTGCAACACAGCTGGCTGCCCCTTGTTATGTCTTTTTGCTGTTCGTACACACTGCTTGCTCAGCTGTATCTTGCGTATAGCCTCTTGAGCAACTAGATCGAGTTGCTCACCACCAAGCCAACTTGAAATCCAGCAAAGGACCTCACAGAAAGGTTTTACAGCTGTGACTCACGCCTTGTGCAGTGTTCACACAGATTTACGCAGTGTCCTGCAATGGTCATGCAATGTTACGCAGGTATAGAGGTGTCACGCGGTCTCCAGCAGACAAAATTCTGCATTGCTTGTGCTATGAGGCTCAATCGCTTGTGTCTGTGCTGCAGAATTTGTCCAAGGACACGGCTCTCTTCAGGCCTGTGATTGTCAACCAGGTTTTGGGCACGGACATGAAGAAGCACTTTGATATCACTTCCAGGTTCCAGGTGGGCCTCCTGCTGCCCTTGCTTTGCCGGTCCTTTTCAGCAGGCCATGTTCGTCCTGCTGGGCATGCTTTGCCTGTCCTTTTGAGCAGGCTTTGTCCATCCTGCTGAGCATGCTCTGTCTGTCCTGCTGGCCATGCTTTGCCTGGTTTGCTGAGCATGCTTTGCCTTCTCCTGCTGGGCATGCTTTGCCTGGTCTGCTGAGCATGCTTTGCTAGTCCTGCTGGGCACACCTCATCTACCCCCTTCAAATTTATGGAGTCTAAGTTGTCTGGCACTGATGGGGCCGTTGCCTTATTGGGTCTCTGCTCAACCTGGATGAGCGCAACCATCATGTCGACTCATGTTCTCACCATGTAATCATTCACTCGCTTCTTTACCTCCTTGTCCGCCTCGGCGGCCTCGAAAATTTGGCGTCTGTGTCTTGTGCACCAACCAGAGCACCTTTGCTGATGCTCGCGTTCACACAGCAATCTGCTTAGCTGGGGAAGCTGTCAGACCTGGCAGTACACAAGGCTCCAGACTAAGTATCTCCTCAGCCAGACTAACCATCGTATCACCCACACAAACCATCTCTCCAGCCAGGCTAACCATCTCCTCAGCCAGACTAACCATCATATCAGCCACACAAACCATCTCCTCAGCCGCACAACCCATCTCTCCAGCCGATCTAACCATCTCCTCAGCCAGACAAATCATCTCCTCAGCCAGACAAACCATCTCCTCAGTCAGACGAACCATCTCCTTCCACCTTAACCATTGTCTCCTGCGTCTAGCCACCTCCTGAGTCAACCGATCTGTCTCATGTCAGTGTGTCTGACTGCAGACTGCGTTCAAGAGGTCAGCTCCAAACAGCGCTTCAAGCTCGGAGACCCGAGGCGACAGCGCCCCAGGCACAAGCACTGGCAGTGACACTTCACGACAGGCACCTGCCACAGATGGGATTGACTGGGACAATGTGAAGCCCGATGACAAGATGTTGGTGTTTCAGGTTCGCCAGCAACTCCCAACAGAGGCAGAGTCTCAGTGCGCATGCTGCTTGTGTGCCTTCTGACTCTGGTGATGTCAAGTTGAGCGCAGGGCTGTCGTACGCTGCTGCAACTGCTTTGCATCATAAGATCTTTGCATGGGCGTGATCAGGTCAAAGCCACCTATCTTGTAGCCCAGCTGTTGGGTGGGAGCCTGAGAGATTTTGACAGCTGCTTATACTAGTGCCACCAAGTTGTTTGAGCTGCTTAGCAACTGCGTGCATCAGCACCAGCAGAACATCCGCTGAGTGCTCAGCAGCTGCTTGCACTGGCACCATTTCAACAGCTTGAAATGCCAAGCAGCACATCCACACAGGCTGCACCGCAACAGCTTCTGCCAACCGCCTGAGTCCACAGGCAGTGTTTGGTTTCACTTGCTAGGTCCACGCAGCAAACAGGCAGTGTCATTGCACGGGCTCTGCTGCTCATTCTGGCACATGTCCCATACTCCGCCCATGTTCTTCAAACCCATTCTTTGATATGCGCCTGTGTTACACCCACGTGTGTGTGTGTGTGTGTGTGTGTGTGTGTGTGTGTGTGTGTGTGTGCTGTGGCAGAGCAATCATGGCCTGCCTAACACAATCAACCTCCATCACCTGCTGCAACCTTGAGCATCACCATCAGTTCAATGTGAAGAGCACAGCATCAACATCACCACCTTGCACACCCTTTATGTGCATTTGTCTGCAGACAGCAACGCCTCTGCTCAATTGTGCTTGCATAGCAAGACACACCCGTCATTACTTTGAATCAGCTGCAATTCTCTAGCAAGCCAACTTTGCTTTCATTGCTTCCCATCAGAGACCATCTGCAGTTGCCGCTGCCATGCTTGACTCATCCTGCAGCCCTGCCCCTGACTGCAGATTAGACAGCATGTGGGTTTTGCTTGCCTTGACATACGCTGTGTCAATTGCTGCTGTGCATCACAAGTGAACCATTCCCATTGAGACGCTTGACGCTCAACTGTTTTCACAGCAAGTGTGCTGCAGATGGCTGCAGACACCCTTGCACCATACATGGCTGACATCAGCACACACATGTGACTGGCTGACATCAGCACAGACATGTGACTGGATGACATCAGCACAGACACGTGACTGGATGACATCAGCACAGACATGTGACTGGATGACATCAGCACAGACATGTGACTGGATGACATCAGCACAGACATGTGACTGGATGACATCAGCACAGACATGTGACTGGATGACATCAGCAGAGCAGTCAACACACATTTATGACTGATTGTAGACCATCGTGTTGCATACCTCATGTGGTGCTGATCACACTCAGCATGTGGATATATGGTGCAGATGCTGCTGAAGTGTGCTGACATTGGACACCTGGCAGCTGCCCCAGACACCCACAAGAGGTGGGCCTACCAACTGGAGGAGGAGTTCTTCCAACAGGTAGATCTGTCAACTAGTAGCTGGTACCCATGTCAACACAAGCTGCTGGTACGCTCACCATTGTGAGAAGACCTTGTACAGAAAGACACTCGGGATTGTATGTCACCTGATTCTTGCAGAAGACATGGACTGAAAATGAGCGAGATAAAGAACAAATGAATAAATAATGAATCAGTGAAACCATGAATCAATGACCGAAACAGTGAAGAATTTTGCAGGAATGAATGACACAATGAAGGAAGGAAGGAATGCAACCATAACTGATTGAATGTATGCATGCATGCATGCATAAGCAAGTGAACAAATGAATGAATGAACGAAGGAATGCATGCATGCATGAATGAATGAATGACATGGTGGCTCTATTGGCTCAAGCCGTGCATTGACAAAGGGCAGCATGTTCTCTGTTGCCCACTTCCCAGCGGCCCTCTCATCTTCAAGCCTGGTGGGCTCCTAATGCCTTGTGTGTGCTTCCCTCAACTACCTACACAAGACAGTCTTGAGCGGGCTGTGCATACATGCATGTGTGTGTGTTTGTGTGTGCCGTTGTCTTGAGATGATGCTCTGTGTGAGCAGGGAGACCGGGAGAAGGAGATTGGTTTGCCTGTCAGTCCCCTCATGGACAGAAGCAATAAGGGAGGCATCACACGCTCTCAGGTGAGACACAGTGTTTGCTGCACAAGTAGTGTTGCAGCATACACAGGCTTTGCTTTGTCCCAGATCTTGCACAAGCCATAATGCATGGACACCCTGCTGGTGTCACTTACCTGCACAGCATGAACTTTCAGCAACTTTCAACTGGAAAATGCAACAATCACTTGGTTTTCAAGTATGCTGTATGCTCTTGGAGATGGCATGAGGCGTGGTGCTGCATGTGTGCTGCTCTTGCCATCTTGGCAGGTGTGTGAGGTTTGCTTGTGATTGGCACAAGCATCCCTTTTGGCCTGATGCTTGTGTCAGTCACAAGCAAACCTAACACACCTGCCAAGATGGCAAGAGCAGCAGACATGCAGCACCTCGCCCTGTCCATCTTGTTGCATCCTTAGTGAGTATTGCATGGCCTACTGATCGCACACCCAAAGCTGCAGGACAAGGCTGGTCACCACATGTAGAGTAGCGTACATGCACCATAACATTACATCATCTCCTTGTTCGCATATGCAGATGGGTTTCTTCAGCATTGTGGGTATGCCAATGTTCAAAGCCATGGCTGATGTGTTTGAGGGAGCGCAGCCAATGCTGGATGGAGTGATGGCCAACTACAGGAGTTGGGAAGCTGCTGCAGCAGCTGCTGACAGCCCGACCTGACTGCATGCCCACCGCATTTTACTTCTTCTTTCCTATTTGCCTTGCATCTTTTCTCGTCCTTGTGCACGGCTAGATGCCAGGCCGCAATGCAGAGCATACTGGCTGCATTGCAGCCTGAGTCACACACTGTACAGATCTGTTGTTTTGCGTGTCGCATATGTATGTTGGGTTTTGGGAGCGAGGGATTATTGTAGGGGTACATTACTTATTAGGATTCCGATCACAGATTTTGTCCAAGTGCTAAGGAGCTTGATTGAGCCTTGCAGTCCATTAATTGCATCATGCTTGCAACATTGTGTCAGTCAGGATAAAGGCTAAGTCACAGGGTTTTGTTGTAGATGATTACAGTGACAGGTAATGCATTTGCTGCCAAGAAGAAAGCGTTTAGTAAAGATTGAATGATGGCAAGGGTGCACACTTTTGAGACCACACAACGTGCAGCAATATGCCTCAGCAGATTCCCTTTCAGGCTTTGTAGACTCAAGATGTATCACAATCGTGGTGTAACATGCATTGTGAAGACTTGCAACACAGATTGTTGAGTTGATTGCATGCAGAACTGGGTCACTTCTCTGCAATCTGCACAGCAGGACGTCACTGCGTCTGATCTGTCTGCTGCAGGCATGCACACTGACCCGTTGTGTTCAACCTCTGATTGCATATTCCAATGCTTTCAATCAGGCCCCCTGATTCTCATGCCCCCCGCCCAGTTCACAACTCCTGTCTTCAGGGCTCGGAATGAGAATCAACAGACAATAATCACTGGGGCAAATTCTGAGAATGCTGAGTTTGAATGAAACATGTCATTCAATGCTGTTTCCTTGATAGATTGAATCTCACATACATATTCCCAAGGATAGTATCAATATGTACTACACTGATTTGCAGAGCTTGGTAAAATGCCTGGACCAAAGTCATTCAATGCTGTTTTGGGCAACAGGAAGGTCAAACTTTTGTAGTCAAATATACATCTACGTGCACCTACCCATAAAAGAAGTCCTTGTCTAACACACCTAACAAGTCGCACTGCACGAGCCCCCCCCCACCCCCCCCCCACCCAGTCTACAGATGTCACGTGCTCTCTTACTTGCGGCTCAGTTTTGAATATCAAACAGACACCATGCGACAAGAGGTCCTATGATCCAGACACTTCACCAAGCTCTGCAAATCAGTGCATCCTTGGGAACGTGTATCTGAGATCCAATCTATCAAGGGGACAAGAGGTCCTAATTCAGTTCAACAAGGGAGCTGCTTGCCGAACAGATCCGCAACAATCCCGGACTCACGCTGATCACGTTGCGTTTTCACCTCACCGGCTGGCAAACGACAGGTATGCTGGATTTGGCTTTAGAGCTGCCTGGCTCAAGTAGATCAGCAACAACTCACGTCGTGGTGGTACTCCAATTACACGCTACCCTTCTCAGGTGAAGGGTATTTTGCTGAGCTGGACACAGACAGCCATGGCAAGGGGATATGTTGACCCTGCCTTCCCAAATCCTATGGGCCCTCACGATGCTTCAGTGATCATTTACGGATATGTCCCTTCTTTGACTTTAGCAGTAATAGGCGCAGTGACATTTGGCATCTCGACTGCCTTGCACCTGGGGCAAAGCGTGCGGTACAAGACTTGGTACTTTGCTATCATTGTTGTTGGGGTTGCCATGGAGGTTGTTGGCTATGTCTTTCGTGCGCTATCCAGTCAGAAGGATCCCTACAGCATCATATACTTTGTGGTGCAGTATTTTTTCATAGTATGTGCTCCAGTGTTTTTTTCAGCTGCAATTTATGTAGTGTTGTCCAGGTTTATCAACAAGGCAGGCCGAGCATATGCACCATTTCCACCAAGGCTCATCGTCATTGTATTTGTGACTCTAGACGTCTTCACAACAGGAATCCAGATTGCTGGTGCTGCACTGATTGGTACCGCTGAAAGCAATCAGAAGTCTCCCAATACAGCAAACAACATCTTGCTTGCTGGTCTAGCCATTCAAGTGTTTTCTTTTGCTGTGTTTTTTGCGATATTGTGTGCCTGTATATGGCGTGTCAGCCAACAAAAGGATAAGACAGTTTGGGCAGCATCTACGTCTGCGCAAAATTTGCTGCTAGCACTTGTTATCACGTCTGCTCTGGTTGAATTGCGAACCATCTTCAGGCTGATAGAAACTGCCCAGGGTGTCTTCGGGTTTCTGTCTAGCCATGAAGCTTTCTTTGGGTGCTTGGAGTACCTGCCAATAGTGTTAGCTGTCAGCACATGGAATGTTCTGCATCCCGGCTATTTGGCACCAAAGGATGATGCAAATTACCCAGCTGGCTCACACACTGGAAACAGTACTGCACCAATATTGGCACATGCTGCAAATGTGTAGCAAGCAGCAGCTTTCTGAAATGAGCCCATGAGCATGCAAAGTCTGTGTCTGCCAGTGGTGCGTTGGATATGCGAAGCACATGACATGTTGAGATGGTTGACGTACGCCAATGCAGATCTTTGCATCATTGATTAGATTGAACAATGATGCACATCCACCTAGAATGCATTTGTGTGACAATGCAAATTTGTGTGACGATTGCCAGTCAAGGCCCATGAACGGCAATGACGTATTGCTTGAACAGCGTAATAGTGAGGAGCTTGACAAGGTCCAGACAGACCAAGTTACTGACAAAAGAAGGATAGCTCGTTTAGTTCCCACACAGACACCGGTTCGATCTTTAATGCAAGTTTACAGACAGTCTGGAGCGAATCCGGATTCGTTTGCGAGATGGACCATCATTTCACGCAGTGATGATGTCCCCATATAGGGACTTCTCCGACAAGCTTGTGTACTCCGGGTCATGCAGAACCCAAACAAGTCTTGCAATGGAGCTGTTTAAATCTGCTGTTAGATTCATTCTTGTTTCTGGTTTGATGAAGCCTTCTGATGAGACAGACGCTCCCAGACACACTGTCATGTAGTCACCAAAACAACCTCTTTGGACAGAAAGCTCAATGTATGCACCAAGCTTGTGGTGTGTAAGAATGTGCGATTGTAACCGATGAGTAAATCACAATACTATACAGTAACTACGCTACTAACAAGTCCATTGCCCACACTTGGGGCTTTTGATACAGTGAAACTGCAGGTCTGGTCCTAACTAAGCCTAGAATATGTGCTGGTGCAAACTTTTGCCTGCCACCCATAAGCCTGAGGTCTGCACCATATGCAGTACGTGACATCTGGCATGCTTCAGATCTTGGTGTTGACCTGCATAAGCAAGACCCAGTAAAAGACAGCTGCAGCAGTTGTACATACCAGGTGCAAGTGTGCACGTCAGGCATAGCACATAATTGACATGCTACCTTCACACTCCAGCCTTGTACTTGCCCTTCATGTTGAACTTCTCCTCCAAAATGGATGCTGTTGGGTCCACCTCAAAGCCAGGATTTGTGATGCCTGGCTTCTCCCATCGGTGCTGCGTCTCAATGATACGTACTGTATATACAGCAACAGGTTGTCAGAACATGAGCGCTGTGAAGCTCACTCAATAGCATGTCACGAACAGTGCACAGAGCAAGCATTGACCAACATTGCGCTGCCTAGAAAGAGACAACTGCAGATCAAATGTAACGCCAGACAGAAACAAGCCTAGTGCACATCTCTGCCCATCATAGGTATAATCTTTTGTCAAAAGGACTTGAGACTGTTCCAAACTTGTGACAACAGAGCTAAAACCATTCCAAAAGGGCCATTTGACGACGCTTCATCAAGACCATTTGACAAAGGAGTACCTGTGCCAGAGCCTGAGCGCATGACGATAGAATTGCTGGAGGCGCCGCCAGCAAAGTAGCGCACGCCCTTCAACAAGTCTCCATCTGACACGCCTGTGGCTGCAAAGAACACCTGCTCTCCAGCGCACAAGTCATCTGTGCACAAAACCTGCAGCAAGCACAAAGCAAAGTTTGAGCTTGCATGCTGCATGCAACAGGATGTTGTCGCTGCATTCCTTGTGTTTAATGGGCAGAACAGTGGGAAGCCATTTGCAGATTACCGCATTGCCCAAGACCGCTGACAGCACGCTGCAAGCAGTCTACAGCATGTTGGAGCCAAATGCAAGATGCCCACTGTAGGCTGAGCACACCTTACTGATGTCATACCCAGCTTCCTCGGCCTTTTGTCTCTCCTCATCACTGCGTGGCCACAGCCGTCCTTGCATGGTACCTCCCATACACTTGAGTGCTGCTGCAGCAATGACACCTGCACAGAAGTGGAAACACCATCAGCAGGATGTATACATATAAAGCTGCGAGTGCACATGCAAAGCTGTTCTGGGCAGAAGTGGGCATGACAGAGATCTGGGCATGCAGGTGGCCAACAAGAATTTGGTACCCAACAGCTGTGATGTCTGCACCATGCAACTGTTCTAGCAAACATCATCAAGCATTCAGCCATTGGAGAGCAGCACACAGCAAGCATCACATGACTTGACTTGATTTGACATGACATGACATGACTTGACCCCATATGCAGCTGAAATCCATGTGACTTGATTTTGGACCTTCTGGGGTTCCACCAATGCCAAAGAGCACATCCACAGGTGCACCAAGCTTGGCTACTTCAATGGCACCCCCAACATCACCATCACAGATGAGCTTGATCCTAGCTCCAGCCTCCCTGACCTCCTTGATGATCTGCTCATGACGGGGCCGGTCCAAGACCAGAACTGTCACATCACTGCAAGCAAAAGGTAATGCTGAGGTGTGTTGCTGAACAGTCAAGGTGCAGCAGCATCTGCTTAGGTGGCTGTGACACCCTGCACAGGAGATGCCTTCACATCCAATGAAGTCTCACACATGATTCAGGTTTGATGGCAAATATTATGTTGGCTCAGTGTGGCTGACCAACTCCTGGTGCTTGTACTCGTGACAGGTTCTGTCCATGTGCATCAAGTATGGCTATAGACAGCTGCAATCTGCCAGCTTTGACCAGAATTCAAAACCTAGGAAGGTAGCATGTAGCCTCTTTGCACTGACTTACCCAATAGGCTTTTTCAGTGCTTTGGCGACAACTGCCAGATTCTCGGCAATGCTCTTGTTCAAGCTGACAGACTTGGGATCGACAGCAGGGCCAACAGCCAGCTTCTCCATGTACATGCATGGGCCAGGGTCAAACAGAGCACCGCGCTCAGCCAGCGCAATCACACAGACTGCTCCATTGCGGCCCTGCACCAAAACGGCTCAGATGTGAAGCCCTGCGCTTGCAAGCAGGCTATGTAGCAGCACTCATGCTGACCCCATGCAAAATGCAAAGGTATATGTCTGCTGGCATTGAAAGGCATCCTGTCTGAGAATAGCATGTGCAATTGCTGTAGATCTGTGACCAGGCGCATGAACTCACCAATGCGATGGAAGTTGTGCCATCAAGAGGATCCACTGCAATGTCAACTTGAGGCTCCAGGGTGCCATTGCCAATTTGCTCGCCACAGTACAACATTGGTGCCTGTAAGGAAAGGCAATCGTCTGAGATGGTCGGTTAATGTAGCATCTGCTGTCTGATAGCAAGACATTTCAGTGCTATTGCAAAAGACAGTTGCAGTTTCTGTACCTCATCCTTCTCTCCTTCACCAATGACAATGACTCCATCCATGTTGACAGTGTTCAGAACCTTCCTCATCATGTCAACAGCAGCCTGCATTCACAGCAACACCTGTAACACTTGCTGAGCCAGGTGTCAAGGCGCTCTGCATGCAAGGTTCTGCTTAGTCACCTGATCTGCTGCATTCTTGTCTCCTTTGCCATACCATTTGCCACCTGCCAAAGCTGCTGCCTCTGTCACACGCACCAGCTCAAGGGCAAGGTTTCTTTGAACATTTTGGTAGTCTGGCCCTTGCTTCTTGTCTGCGGACGAGTAGAGCGACGATTTCAGCATCGCACACCATGACAGACCAGGGCATGGACAGCATCAAGCTTTCAGTGCAGTGATCAGTGCAACAATACTTTGAATCAGCTCACTTGTTTGACGCTTTCCAGCGCCGTTGCCGTTGCCATTACTGCCGTTACCAGCGGCAGCTGTTGTTGCGCGTCTTTGAGACCGAGGCAATGCGGCTCGCCCTGGAAAGCGAACCGTTGTATTGGATGTATGGAGGGACGTCACTCCCATGCTGACAAAGAGCACCAGCCCTGCGATTTTGCTATACAATAAACTGTCGAAAGGTCAAGGCTCTGCAAACACGTCCGAACCCTGATGCACACTTACAGGAAACTTTGTTCTGTGTCACGCTCGCATCTCTGGTCGCTGTGTCATCGATTGTGTGGTTTATAATGCTGACTTGGCGGGCACACATGTCCACGCTGGCATAGCACGTAATGAGCTGCCAATGCCCTGTCAGAGCATACCACAACTTTTAGACACACAGTCTGACGGCTTTTTACTCTGCTGATATAGGTGTAATGAACTTCAGCTCTCCTTTGGATTCTATTGCCTGCTGCTTGATGCTCGTGGCCGGCAGACCTATCAGCCGGCTTTCAGCTGCAGCTCAGCCAGACGCGATCTGTAACAATTTTGCACCGAAACCGACTCACAATGCATTGCATACTCAGGCGTGGTCCCCGAGCCCCTGCTCACACATGATCCCTCGCGATCGCACTTCAGAAGTTATTTTGTACCACGACTTCTGCCAGCAGGGTAATATGGCAAAAGCGCCGACGATTGCTCAGCAGGCCATATGGCCCTAGAAATGGCCACCACATGCGGGCTGGCATGCAAAAATGGCATTAAAGCTCAGTGATTGTGCGCATGCATGACATACATGCTATCTGGAATAGGGCCTGCTGCTCATGCAGATGAGGGGACCACCGATAGGCATCACAAAAGACAATGACAATGCTCAATTGACAACTCAATTGCCAGGATGCAGGGTTGAGGTTACCAATCTCAGCAGTAGTGATTACAGTAACATGGTCTTTGGGCTGGCGCTTCAAACCAATTTATCAAAATCAATGCAGATCCAATAGGTTGCTCTGATTGCATGACAGAGTCTGATACTGTACACTATCGTCCAATACGCCTCTTTTTGTTGAATGCTGTAGGGCAGGTCTCGTCTTGGTCAGGTGTGTCAGGCTCCTCACCAACCAGCTGCTTCAGCAGTCGCTGATGAGCAGCCTCAGCATGGCTGCGCTTTCTCTGTGAAGCTGAAAATGAGGTGGTGGTGTTGCTGCAATCTGATGCGATAATTGGTTGTGTCTGGTGAGCCATTGCTAGAGCTGCACTGTGCAGCATTAGTGATGCATGGCTATGAGGCAGCTGGTGGTGGTGCTGATTGGTGTTAGTTTGACCCTGCACACCAGCTGCAGGCGCTGTTGACATTGGACTAGTCTGCTGCTGCACTCTGTTTGGCTGCACAAGATTGACTGCAGTGGGTCTAAATGCTTCAGCTCCTTGAATCCTGCCTGCTGCACTGCCGCCATGCTCGTGCTTTTGTGCATCATGTAATCCCTGGAGGTACTTGAACCTGACAAAAGCCAACTGGTCTTGCAAGAAGCCAGGCGAGAGGCTGGTCTTGCAAGCTGCGTCACTGTGTAGTGACTCCTGCTGCAATGGCTGCTGAAAAGACGGGTGATCATACAGGAACGGTAGTGACGCTCCCGTTGGCCCTGACGAATAGCCTGCTGGCAAAGTTGCTGAGATGCACCCCTTCTCCAGTTCCTCGGCGAGCCGGATGCCAAGCTCAGCAGTAGGCTCAACGTCTGAGGGCTGCACTCGCTCACAATGATTGGCAGCCATGGCGTTCCAAGCAGTGGAGGGATCTGTAGCAAGGGATGAGTAGGTGGTCAAACGGGACTTTGCTCGAAGTTTGCTGTCAGGGTTCACAGGGTGTGACGAATTTGCTCAAAGACAGGCCTCTTTCTCACCAGGCGGGGCCCCGAGCGAGGTCAAGAAATCAACGGCATCTGGGGCTTCTTGAATTGCATGAGAGGGTACTGGTTGAAACAGGTCTTGCAGGGGGTCGTCCCAGGTCTCAATCTGGGTGGTGTGACTGCCTCTGGCCTCACTCTGCTGTCTAGCTGACAGCCTCTCTCCAGCCCAAGTATAGTACTGTGGTGTTCATGCTGTTTCCACGTTGGTACTGACCGCGGTCTGTGCAATGCAATCAATAATCACCAGTGGTTCACCACAAAAGTTTTGGTGACAAGTTTCACTGAGGCCACTGCTGTACTCAAGCTTGAGTTGAGCGCTTGAGCGCTGAGCAATACAATTGAGTACCTAAAACATATTGACCACCCACTACACATATGCACAAGGGCTTCTAATTGCAAGCGGATGCGACAAAACGCTGCTGTGACCCGCAATCACTTGTGATGCAGGGCATGGTTTCGATGCAGAGCGTTCCATGACATGGCGACTTGATGTGCTGACTGCAAATGTCTGCAGAGGCTGTCAACCTGACATTCCGCCACAGCCTTGCTCAACTGTTCTGCTCCTTCCAGCACCTTCACCCGACAATCTTGTATGTTTCTGCGATAAAGTGTTGCAGCATTGACGCGCAATGTTGAGCTGCATTTGCTGCGGACCTCTTCCGCTGGAAGGCGGAATCCCTGGGCATATCAACTTTCAAGAGGAGAAAGCTCGACAACCGAACGCAAAAACCGCGGATAAGCCAGATCTTACGCTGCCGGAGCAGGTACATGAATCACCTTATTGCAAACGATTAGGCCTGAACCGCTTTTTTCGGCAAGGAGCTGGATGCATGCCTGCTGCTGTAGAGGGCCCGAAGGGTGCAAGCCAGTGTTGCAATGAACCAAGGGCGACTTATCCTGTCAGGTAATGGCTTGCACAATCTGAGTTTGCAGCTATGCAGGCTTCTTGTACGCTCTTGAGGCTCAGCATGCAGGCTTTTTTCATTTTCTAGGTGTGCTGACTCGTGCCAATGCTGTAACTACCAATAAAAGAGTCTACCAAAAGGTGAGCTGCATATGGTTAGCCCTCAGCATAGCCAGCACAGTCTGTCTGACGTTCTCAGCTCCTCTTGCTTACATCGTACAAGATTGCAGGACACTATTCAGAGGGAGGTTGACAGGTACAAGCAGTCACACATCCGATGCGGCACAGCTTATGGGGAATTAGACCATCCTAGCTATTACAGCATCACATTCAGAGATCTGCACATGGCCACTGTTAGTCATCAGGTAATTTGTGCATCGCAATCTGCATCTTTTCTACAGTGTTCAAGCTGGTTCAAACACATCTTGCATGCATGCTTCCTCCTGTTCAACACTGCAGCTATTGGCATCTATGAGCGTTGTTGTAGCAAAGCCATTGCCTGGTCAAGCGCCCTGCAGGCTGCCCCATCAAAGGCAGTGCCGAAATTAAGACCACCATGGCTTGCACAAGAGAATGCTTGACCACCACCATTGTCTCTACAACTCACAAAGCTCACGCAACTCAATCACATCTGCAGTGCTCTTGACCTGGCAGCAACTTAGTGCCTTTGCCCAAGTCACCTGCCAGCTGCAATGCTGTACTGTACGCGTGAGAAGAACACCCAGAGTAGCAGCAGAGCTCCATATCATTCATGATAGCTCTGTGACATCCATAGGTGTTGCAAGTTTGGTGGCATGGAGACGACCTGCATGGTTTAGTTGAGGTGTTAGACACTCCAGCAGGGCGTCTGGTGCGAGGATTGTACTGCCAGGGCTTCATGTTTGGAGCCTCCTCGCGCGGCTGGAGCTGCACAGTGCCGCAAGAGGAGTACTCAGTCATTGGTGATGACTTTCAGCTGTTTGCGTAAGTCACCAAGCTTGACATCAAAGTGGCACACGCATGGACTTGGCACAAGCACAGGCTGATGGGCACTCTAATACACTTTAGGCAACACCTGCATGCTTACAAGCTTACTCAGCACGTGCTGCACATGCTGTTTGCATCTGTGAGAAGCATCTGTCATGGGAGCCAGCACTGTATTCTACGCTATCCTTGAAACAGCTGGGGTGTGTTGGAAGCTACATTGTTGATATAATGTGTTGAGTAATTGTGTATTGTCCCTCTCGTGCAGGTTTGACCTGCTGCTTAGACCTGCCACGACATCTTATCTTTTCCCGGTGCGAGAGCAGTTCCAGTCAGCAGTGTCCCCAGACCGAACTGTCATTGCAGCAGCAAATCAAGGCAGTCAAGGTATGCAACTGCTATCTCATGTCAAAGGTGCACAGATGTTTGGCTTGCATTGCTGTCAACAAAATCATGAGATAGATGTTCTGGGCTCTGCTACTCTTTAGGCGTGCTTTCCCAGCTGGCATGTATTTGAGACACTTGGGTTTCAGGCTGCTGTTAGCTTGTGATGTACACCAAGCATGCATGCCAGACCTGCAAATAATGACCCAATTGAATAAAAGTATCTACCGCTCAATTGCATGCAGCCAGACATGACATGCTGTTCATGTCTGGCTCTTGACTAGTCATGGGCTAGCTCACATATCCAGGTCTCAGCAACAAACCACAAATTTTTGTGTGTCTGCATATTCAACTGCCTCTGAGCTGACTCCAGGCGCATTTGTTGGCGCATTTCTTTGAATCTTGTTTCACTTGGCTGTCCACTGTTTGGCGCTGTCACAAGGACTCTGTGCGGCAATGTTCTGTGTGTGCTTGCAGGCGTTGTGGCGTGTTATCCAAGCCTTCAGATGCATGCCATGCGAGATGCCAGAGGCCTCCACTCTGACCTCAAGAAGACTGCCTCACTTGAGCTGCTGCACCAGCAGCAAGTGGAAGCAGAAGAGCGGCAGAGCAGCTTGGCAGCGCCTGACAGTGGACTCGGATCAAACCTTAGCGCTGCTGTGAAGGGGCGCTTCTTAGGCAGAAAGAACAGTGGCGGTGGGTGCTCAAATCAAAAGCGTATAGTCAGCGTATTGAGCTCATTCAGCTCAATCAAACTTGCTGTACATGGTGTTGTCTATACAACCTAGCTGTCTCTGGTCTTTCCTCAAGCATCTTGCTCACTGCATGGCATGCGTTCATGGCTGTGTGATATAGGCATGTCCTGTTTTTGACACAGACTTTGGCACGGCACATGCAAGCGCAGTGGCAGACTACTGTACATATGTCGCGTGCACTGCTGACAGACTAGTTATGGGATGCAAAACTGCAGGCATGGTTGCAAATGCATCTTCAGGTTATATTGCAGCCAGCAGATGTGACATGTTTGTTGCTTGGCTGTCTATAGGCAAGGAAGCTTTGCTGCCTAGGCATCAGCGTACTAGCAGTCAGGGCATTCCAAATCTTGACAGGCAGTCTTCCGGCATCAAGGCAGTGCACTCAAGACATAGCTCACCTACTAGAGGTTTGGTTGGCCTCAAAAGCCCCATCAGGGATACACAACACCGGCTGCAGAAAACCCAGAAGTTGCTGGATGTGCTTCAGTTTGGTCAGCTGCATGAGCAAGTCTCAGGACAGCAGAAAGGTCATATAGAGCGGTTTCTGGTTGATGTTTTGGCAGCGCAAGACTACAGGAATCGAGCTCCAACTGATGTGAGGCAGATTCTTCCCCTGAGGAAAGTTCCTGAGCTGCAATCTTTGCTGCCCCCGGAGAGGAGACACAGAGCAAAATCTGGCAGCAAAGCCCACAGGCATCATGACAGTAATGCAGCTGGATATGTACCACTGATGGAAACAGTATCTTCTGTGGCGTCAGTAGGCTTGATGGATGAGTCACAGCTGCAGGAAACGGCCCCAGTTTTGCGATTGTCTGCTGACTTGTTGAGAATTCAAATTGATGCTGCGCCATCAGGTCAGACAGCATATGCTCAGTGCTAGCTTGCAAACACATCAGATTCTGATGCCTGCTGCTGGTAGAACACGCTGTCAGATGCCTACTTGCAGTAGGTCACACACACTGCTTCCTGCATGCAGCTTTCCAAGCACATCACTGGGCAGCGAGCAGCTGCTGGATAGTCATGCAGAAGCATCAGACACAGATGCATTCCCATCAAGCAGCTCGCATACCTCAGCTGCAGATGGGCAAGCAAACTCTGCACCTGCCAACAAGGCCAAAAGCCTAAGTCAAAACAGCAAACGAGGTGACGCCGCCCACCTCACTCACCAGCCTCACGACCCCTCATCACATCCTCTCCCTGACGCGGCTGCCTCAGCAGCTTCTAACCTCACTAATGCAGCTGCCTCAGCAGCTTCCAAGGCCGCTGACAGCAACACAAACTGGGCAAGTGCCTTCAAGGATCAGCTGACAGCAGCATCCGACAAAATCACATCAGGTTTTCAGTTGGCCACAGTGAACGCATCTAGCACCCTGTCAGTAGCGTCAGGCAAGGTTGCATCCGGTCTGCAACTTGCTGCCAGCAATGTGACTGCCACACTGGCTTCCAAGGCTTCCGGAGTTGCTGCAAAGGCCAGGACCACAGCCCAAGGTCAAAGCACACAGCAGATTCATAGCACGGCAAAGGAGCAGCTCACAGCAAAGCAGCAAAGCAAATCAAAGGGGCAGAAGACAGTCAAAAGCCCTGCTTCAAAGAAGGGTTCAGCAGGGCCTGTCGTATTCCCATGGGATGTCAAGATGGCAAAGCAGACAGTCATCAAAAGGCACTTTGAGCCAGCAGAACCGCCCAGCACGTGTCACAGCAGGCACTTTACAGCTCTTGAGAGCGCTGGCTTTCTTCACAACAAGACACCTGGCCAAAGAGCAGCCTCTCAGTGAAGAGACAGACAGAACAATGATGTCCATGATGCCGGAGCTTGAGTTGTTAGAGATGCATGGAGTAGTTTCTCCACTACTTGTGCCTTTCCATGGAACTTTGTATGGGAAGCTTACACGGCAGACAGAAGACAATTTTCGCAAGGCTGCAGTTGTGCACTGTACTGGCCAAGATGGATACCTATCGTGGCATGTAACGACACCTGCCATAAAGCTGTAAGTGGCTTTCAATCATGCCTTTGGGTAACAACTCTCCATCCATGATGTGTGTGTGAGCTGCTGTTAACAACAGTGATGGTGGCTGAGAAAAGCACCTGCTTTGTCTTGGGTAACCTGGTGTGCTTGGTAACAAGGATGACCATCTTGAACCAATCTCTAGTCACAAGCTCACAAGAAGCATGGTGACGCAACGCTGTCAAAGTCTGGCTGTACCATTGTGTTCTTGCTGCTTTTACTTCTAGCTGTAGACACTATGTTAGCCTGCAAAATGCTGCCATCATGCAGCATGTGAAAACCATAGCTGTTGAAAGCAGCTGAGTTCACTGCCAAGTCACTGTTCCTGAGGACTACATGCCACGCAATGGTACTGAGGAGAAGACTATATACATTCCTGCAAGGATTGCTTTGAAACCCAGCTGCATATGCAGTCAGGGGGCAGTTGTGACAAGTTTAGACCATGGTTGCAGCTGACAAGGCTTGCCTAAACAGCTGCTGTGCATACAGAAAGTTGGCATTTGCAATCATTTCAGACCAAAAAGCGCCCCAAAAAAGGAGACCTCAGACCCACAGCATGTCCCAACTGAGTTGCTGTGGCCCACAGATCGCTGGCAAGTCTTACTCATGACTGCTGCTGTGTATGCAGAGAGATGGCAAGTGCGATGATGGCAGCACTGGCGAAGAAGACCAGGTGTTTTGTGACTTGGGGACAGACTGCTCAGACTGTGGGCCCTGGACCTTCAGCGTACCAAGCCAACAAGCCAATCAGACTCTGCCAATCAAGCTGCTACACAGTAGGCAGGTCAGTGCCCTTTGTGTACTGCCCTTCCCTTCCAATCAAGCTGCACAGTAGGCAGGTCAGTATACTGCCCTTCCCTTTCAGACGAGATGCAGCAGTAGGCAGGTCAGTGCCCTTTGTATATTGCCCTTCCTTTCGAGATGAGAGGCAGTAGTAGGCAGGTCAGTGCCCTATGTGGTCACCTGTCCCCTTTCATGTACTCTGCCTAAAAGGCAGATCAGTGCCTTTGTCTACAAGCGCTCCCTTCCTCCTGCCTCTAATGAAAATGTCAGCAGCATGCAATAGCCCGTACAGATTGCACTGACATGACACTGCAGAAATACCCAAGAAAGCAAATTAGTGTGCTTGGTGGTAGCTTGATGTGTTCATGAACAAGAACCTGGGGAAAGCAAATGCTTGCTTGGTTGCAGATTGATGTGTTTGTGAAGAACACAAGTACTGTGCCCTCCTTCCAAATGGCACACGAAAGTTGTGTGAACTACCGACATATTACTGCAGCAACTGCCAAGAACAAAAATCAGTTTGCTTGGTTGTAGATTGATGTGTTTGTGAAGATCACGAGCACTGTGCCCTCCTTTCAAATGGCATACACCAACCCTACAAAAGATGTGGATGGGAACAAGACACCTGCGAAAAGTAAATGTTTGCTTGGTTGCAGATTGATGTGTTTGTGAAGAACACAAGCACTGTGCCCTCCTTTCAAATGGCATACACCGACCCTACAAAAGATGTGGATGGGAACAAGACACCTGCGAAAAGTAAATGTTTGCTTGGTTGCAGATTGATGTGTTTGTGAAAAACACGAGCACGGTGCCCTCCTTTCAAATGGCATACACCGACCCCACAAAGGATGTAGATGTGAGCGGCCAGATGGAGCACGGGGGAGTGGTGGAGATAGGGCTCACCATGATGTGGTACAAAGCCCTGAAGGACAAGTGCATCCAGCGTGATGGATCTAGAGCTCTGGTGGTTGATGTTGGCGGTAACTTTGGCTGGTATTCTATCTATGCTGCTACTCTGGGATGCAGGTTGGCTCTCTGCTCCAACTTGTTGTTTGAACTTTTGGCATCAACCAAGGAGAACTGCTGCTTGCATGCAGTACATTGGCAACACCTTATTTGCATGCAATGCACTTGCTGAGCACATGCGCAAGACCTTCATGTTGTCAAAATCAAGATTTGCAGACCCGCAAATTTATTTGAGCATCCAACATGCAAGTCTGTACTTGAGTGGATGTGCCTGTGAACATTGAGTTTCATAGGCTTTGCCCACTGGATCCTATAAGCTTTGCCTATTGGGTCCCATAAGCTTTGCATGTTGGGTCTCATAAGCTTGTCCCCACACATCAAGGCTGGCAGAATCAGTTCATAGCTGTTCTGCTCTGATTCACATCCCTCACAAAGCATGTAAAGCAACCCCATCAAGAGGACCAGCATGTCAACAGAACCCTCAGGAAATCACACTGCATGGCAACCGAATCAAAAGGCTGTGGGCTGTCATCCAAATCGCATTGCTCACAAAGCATGCAGCAATTTGAGCCCATCAACATCATCAGAATTCTGCTGTTTGACCAAACTGCTGTTTGTCAGCAGCATCATGTGGCTACTATCTGAGCATGTTCATGTGCATCCTCAGATCATCTAGTCACTGCGTGTTCCAATGATTGTTGGATCAGTGCGTCTTCAAATGAGATCCCCACCTCCTCCACCCCACCACCCCACCCCAATCAAGTGAGTCATAAGGGCACAAGATGTAGTCTGACTGGCAGTGCTGTGCTGTGCAGAGTGATCACATGGGAGCCTGTGCCACATTTCAGAGCCTTTCTGGAGTACAACCGTCAGCTGAACCGTCTTGAAGATCTGATTGACATCCGGGACACAGCTGTGGCAGAAGTGAGTGGGGTGACATATGACTTGACGGTGCCTCAGAGGGGAATCTGGGGCACTGCTGGCATAGGGGGGCTCAACATTGATGGGTAGGACCCCTTGCTGAGTCAGCAATGCTGACTGCTGAGACAAAGCCTCATACAGGAATCTCAGGACTGTACATACCCAATCATACAGAAGACAAGTATTGACTCAGTTACTCAGCAAGTTTGCTTGTGAGTTTGCTTGTGAGTGAGTGAGTGAGCAAGCGAGCGAGCAAGCAAGAGAGGGAGTGAGAAAATGAGTGAGCGAATGAATGAGTTGAGTGAGCAAGCAACCGAGTGAGCTGAGTGAGTGAGTGAGTGTAGTGACCATGCAGCTTGTGGAAAAACACTCAGAACCAACATGCAGCACTGCCAGATATGCTGTCATGATCATGCAGACTCTGTTGTTAAATGTGGAGCCTTGTCTAACCACCAGAAGAGGACCATGCCGCAGTCAATCAACAAAGTTCAGCAGGCAATAGTCCAGTAAAGTGTGACAGCCGCACACTGAAATTTAATCATATGCCAGCTGTGCATGCACTGCAGCCCACAATGCACATTGTGCTGACTGTGCACCTCGCATCATTGCTGGTACATTGACTGCCAGAACAGGACTTCATATTGGAAGCTGCTCATGACTGTATGTAGTTGGACCTAGGGGAATGCCTGTGTTCAATGGATGCATGACTGAATGATGCTTGAGCACCTACACAACAGGCATTGTCACTGAGTATTGTCTGTGCTGACTGTGATGTCTGTGTTGACTGTGTTGTCTGTGCTGACTGTATGTAGTCTGTGCTGACTGTGTTGCCTGTGCTGACTGTGTCGTTTGTGCTGTCTGTGTTGTCTGTACTGTCTGTGTCGTCTGTGCTGTCTGTGCTGTGTGTGTTGCCAGCCAGTCACAACTGTGACCATCGCAGGTCAGTGGACAACCAAGGTGATTATGAAATAGTGAAAGCGATGGGAGAAAGGGTTGATGAGGTAGTGGGTGAAGATGTGGTGCTGCTGAAAGCGGATGTGGAAGGCCTTGAACCTGGTGTGATTGAGTCTGCCAAAGGCTTGCTTGAAAGCTACAAGTGGGTAGACTACTTCCTACCTGTTGTCATATTGCATGCCTGCATGAAACCTGAAAGCGGATGTGGAAGGTCTTGAACCTGGTGTGATCCAGTCCGCCAAAGGCTTGCTTGAAAGCTACAAGTGGGTAGACTACTTCCTACCTGCTGTCAT
>JAABUP010003679.1_pt1 | contig 26759 bp, 22 predicted proteins | sample 5559201 | NCBI WGS metagenome assembly JAABUP01 (sample SAMN10711887, study PRJNA513373) | rock metagenome | isolation source: Antarctica rocks | place: Antarctica | reverse complement strand
ACCGGGTTGATCTCACGCCAGCCCAGCGCGGCTCGGAGCATCGCTGTCCAGGTGGACCACGCCGACTTGCCCACGCTCAATCCTGGATACGCCCAAACAGTCAAATCTACTGTGCAGAGGTACTAGATGAGGTAAACGCGCTTTGGGAACTGTCGCGGTTCACCCTAATCCCTGGAAAGGAGGCTTTGAGCGCTTTCAACTTCTATTTGCAGGCCGAATACAGAGTGAGCGTGACACAGACCGCAATAATCGATGCAATCCGCATTGCGGAGATGCCTGCCGAAGTGGCCTTGCTCGTCGAGATGCTACAGGCGTTGTCTAGCAGCAATACGCCGAGTTGAGCGATTGTGGCCATAGCGTAAGTTCTGGTGACGTTACGATTCGGAACTATGGACTTTCGCAATCGGTGAGATTGTATTGCGCAATACCTAATGCGACAGGCTCGCACTCCTGGTCTCACCCTATACCCGATCTTTTAAATCTCGCTAACTCTCTGATCTTGGATGAGCGCGGTCATTCAGCCTACACGCTCGCATTACACCGGCTCCAAACGGCAAGCCATATTACGGCGGTCACTGCCACCCCAGGCGTATTTGTAAGCTTCTTTGCCACGGAGGAAATTAGCTTCCCGCCGCGCCTCCGTAACCGCCTGCTCAAGCATGGCGGCGAGCAACAGCGTGCCGGGGCTGACAAAGGAGTGGGCGGCGTCGAAACCGCTCAAATAGAACAGGATTTGGTCCGGGCCGGCCAGCAGTGCGTAGCATGCCGCCGCAACCTCCCTGCCAATCCATAGAGCCTGCAATCGAAGCGCACCGGCCTGTAGCAGTGCGGGCGCAGCGTCATGGTGGAAGCCAAGGACGCCCGAACCGGCAAGCGTGCCGGGTTCGCCCTGTGCCGTCCAGCGCGCTTGATGCAGGCGGACGAGTTCAGACAGCAGAAACTGCACCGTCGCCGGCCCGGCCGTCTCGATGGTAAATCCACCGCCGCGGGCCGCCCGGTTGCGGTTCATCCGCAGCTTCCGCAGCGTGTTCGCCGGCACGACATCGGCCAACCCGGCGACAGTCGCAGGCAAAGCTAACACCGGGCAAGACTGCCCTTCAGCCCAATGCACACGCCAACCCGCCGGCGCAATGCCAAGCAGCGCCGACCCCGGCGGCACCTCAATCAAATCGCACACGTCCACCCCATCCGCCCGCGCACGGTCCAGCGCCGCCTGCAACAGCGGCCCCACCGCCACCCCCGGCTCCAACAACGCATCCAAATGGTCCGTAGTGCCCGCCCCAATCGGCAGCAGCTTGCGGACCCCCTGCTCATCCAGCCGATACAGCGGCAGCACCCCCGAAAGCCGCCCCTCCGTCCGCCGCACCGCCACCCGCGGCGCCCCGGTGCCGAAATGCCGCCACCACGGCAGCAGCCACGCCGGCGACGCAAACGGCGACGCGCCCGGCACCCGCCGCCACAACGCCTCCCACTCCGGCGCAAGCGCCCACAACGCCGCGTCGGTGTCCAGCAAGGCAACCCCGGTCATGCCGGCGCGGCGACGCGCGCCAGCATCCGGTAGCGCTCGATATACGCCGCCGCCATCTGCTCGATCGAAAACCGGCGGCGCGCGGTCTCGCGGCAGGCGGCCGGGTCGATCATGTCCACCCGGCGGATGGCGGCGGCCATGCCCTCCGCGTCGTCCACCAGGAAGCCGGTGCGGCCGTCCTCCACCACCTCCGGCAAGGCGCCGTTGCGGAAGGCGATGACGGGGGTGCCGCAGCTCGCGGCCTCCATGGCGACCAACGAGCTGGTCTCGGCGACCAGGCTCGGCACCAGCAGGCAGCGGGCGGCGGCCAGCAGGCGGCGCTTCTGGCTGAAGCCGACGGGGCCGAGATAACGGCGCCGCCGGTCCAGCCGGGGCACGACCTCGGCATGGAAGTAGTCCTGGTGCGCCGCGTAGGGGAACACCTCACCCGCCAGCAGCATCGGAACCTCGGCCGCCCTTGCAGCGTCAAGCGCCAGGTGCAGCCCCTTCTCCGGGCACACGCGGGCCAGCATGAGCGCATAACGGCACTTGCGCGGCTGCACGACCCCAAGCTGCGCCACGGGGACCCCATTGGGAATAGGCGGCAGCAGGCGCGGGCCGGGCGGCATGCGGCGCATCTGGCTTTCGGACACGCAGTTGACCCAAATCCCGTCGCGGCCGGGCGCCAGCGCGCCGGGCGGATACCACTCGGGCGGCAGGTGCAAGGTGGCGAGCACCGGGATGCCCGGCGGCGGCAAGCACGCCTCGTAGTCAAGCCCGTGCATATGGATGAGATCGACGTTCCGGCACCGCACCACCTCGGCGGTGAGGCGGTGGATCGCCTCCTGCCCGGCCCACTGGATGGCGTTGTCAATCGGGCGGTCCTTCGGCGGTGCTGGAAATGACCACAGCTCCCCCGCCACCGCGGACCCCTCGCAGGCGATCACGATGCTGCGGTGGCCCGCGGCCACCAGCGCGCGGTCCAGGCTGCTCAGCACCTGTTCCGAACCGCCGACCGCGTCCGGGCTGACGGGCGCCAGCGGATAGGCGATGCTGAGGACCGTCAGACGCTGCACAGGGCCTCCCGCGCCAGCTCGCGCCAGCGGGCGCCGGTCATGCTCCAGCCCCAGTGCTCGTAGTTCAGCCGGCCGGGCAGCGGCGGCGCGGTGAAGTCGTAGGCTGGCGCCGGACGGAAGTTTTCTTCGAGCGTGCCGAACGCGCCGAGCACGGCGGCCTGGGTTCGGAAGCAGTCGAACATTGCCCGCTTTTGCGCCTGCTCGGCGTCGGTGAGGGTGACGGCCACAGCGTCCGGCCCCGGCAGGAAACGGCCGGTCAGCAGCGCGCCCGCGGGATCGGCGTGGTATCCGGCGAACTCCAGCACTGGGCGACATCCGGCGGCGGCGTGAACGGCGAATGCGGTGGCGTCGTGGTCGGGATGGCCGCCCTCGTAGGCGTGGGTGATCACCGCCTCGGTCCCATGCATGTCGAACAGGCAGGCCAGGGTGCGGGCGAGGCCGGGCATGTCAAGGCTGGCGTCCTGGTCCGTGACGTCCAGTTCGGCCGCCTCTGGCGCTACGCCTGCCACCCGCAGCGCAGCTATCAACTCGCCGCGGCGGGCGGCGGCGTAGGCCGCCGGGGCATCAAAGCCGGCCGCCGCCGCGTCCGCCAACTGCCGCGGTGCGCCGTCTGTCACATGAACCAACAGCAGTTCCGGCAGCAGGTGCAGGCTGCCGCCCGCGGCGATCGTCTCGTCATCCGGGTGCGCCACCACCAATGCCACCCGGCAGCCAACAGGCTGGCGGGACGCCAGGCCGTGCAGGACGGCCTCCACCGAGCTAGCCAGCCACGGCCTGCGGCAAGGCAGCCCCGGCCATGCCGCTCCGCACCCGACCCGGCGCATAGCGGCGGATCATCGTGCCGCAGAACTCCGCGAACTCCTCCGGATGCGTGGGGACGGCGGTGTGGTGCGGCCACTGCCCCTTGTGCTCCGGCGTGAAGCAGAAGGTGGCGGTGACGTTGAAGCCCTCCAATGCACGCATCTGCCGGTCGAACCACGCCTCCGCATTCGGGCGGTACCAGTCGGCCCAGCTCAGCCCGGTGCGCAGGTAGGTCACGCCCATGTCGCGCATGTGGCGGACGGCGTCGTCCAGCCGGTGGTCCTCGAAATGGAACCATTGGCACAGGCCGATCTCGGGGGCATACTCGTGGAAAATCTTGGCGGCGCGCTTCGGCCGGCCGTGCTCGTCCAGCAGGCCCATGTGGAAGTGGCGGTAGTAGCTGCTCCCCTCCGCCTCGCGGTGCCGGGTCGTAGCAGGCCATGCGGCTGGAAGGTCATACAAGCTGTACCACTGTATGCGCTCCGGCCGCTTCGGGCCAAGGCCCAGCAGCAGCTCCGCCGTGCGGCGCAGGCCCCACTCCTGCACCTCCTCGGCGCCGAACGTCGAGATGCCGACCTCGCTGACCCAAAGCGGCAGGTTTGTCACCGCGCGGATGCTGTCGAGCTTCGCCGGCCACTCGTCCAGCATCCAGTGGTTCCAATCGAGCGGGAAGCCGTGCACCGACACCGCATCGAGGTCGGCCAGCGCGCCGTGGCCCTGCAGCACGTGGATGAAATCGGGGTCGATCGGGCTGATGCCGCCCAGCACCCGCGGCAGGCCCGGCGCCTCGGCCGCGATGGCCTGGCCGGCCAGCTTGGTCATGCGGGCAAAGGTGGCCCAACCGGGATCGTTCTCAAAATCCCAATGCGACTTGTTGTTCGGCTCGTTCCAGATCATCGCGGCTTCGATCATGGCCTATCTCCCTGGGCCGCACGCGGGCTGCGAAGCTGCGCTTCCAGCGGGGTAGACGGCGCCATAGCGCGCATCCGGCAGCGCCGCGCAGCGACAAATAAAAACCTCGTCCTCCGGGTTGCTCTCGATGGCGAACCCGGCCGCGCGCAGCATCGCCGCCGAACACGCGGCGTTCGGCGCCCACCAGTTGGTATTGTCGTGCGAGTAGCTGCGCTCGATGAAGTGCAGCTTGGGATAGCCGGGATCATCGAAGACCGCCGTCTCCCAGAATTCGTAGTCGTCCGCCAAAGGCAGCACCGCGCCCGACCCGCGCTGCATCGACTGGAACACCAGCAGGTCGCCGGCCACGTGCTCGCGGATCAGGTCCAGCGCCAGCAGCGGATGGCGCAGGTGGTACAGCACGCCGATGAAGAACACGACGTCGAACCGCTCCGCCAACTGGCCCACGTCGTAGACCGACATCTGCCGGAACTCGATGTCCAGCCCCTCGACCTCGGCGGCGAAGCGGGCCTGCGCCAGATAGTCCTCGTCGAAGTCGATGCCCAGCACCCGCGCCGCGCCGCGGCGGCGCATCTCCATCGAGTAGAAACCCGCGTTGCAGCCGATGTCGAGCACCGTCTTGCCCGAAAGGTCCGCCGGCAGGCTGTCCTGGAAGCGCTGCCATTTCACCATGGGATAGTCGCCCAGGAAGTGCTCCGGCGCGGTTTGGACGCCGCGGAGCCGCATGTTGTGGAACCATGGCCCCAACGCCTGCGCGCGTTGCCGAATGGCCTCCGTCGTCCAATCCTTGGCGATCAAACTGTGCTTCCTTCAAGTGTCACGAGAGGTTCGCCGGACGTCGCCAATGGCACGCGGAGCGGCGCTTCCAACGTAGTTGCGGCGTGCGGCGGGGCCGGCGCTGCGGCCTGCCCGCCCAGCAGGCGCATCGCCTCGCGGTAGCCGTTCAGCGTGCCGACGTCGACATAGCTGGTTCCCGCCCGCACGCCCCAAGCCGCGTTGCCTTCAGCGAGCCAGGCGTTCACCAGGGTGCCGATATACTCGTCGGCCCGCTCCCGCCGCAGCCAGAGCCGGTGCAGCGCGTGCAGCGTGGCGCCGGGCATCTTGAACGCGCCCCATACCCAATTGGAGCAGGCGGCCTGCGACTTGACCTGGATCTCGCGCACGCGGCCGTCGGCGTCCAGGTCCACGGCATCGAACAGCTCCGGCTTCTCGACAGGGAACAGCAGGAACGTCAGCCGATCGTCCGGCAGGCCGCACAGCGCGTCCGCCGGGAACCAGACGGTGTCCGGCAGGCCGACGATCACCGGCTCGCTGGCGGGAACCAGCGGCAGGGCGCGGAAGATGGCGTCGCACAGCCCAACCGCCCCGGCCTGGCAGACATAGGCCACGTCCACGTCGCCGACCGCGCCGCCGTAGTATTGCAGAATGTCGCTTTTCCACGGCGAGATCACGAAGCAGATCTTGTCCGCCCCGGCCCGCACCATGCGCTCGATCAAGTACTCGCTGACCGCGCGTGGCCGCTCGACGCCGTTCGCGTCCAGGCGCGAGCCGACCGGCAACAGCTCCTTGCTGAACGCCAGCGGCTGGATGCGCGTCCCATTGCCGGCGGCTGGGATGATGCCCCACATCAAACGCTCTCCTGCGATGGTCTCATCAGACGCGCTCCGGCGACGATCTCATCAAACGCGCTCCGGCGACGGCGCCGTCTCGAACGCCGCCACCATCTCCGCCGCCCGGCGCGCGGCGCTGTGCTCCGATAAGGTGCGCTCGCGGGCCCGGCGCGCGATCGCCGCCAGCTCGTCTGGCGCGGTGCGCAGCGCCGCGAGCGCGTCCTCCGTCGAGTGCGCCACCAGGATTTCGCGGCCGGGCTCGAAAAAGCTGTCGAGGCCGGCCCAGGCGTCGGTCAGGATTGGCACGCCGCAGGCCGCCGCCTCGAACAGCCGGCCGGAGGGGCACCAGCCCATGCGGGCCATCGCGTCGCGGGTGACATTCAGGGTGACGCGGGACGAGCAGTAGAACGCCGGGTGCTCCGGCGGCGGCAGGTGATGCACAAAGAACGTATTGGGCGTCCACGGGAAGCCGTCGGGGTACTGCGCGCCGCCGATCACGAAACGCTGGCCCGGTAGGGCACGGGCAGGCTCGACGAACAGGCGTTCGAGCGCCGCCTGCCGGTCGGCGGCGTAGGTGCCGAGATAGGAGAGCAGCGCGTCATAGGCGGGGCGCGGCGGGGCCGGGCGGTGCAGCGCCGGGTCGACGGAGCCGTAGAGCGGCGCCACGCGGCGCGCCCCGAGCCGGGTCCGCAACGCCTCCAGCGCCCCGCCGCCGGTGTAGCTCAGCACCAAGTCGAACCCAGCCAAGCCGTCCGTGCCGATGTAGTCCACGCCCTCCCCGGCGTCGAGCCGCGCCAGGGTCACGGGGGTGTCGAGGTCGTAGAAGCAGCGCAAGGCGGCGGCGCTGTCCTGCAGCAAACGGGTCGCCGCGAGTGCGTCCGGGCAGTAGGACGTGACCATCCCGACATCCGCCCCGGCCAACGCGCCGCGCATGTGCGGCAGCGCAGCGGGCCAATCGGGATACAGCACGAGTTCGCCGCCGTCGGGCAAGGCCCAGAGGTCGCGGTGTTCCCGGTAGTACGGCACGTCGCGCTCGAAAAACACGACGCGGTGCCCGGCCGTGAGCAGCGCGCCGATGAGGCCGCGCCATAGCGCCGCATGGCCGTTGCCCCACGAGCTGCTGACAGCCAGGCCGAAGATCACGATTTTCATGGTCTTGGCCTCATGCCGTCACCGCCCGCGGACGGAGCCGGGGGCGCTGCCGCGTGCAGGCCCGCGCGGCCTCGTCGACGTAGGCTTCGAGTTCCGCCGCGCGGTGGTCGCCGGTATGGGCCGCCAGCACGCGCGCCCGCGCCGCCTTGGCGACCGAACGGCGCCGGTCCGCCGTCATGGTGCGCAGCAGCGCCAGCACCTCGGCGGCCGAGCTGGCGATCAGGATTTCCTCATTGGGGCGGAAGAAGGCGTCGAGCCCGGCCCACCAGTCGCTGATGATCGGCACGCCGCAGCACGCCGCCTCGAACAGCCGCACGCTGGGACTGTGGCCACAGCGGATCATGTCGGCGCGGGTGACGTTCAGGGTGAAGCGCTGCCCGGCGTAGAAGGCGCGGTGGCGGTCGGGCGGGAGGTGCTCGATGCGGTCGACGTTGCCGGGCCAGTGGACGTCGCCGGGGTACTGCGGCCCGGCCACCACGAAGCGACCGGCGTTCCACGCCAGCGCCGGTTGGCACAGCAGCGCGTCCACCGTCGGCTGCCGGTCGAGGCTGTAGGTGCCGAGGTAGCCGAGGTCCCAGGACAGGGCAGCGTCCGGATCGGGCCGGTACACCTCCGGGTCGGCCGAGCAGTAGAGCGCCCGGGCCATGGCGGCGCCGAGCACACCCTCAAGGTACTGTAGGGTCGGGCCGCCGGTGAACGACAGGTATAGGTCGAAGCCGCGCAGCAGCGCTGGCGTAAGATAGTCGCATGCATCGTCGGCCAGCGCCGTCAGGGTCACGGGGGTGTCGATGTCGTAGAACGCGGTGATCCCCGTGGCCAGGCGCTGGACCAGCGCGCCGACCGCTACGCCGTCCGGCACATAGGACCCGACCACAACGAGGTCCGCCGCCTTGATTGCGCCGGCCCAGCGTTGTTGCAGCTCCTCAAGCCCGGTGTAGAGCCGCGTGTCGCCGTAGGGCGGCGCTGGAAGGTCGCGATGGTCGGCATACCAGGGCTTGTCGTGCTCCAGGAACAATACGCTGTGGCCGCGCCGCGCCAAGCCGCGCACCAAGCCGCGGAACGTTGTCGCGTGCCCGTTGCCCCAGGACGAGGTGATGGTCAGGCCGAGTATCACGATCCGCACGGTCGAAGCCTAATGGAGCCGGCATGTTGCAGGGGGCAGGCGCACAGTGGGGCGGTCCTATCGCAAACCTTGTCGGCCTACAAACCCCAAATCGCCTCGGGGTTCCCCGGTGCACTGCGCTGGGCCAAGGCGGCGAGGTCCGCGTGCAGTTCGGCGAGCGGGGCTATCCAGTGACCGGGGCTGGGTTGTCGGTAGAGGCGGATCGAGTCGTACCAGAGCGTGCTGCGGCCCAGCATCCAGCGCCAGTCGGCCTCGGCCGGCAGCAGCAGCCAAGTTGGCCGGCCCAGCGCGCCGGCCAGGTGCGCGACCATGGTGTCCACGGTTATGACCAGGTCCAGGCTTGCCATCAGCCGGGCGGCGGCCGTCACGTCCGCGCTGCGGTCCCCGGTGTCGAGCAGCGGAGGCGCCCCGGCACTGGCGAGTTCCTCCAAGCCGGGGCCTCGTTGCAGGCTGACCAGCCGCACGCCGGGAACCTGGCCGAGCGGTGCCAGGGCGGCGAGCGGCACGGAGCGTCCAGGATCCCAGCCGCCGGCCCGCCAGCACAGCCCGACGAGCAGGCCCGCCGCCGGACAGGGCAGCGGCTCGGCGGACAGGTAGGGCGCGCCGTTCGGGGCCAGCCGCAGCGCGTGGGCCAGCTCCATGACCTCGACATCGCACTCCGGGGCGGGCGTCGGCGCGTCCGGGCGGAACGGCACCACGCGGTCTGGGCCTGGGAGGGTGCGCAGCAGAGGGACCAGCTCGGGTTGCGCCTCCACCGTCAGCTCGGCGACGCGGGTGCGGAGCGGCGGGAGGTAGCGGCAGAATTGCAGCGTGTCGCCCAGCCCATGGTAGCAACGAACCAGCACCCGGCGCCCGTCGAGCGGCCGGCCGTCCCACACCCACCGCATATGGTAGGGCAGGGCAGGGTCGTCCCGCGTGGCCGGGTCGCAGGCCGCGAGCACCGCGTCGCTCACCGTCCAGGCCTTGTCGAACAGGCCCGCGCGCATTGCCTCAATCCAGCGGGCGCCAGCGTTCCTGGAGCCTTGATGCGGCGGGCGTTGAGCCAGAGAGGGATGCGGCATAGTCAAGGCCATCGGTCCACCACGTTGACCGGTGGCAACGTGGCGGCGCCATCCGCGTTGCCTCGATCTTGTCCGGCGACAACTGGAGCCGCAATGCAACGTCTATCCATAGCCCGCGCCGCCCGCCGGCGCTTCGCGGCCCTGCGCGGTTTCCTGAGGTCGGAGAGCGCGGGCGGGCTGGTGCTGATCGTCTCCGCCTTGGTGGCGCTCGGGTGGGCCAACTCGGGGGCGGCGCCGGCCTACCATGCGCTGCTGCAGCATCGCCTGGGGCCGGCTGGGTTGTCGGAGCCGGTGCACGTCTGGATCAACGACGCGCTGATGGCGCTGTTTTTCCTGCTGGTCGGGCTGGAGCTGCGGCGGGAGATCACGGAGGGCGAGCTGGCGTCGCCGGCGCAGCTCGCGGCGCCGGGGTTGGCGGCGCTGGGCGGGATGCTGGCGCCGGCGCTTATTGTCGTGGCGCTGAACTGGGGGGACGCCACGGCGCTGCGCGGCTGGGCGGTGCCGGTCGCGACCGACATCGCCTTTGCGCTGGCGGTGCTGAGCGTGCTGGGCAAACGGGTGCCGATGCCGCTCAAGGTTTTCCTGACGGCGCTGGCGATCATCGACGACCTCGGCGCCATCGTCGTGATCGCCGTGTTCTACACGAGGGGCCTCGACTTGGCGGCGCTCGGGGGGGCGGCGCTGGTTTGGTTGGGGCTGCTGGGGCTGAACCGCGCGGGGGTGCGCCGGCTGTGGCCCTATATGTTGGGCGGCGTCCTGCTGTGGGCGCTGGTGTTCCGCTCCGGCGTGCACGCGACGTTGGCCGGGGTGGCGCTGGCCTTTGTCGTGCCGATGCGGGCGCGGCCCGATGAGGAGCAGGCGCCGGCGGAGCGGCTTGAGCATAGGCTTGGCCTTTGGGTCGCCTACGGGGTCCTGCCGCTGTTCGGGCTGGCGAACGCCGGGCTTGGCTTCGATACGCTGCCGTCCGGGGTTTGGTCGGATAGGCTGGCGATTGGGGTTGCGCTGGGCTTGTTCGTCGGCAAGCAGGTTGGCGTGTTCGGCGCCGTGCTGCTGGCTGCGCGCCTGGGTTGGGCCCGGCTGCCGGCGGGGGTGACGCGGCTGCAGCTTTATGGCGGTGCTGTGCTGTGCGGGATCGGATTCACCATGAGCCTGTTCATCGGCGACCTGGCGTTCCGGCAGGGTCCGCGCGGGGACGAGATCAAGTTGGCGGTGTTCGTGGGGTCGCTGGCTTCGGCGGCGCTGGGTTTGCTGATCCTGCGCTTGGCGTCGCGGATGAGGGTTGCGAAGTCGGTTGTTGTTGCCGAGTAGCGGACATCGGCCAAGCGCGCGATGAGCGGTCGCAAAGCCGCACATCCCGTTGCGTGCGGCGAATACGGTCATTAATCTCCGCAGGGAATGCAGCGAAAAATTTACATCCATGAGCGGCCAGAGTGGCCGGCGTTCCGGTGGAACAGCGCGGCCCTCGCGAATCAGCTCGCCGCCGTCCGGCACCACCAAGGGCGGTTGTTAGGCCGCATGGAGGCACTTGGGTTTCGACTGCAATCCGAGACAACGTTGCAAACGCTGACACAGGACGCACTCAAGACCAGCGAGATCGAAGGCGAGTTGCTCAACCGTGAACAGGTCCGCTCCTCATTGGCGCGGCGGCTTGGCTTGGAGAAGGCCGGTGTCATGCCGGTTGATGGAAGGGCCGATGCGATTGCCGCAGTTGTGCTCGACGCAACGCAGAATTTTGAGCGGCCGTTGACGGCAGAGCGCTTGTTCATGTGGCACAGGTCGCTGTTTCCGGCTGGTGGCGCGGGCCGGCAGCCGATCACGGTCGGCGGTTAGCGGACCGACGCATTTGGCGCCATGATCGTCACTTCGGGAAGGCCGGGCCGGGAGCAAGTACACTTCGAGGCGCCCTCTGCCGCGCGGGTGCCAGCCGAGATGGCGCGCTTCCTGATTTGGTTCGAGGACAAGGCCGATACGACCGATCCTGTCCTCAAGGCAGCCGTGGCGCATTTCTGGTTCGTGACGATCCATCCCTTCGACGACGGAAACGGCCGGATTGGCCGGGCCATCGCTGACATGGCGCTCGCCCGCTCGGAACGAACCAGCCAACGCTTCTACAGCATGTCGACGCGGCTGCGGGTGGAGCGGAAGGCCTACTACGAAACGCTGGAAGCCATGCAAAAGGGCGACCTGGACATCACAGCCAGGCTGGGCTGGCTTCTCGCGGTGCTCGACCAGGCATTATCCGACGCTGAGGCGATCCTGGCCGCGACGATCCGCAAAAGCCAATTCTGGGAGGGCTTGGCCAGGCTGCCGATCAACGAGCGCCAGCGCAAGATGCTTGGCCACCTCATCGACGGCTTCGAGGGGAAGCTCACGACATCGAAATGGGCGCAGATGGTCAAATGCTCGCAGGACACCGCCTTGCGCGACATCACCGGCCTGATCGAGTGCGGCGTGCTGGCGCAAGACGCGGCGGGCGGCAGGAGCACCAGCTACAGCCTGACCTCCGTCAGCGACCCTCCCTTCAGGTGACAGCAACGGGCCGAGATCAAGCCTTGAAACTCTACTGATTGAGCGCAAGTGAACGTTCATTCTCACTCAGGCCCACCCATGTCCCAAGCCGTCCAGCAAGCGCACCCCCGCCAGCGCGTCATCGACGCCGCCATCGCCTGCTTCGCCCGCTCCGGCTTCCACGGCGCCTCCATGCACGACATCTGCGTCGGGGCCGGCATGAGCCCCGGCGCGCTCTACCGCTACTTCCCCAGCAAGGTCGCCATCATCGCCGCCATCGCCGAGGCCGAGCGCACCCAGCATGCCGCGTTCTTCGAGCGCATGGCCGAAGCCGACGACCCCGTTGAGGCCCTCGCCAGCATCGGCATCGACGCCCTGGAGCAAATGCTCGCCGGCCCGACCGCGACCCTGTGCGCCGAGACGATGGCGGAGGCCATACGCAACCCGGACGTGCGCGACATGTTCGACCGCAACATACGCGAGGCCAGGGCCGCCGTCGTCGCGGCCCTCCAGCGCGGCCAGGCCCGCGGCGCCGTCGACCCGGAACTCGACGTCGAAACCGCGTGCCAGCTCATCATGGCCATGGGCGACGGCCTGTGCGTGCATCAGGCGCTCGACCCGACGCTCACCGCCGACCGCTTCCGCCCCGTGCTGCAACTTCTTCTCCGCCGCTTCCTCCGGCCGCAGGGGACACCGGTATGACCAAGATGACCTGGACCCTGCTCGCGGCCCTGCTGCTGGCGTTCCCGGCCCACGCTGCACCGGTGCCCGTCGCCGAGCCACGGCCGCCCTCCGTCACCGTCGTTGCCGCCACCACCGGCCCGATCACGGAAACCGCTGTACTAACGGGCACGCTGGTCCCGCGCGAGGAGGTGCTCGTCAGCCCGCAGATCGAGGGCCTCGCGCTGACCGAAATCCTGGCCGAGGAGGGAGACGGCGTCGCCGCTGGGCAGGTCCTGGCCCGGCTGTCCCGCGACGTGCTGGACGCCAGCGTCGCCCAGAACGCGGCCCAGGTCGCCCGGTCCGACGCCGCCGTCGCCCAGGCCCGCAGCGGCATCAACGAGGCGCAGGCCAACCGCGTCCAGGTCGACCTGGCGCTGGCCCGCACCCGCGACCTGCTGTCCCACGGCAACGCGGCCCGCGAGGTGTTCGAGCAGCGCCAAGCCGCAGCGCAAACGGCGGCGGCCCGGCTCGACCTGTCCAACAACGCCCTGCGCGCCGTGGAGGCCGACCGCGCCTATGCGGACGCCCAACGCCGCGAGCTGCTGATCCGCCTCGCGCGCACCGAACTCCGCGCCCCGGTCGCGGGCATCGTCAGCCGCCGGGTCGCGCGCCTGGGCGCCGTCGTCATGGGCGCCGGCGACCCGCTGTTCCGCATCATCCAGGACGGCGCGGTCGAGCTGGAGGCCGACGTGCCGGAAACCTCGCTCGCCAAGCTGCGGCCGGGCCAGCCCGCCCGCATCGACACCGCCAGCGGTGCGCGCACCGGCCACGTCCGCCTGGTGTCCCCGGAGGTGAACCGCGCCACCCGGCTCGGCCGCGTGCGGGTCGCGGTCGACGGCGACGGCCCGCTGGTGATCGGCAGCTTCGCCCGCGCCGGCGTCGAGGTGGCGCGGCGCGATGGTGTGCTGGCCCCGCTCTCCGCCGTATTGTTCCAGCCGGACGGCGCGGTGGTGCAGGTGGTGAAGGACGGCCTGGTGGAAACGCGCCGCGTGCAGGTCGGCCTGCGCAACGGGTCATTGGCCGAAATCCAGGACGGGCTGCGCGCAGGGGAGGCGGTCGTGTCGGTGTCCGGCACCTTCATCCGCGACGGCGACCGCGTCGTCGCCGTGCAGGCGGGCGGCAGCTAGCCATGGCGTTCAACATCTCGGGTGCTGCGATCCGCAACCCGATCCCGCCGCTCGTGCTGTTCGTGGTGCTGACGCTGCTGGGCCTGGTCGGCTTCAACATGCTGCCCGTCACTCGGTCGCCCAACATCGACATCCCGCTGATCTCCGTCACCGTCACCCAGCCCGGCGCGGCGCCCGGCGAGCTGGAGACCCAGGTCACCAAAAAGGTCGAGGACGCCGTCGCCAACGTGACGGGCGTGAAGCACCTGCTGTCCACCGTCACCGACGGCAGCAGCCAGACCGGCATCGAGTTCCGCCTGGAGGTCAGCAGCGACCGCGCGCTGAACGACGTGCGCGACGCCGTGTCGAAGATCCGCGCCGACCTGCCCCGCGGCATCGACGAGCCGATCATCGAGCGCGTCGACATCGTTGGCCAGAGCATCCAAACCTATGCCGCCTCGGCGCCGGGGATGACGCTTGAGGGCCTGTCGTGGTTCATCGACGATACCGTGCTGCGGGACCTGCAAGGGGCGCAGGGAGTCGGCCGGGTGGCGCGGATCGGCGGCGTGACCCGCGAAATCCGGGTGAGCCTCGACGCCGACCGCCTGGCGGCCCTGGGCATCACCGCGGGCGACGTGAACAGCCAGCTCCGCGCCACCAGCGCCGACCTGTCCGGCGGGCGCGGCGAGGTCGGCGCGCAGGAGCAGGCCATACGCACCCTTGCCGGCGCCCGGACCTTGCAGCAACTGCAGGACACCCGCCTCGTGCTGCCCGGCGGCCGTGAGCTGCGGTTGTCCGACGTCGCCCGCGTCGAGGACGCCTACGAAGAACCCCGCGACTTCGCCCGAATGAACGGCGCGACGCCCGTGGTGTCGTTCGCGGTCTACCGGGCCAAGGGCGCCAGCGAGGTGACGGTCGGAGACGCCATCGCCGAGCGGCTGGCCAAGCTCGCCGCCGCGCATCCAGACGTGACGTACACGCTGATCGACGATGGCGTGCGCACCGCCCGCGGCAGCTACCTGTCCGCCATGCACGGGCTGATCGAGGGCGCAATCCTAGCGACGGTCGTCGTGTTCATCTTCCTGCGCAACTGGCGTGCCACCCTGCTGGTCGCCGTCGCCCTGCCGCTGTCGATCATCCCGGCGTTTGCCGCCATGCTGGCCATGGGCTTCACGCTGAACTTCGTCAGCCTGCTGGCCATCACGCTCGTCACCGGCATCCTGGTGGACGATGCCATCGTCGAGATCGAGAACATCTTCCGCCACATGCGCATGGGCAAGCGCCCGTTCGAGGCGGCGGTGGAGGCCGCGGACGAGATCGGCCTGGCGGTCATCGCCATCACCTTCACCATCATCGCCGTGTTCGCCCCGGTCAGCTTCATGGGCGGCATCGCCGGGCAGTTCTTCAAGCAGTTCGGCCTGACGGTATCGGCGGCGGTGCTCGCCTCGCTGCTGGTGGCCCGGCTGATCACGCCGTTGATGGCGGCCTACCTGATGCGCCCCGTCGCCGCCCACGCCGAGCGCGACGGCTGGGTCATGCGCGCCTACACGCGGTTCCTGCGCGCGACGCTGCGTTGGCGCGGCGTGACGCTGCTCGCGGGCCTGCTGGCGTTCGGCGTGTCGATCTGGTCCACGACCTTGCTGCCCACCGGCTTCATCCCGCCGCCCGACGAGAGTCGGGTGGTGCTGTCGATCGAGCTGCCGCCGGGTTCGACGCTGGCCGACACGCGGGCGGCGACGGACCGCATCGCCCGCGAGTTCCGGGGGGTGCCCGAGGTGACGACGGTGTTCGTCGTGGGCGGCACGACGCCGACCGGCGCCGGCGCCGAGATACGCCGGGCGAAGATGATCGTGAACCTCACCCTGAAGGGCACCCGCGCCCGCAGCCAGAAGCAGATCGAGGCCGAGCTGACGCAGCGGCTCGCGACCCTGCCCGACGTGCGCGGCTGGTACGTGAACGACCGCGGCGAGCGCGAGCTGTCGGTGACGGTGCTGGGCGACGATGCCGCCGCGCTGAACCATGCCGTGGCCGGGCTGGAGGGCGGGATGCGCCGGCTGCCCGGCTTTGGCAACGTGGCGCCCTCGGCCGGGGCGGACCGCCCGGAAATCCGCGTGGTGCCGCGGGTGGACGAGGCCGCGCGCTTCGGCGTGTCGACCGAGGCGATCAGCAGTGCCGTGCGCGTCGCCACCATCGGCGACGTGCCGGCCAACCTGGCGAAGTTCCGCTCCGGCGACCGGCTGATCCCGATCCGGGTGCAGGTGGACACGGCGCTGCGCGGCGACCTCGGGGCGTTGCAGGCGCTGACCGTCACGGGTGCCGGGGGGTTGCCGGTGCCGCTGCTGGCGGTGGCGGACGTCGAGCTGGGGCAGGGGCCGGCGAGCGTCGAGCGCTACGACCGGGTGCGCCGGGTCGTGCTGGGCGCGGACCTGGTGCGCGGCGTGGCGCTGGGGGACGCGCTGAAGGCGGTGTACGCGCTGCCGCAGGCCAAGGACCTGCCGCCCGGCGTGCGCCTGCAGAACGGCGGCGACGCCGAGATCATGGCCGAGGTGTTCTCAAGCTTCGCCCTGGCGATGGGGGCTGGGCTCACGATCGTGCTGGGCGTGCTGGTGCTGCTGTTCCGCAACGTGTTCCAGCCCGTCACCATCCTGCTGTCGCTGCCGCTGAGCCTGGGGGGCGTGATCCTCGCCTTGCTGCTGACCGGGGAACCGATCAGCATGCCCGTGGTGATCGGCGTGCTGATGCTGATGGGCATCGTGACGAAGAACGCGATCATGCTGGTGGACTTCGCCATCGAGCGGCGGGCCGAGGGCATGGGGCGGGCCGAGGCGATCATCGACGCCGGGCGCAAGCGGGCGCGGCCGATCGTGATGACGACCATCGCCATGGTGGCCGGCATGGTCCCGAGCGCGCTGGGCGTGGGCGACGGGGGCGAGTTCCGGGCACCCATGGCAATCGGCGTGATCGGCGGGTTGATCGTCTCGACCGTGCTGTCGCTGGTGTTCGTGCCGTCGTTCTACACGGTGATGGACGACGCATCGCGCGTGGCAGGGCGGCTGTTCGGGCGGCTGCTGACGCCGCGCGATGCCGAGGCGCCGGCCCCGCGTCGCAAGCCGGCGAAGGCCGCGGCGCCGCCGGCCGCTGGGCAGCAGCCGGCGGAGTAGGGCCTGATGCGTCGGCGCCGTGCGCCGCTAGTGTGCCGGCGCCGTGCGCCGGCGGGTTGGGGCATGGGCCGGTGCGGCCCGCTTCCGGGCGGGTGCGGCGACCGGGGCGGCAATGGGCTGGCCCTCGCCCGGCGTCACCGCCACGTCCACCTGGAGCGGGGTATCGGGCACTCCGGCCGTGCGCGACCGCAGCGCCACGGTGAACCTGTCAGCTCCCACGTAGCCGGCGTTGGCGGTGTACTCGATACGGGTTTTCTGGTTCACCGGCTGGATGTAGACCCGGCCATGCGCCGGGCGCGCCTTCACCAGGGCAAGGCTGAACGGCTGCCCACCTTTGTTCGCCTCATCCTTGTCGGCGACGAACACGCCGCACCAGCCGTCATTGGTCATCGTGATCGTCGCCGGCGCGGCTGCCGCCGGGTCGACCGTGGACGGGGTGCAGGTCTTGGCGATGCCCTCGTTCTGCAGGTCGACGGCCTGCCCGCTCGGCGCCGGCTTGGCGGCGCAGCCGGATAGGGCGATGGCAGCGGCGAGCGTCGCGATCAGTTTAGTGTGCAAAGGCGGCTCCTGGTCGGCAGTGAGGCGCTTGACTGCCACATGCGGGCCGTAACGCCAAGCTATCGAGCGGGGCGGCCAGCGGGATAGCCGGGCGGCACCTGCAACAACCCGCTTGCATATCTGTACTGAGGATGATTTATACCGGACTCAGAAAGAACTGGCGACGCAGGACACAATGGAATTGCGACCCGCACCGGACGCTGGCTTTGTTTCCCAGTCCTGCGGTTGAAATCGGGCGCGGCGGCGCCGCCCAGCCCAGCGCAGCCGCGCGAACGCCGCCATTCGCCATCTGATGGCGCCCGTGCACAGCGCTGCGCCACTCCGGCGGCTGCGTATGCTTCTGCTGCCGTCGATGCGCTGGCGGCCCAACTGGGACGCCTTCACCCTGGGCAGCTACCCCGATCCCGTGCGGATGTATGATCTGTTGGCGAGCGAGCATGGCATCGACACCACGCTGATCGATCCCACGGGATTGCCTTGGAACCCGTTCGCCGGGCGCCACCAGGTGTTGTGCGGCGTCGACCCCGTCCGCGCCGTGACGATCCTGACGCGGCAGCGTGCGGCCGACCTGGTGCTCGCGTGCTTCGAGCCGGGAGCGGTGGCGCTGCTGGCGCTGCGCCGGCTCGCCCGGTTTCGTGCGCCGGTCGCCATCGTCGACATCGGGCTGACCGAGGTGTGGAAAGTGCGCGAGCGCATGCTTGATTTCGTCGTGCCGCGCGCCGACGCGATCTATCCGCTGGGCAGCAACCAGGTCGGCTACATTCACCGGCGCTGGCGCACAGGCGCGGACGTGCGCTTCATCCACCAGCATATCGACACCGAGTACTACCGCCCCGGCGCGCCGTCGCCCGATGGGCCCGTGCTGAGCGTCGGGCACGATGGCGGCCGGGACTTTCCCACGCTGCTCGCAGCATTCGCCGGGCTCGATGCGAAGCTGGTTCTCAAAACCGGCCTGCTTCAGCAGGACATGATCCCGGACAATGCGCGCCTGATCGACGAGCGGCTGAGTGCGCCGGCTTACCGCGAGTTGTTCCTGCGGTCGCGGTTCGTCGTCGTGTCGCTGCGGCCGATGACGACCGCAAGCGGCGTCAGCACGGTGCTGGAGGCGATGGCGATGGGCAAGGCGCTGGTCGTCAGCGACAGCCCAGGCATCCGCGACTACGTGATGCACGACGAAACCGCGCTGGTCGTGCCGTGCGGCGACGTGGCCGCCCTGCGCGCGGCCATCGGGCGCCTGATGCACGAGCCTGATACGCGGGCGAGGCTCGGTGCCGCGGGGCGCGATTTCGCCGAGCGGCACTGCTCGTTCCCGGCCCACGTGGCGAAGCTGGCAGCGTCGCTGCGTGAGCTGGTGCCGCTTTGACCGCGGCCGGGCCGTAAGCGAAGCCGCGTTCGCGTCCAACATTGGGGGGCTGCTTGCAGAGCGAGCCGTTGATGAACCCAGGCGAGCCTGTCCCGACGCCTTTGGACCGGTCGGTCCTGGCCCGCACCGCGGCCGGCACCGGCTGGATCGTCGGCTGGCGCATGGCAAGCCGGCTGCTCGGCGTCGCCAGCACGCTGATCCTGGTGCGCCTGCTGTCGCCGGCGGACTTCGGCCTTGTGGCGCTCGGAACCACGTTCACCGTCGCGGTCGACACGTTTTCCGCTCTCGGCGTCGAGGACGCGCTGGTGCGCGAGCCCGCGCCGAGCGCTGCGACGTACGACACCGCGTTCACCCTCACGCTGCTCCGGGCCTTGCTGACCGCGCTGCTGATCGCGGCTGCCACCGTCCCGGTCGCCGGCTTTTTCAACGAGCCTCGGCTGGCGAACGTGCTTTGGGCGTTGTCGGCGGGCATGGCCATCAGTGGGGCCGCCAGCGTCGGCACGGTCGACTTCCGCCGCGACATGGCGTTCGAGAAGGAGTTCGTCCTGCAAATCCTGCCCCGGCTGATCAGTGTGTCCGTAACGATCGCGGCGGCGCTGATCTGGCGCAGCTACTGGGCGCTTATCGCCGGCATCCTGGCCGGGCGCGCTCTGCGGACAGGATTCGGCTACCTGATGCACGGCTGGCGGCCAAGGCTCACCCTGGCGGCCTGGCACGGCCTCATCGGCTTCTCGATGTGGAGCTGGGCTGTCAGCATTGTGCAGCTTCTTCGGGACCGCGTGGACATTTTTGTCGTGGGCCGGGTTATGAGCCCGGCCGCGGCCGGCGTTTACGCCATCGGAGAGGAGGTGGCCGCCCTGCCGACCACCGAGGTGGTGCTGCCGCTCTGCCGGGCCTGTTTTTCCGCCTTTGCCGCGGCCGGCCGGACTGGAGCGGGCACGAGCGAGGCCTTTATGCGGCCGGTCGCCACGACGTTCCTGATCACCTTGCCCGCTGGACTCGGCGTGTCGCTTGTGGCTGATCCTTTGGTGTCCCTCGTCTTCGGCGAAAAATGGCTGGTGGCCATCCCGGTCGTTCAGATACTGGGAGTCGTCGGCGCATTCATGGTATTTGGCCTGGTCGCGTCGACTCTGCTGGCCGCCTTCGCGATGCTGCGGCAGGTGTTCGTCATCACTTTGGCCTGCCTCGTGCTCCGGCTGGCCATATTGCTGCTGCTTGTCGGCCACTATGGAATGCTGGGCGCGGCAATAGGCGCATCGGCCGGCATCTTGCTTGAGCACATGCTGGCATTGATCCTTGTCTTCCGTCGGTTCGGCCTCAGCGTCGTGGAGCTGACCCGCCGGGTTTGGCGCACCGTCGCAGCCGCGTGCCTGATGGCCGTCGTCTTGGTCTCCTGCGGCCTTGGCTGGACCCGGGTCGAAGGCGACGCGGCGGCCGTCGCGGTTGCACTTTCCAGCGCCGTGGTGGTGGGCGCCGTAGCCTACGCCACGTCGCTCGTTGGCGTTTGGTGGCTGTCCGGGCGCCCGGCAGGGGCCGAGGCCGACCTGCTGGCGCTCGCGGCGCGCCTGGTCCATGGAGTTCGGCGGCGCCCCCCAGCGTCCCTGGAACAGGCTACGCTGCAAAATACCGGTGGGTGAGGCTCCGCACGAGGGGCGGGCAGTCGCCGAACCGCCGCAGGCAATAGTCCCGGATGGCGAGCAGGACGCTGAACGCCAGCAGCGCGCGGTGCCGCAGCGAGGACCGGCCGGCCTCCTGCTCAAGCATGAGGGCCTGGCGCACCTCCCATGCCGCCGTCCGCCACGCGAACCGGCGCCCGTGCGCGTCGAGGTGGCGCTCCGCGAACAGCAGCCGGTTCCGGGTGATGAAGTACCGGTAGAGCGGGTTGCGGACCCCCTTGAACGACCTCGCGCCTTTATGCGCGACGACCGAGGCCGCGACGTAGTAGTTCACCAGGCCAGCCGCACGGGCGCGAAAGCACCAGTCGACTTCGTCGTAATTCAAGAAATACTCCTCCGCCAGCAGCCCAACCGTTGCAATCGCCGCTCCGGTCATCAGCATCGAGCACCCCTTGACGGCCAGCGTCGCCGTCGGGCGGCCATGCGGAGGCAGCGCCTCGGTCCGGCAAGAAACCTGCCGCGGATGATGGGAGCGCTCGTCCATCACCGTCCCGGCGAATTCGGCCCAGCCCGGCTCGGCCGCCGAGACCACCAGGGAGCCGAGCGCCGCCGCCCCGGTCGCCGCCGCCGCCTCGACCAGGTGCGTCAACGTGTCCGGGCGGACCAAGGCGTCGTTGTTCAGCAGGTAGACGTGTTCGCACCCGTCGGCCTTTGCAGCCCGTATGCCGACATTGCACCCGCCCGCCCATCCCAGGTTGCCCCCGGACTGCAGGACCTTGAGGGCGGGGTTCCAGCTCCGGAGGCGGGCTTCCGACCCGTCGGACGAGGCGTTGTCGACCACATAGGCCTCGAAGCGCGGGTAGCCGAGGAGACCTATGCTCTCAAGGCACTCGATCGTATCGGCCCAGCCGTTCCAGTTCAGCAGTATGATCCCGACCTTGGCCGGCCCGGCGCTGGAGGCGCTCACGGTCGGCGCCTCACGCTCCCGTGCCCCCGCGAAAGGCAAGCTGCAGGTAGGCCACGTCCCTTGAATGGCCGAGCGAGAGGGCCACAGCGGCCAGGCCGAACAGCGAGTAGATGTTTTCCCGCAATGAGGGCCGCAGCCGGATGTTCGGATTGATCGGCTTGAGCACGTCGACGCTGAAGCCGCTTTTCGTGAGGGTCCGCTCCAGGCTTTTCAGGGTGAAAAAACGGAAGTGGGTCCGGTCCAGTACGCCCTCCTCCTTGTAGTCCCAATCCCTCAGCACAAGCGTGTCGAAAAGGTTCTTGAAGTAGCGGACATTGGGCACGGAGCCGACGATCACGCCGCCTGGAGCTATCTTTTTTCTGATTTGATGCAAAAACGCCTCGTGGTCGGGCATGTGCTCAATGACGTCGTTGCAGATGACGACATCAAAATAGCCATCGGGCAGCCGCTGCTCCGCCTCGTCGTAGGTGCCCAAAAGAACCGTGTGCATGTGCGCCTGTGCGATGCCTGCGGATTTCGGGTCGGGTTCCACTCCCCACAGCTCCTCCGTTCCTGCGATCGATTTGGAAAACCGTCCCTCGCCGCAGCCGATGTCGAGCACGGTCCGCCTGCGCTCGGGGATGAACGCCATCATCTCCGGCCGGGCGTGCCCAAAATATTCTCGATGTGTTGCCATGGTGCCTCCTCGTTGGGCGGAGTTCCAGCCAGGCGGCAGCCTTCCCGGAGGTTGAATGCCCAAGCGGGCGGGCGTCGCAGTCTTAAACTATGTTTTATGTTGGAACCGCAATGTTATAATTGGCCCGGCCATCGTGTTGCGGCGCCCTGCAACCAGCATTGCCCTGCGGTGTTCGAGGACCAGATAACTGCTGCACTGCACGCAGCGAAGGAACTTGGGAATGGATGGCGGATCGGGACCGGGGCGATCCACGGCGCGCCAGCCCAGCGAGTGGGGCTATTCCACCGTCATCGACAACGCTGCCCCGCCGCCGCCGCAATCGCTGGATTGGGGCAGCCCGCCGCGTGTCCGGCGAGACCGTCAGCCAGACGCCCCGCCGAGCAAGCCGGACCCGCGCACGAGGCCCGTCGCCGACGACGAGAACGACGCCAAGCAGGACAAGGGCGACGAGAACGGCGGCGAGCCGACGAAACAACCGGTGCCCCGGTGGAAAAAGCTGCTCTATTGGGCCATTGGCCTGCTGATCCTGGCCGCGCTGGTCATCGCCGGCGTGCTGTACTGGCTGCAGGCCCGGCACTTTGAGACCACCGACGACGCCTTCATCGACGGCTACATCTCGCAGATCGCCTCGCAGGTGTCCGGCCGCGTGACCCGCATCGCGTTCAACGACAACCAGCAGGTGAAGGCCGGCCAACTGCTGCTGGAGCTCGACCCGCGGGACTACCAGGTCAAGCTCGACCAGGCCAACGCGCAGCGCATGCAGGCGGCGGCGCAGCTCGACCAGGCGCAGGCGCAGCTCGGCCTGCAGCAGGCGAACCTCGACCAGGCCCTGGCCAACGTCCGCGTCACCGAGGCCGACCTGCAACAGGCGCAGAACGACCTCGCGCGCTTCCGCGCCGTCGACCCCAAGGCCGTCACCCGGCAGCAGGTCGACACGTCGTCGTCCACCGTGCGGTCGGCGCAGGCGCGGCTCGACGCCAACCGCCAGGCCGTGGCCGGCGTCCGCGCGCAGATCGCGGCGCAGCGCGCCAGCGCCGCCGCCGCCGAGGCCGGCGTGAAACAGGCCGACGTCGCGGTCGAGAACGCCCAGCTTCAGCTTTCCTACACCCACGTCACGGCCCCGGCGGACGGCCGGGCCACCCAGCGCACCGTGGGCCTCGGCAACTACGTGAACCCTGGGCAGTCGCTGCTCGCCGTGGTGCAAAACCGCCTATGGGTCACGGCGAACTTCAAGGAGACCCAGTTGGCGCTGATGCAGCCCGGCCAGCCGGTGCGCGTCCGGGTGGACGCCTGCCCCGGCCTCGACATCAACGCCCGCATCGACAGCTTTCAGGCGGGGTCGGGTTCGGTGTTCAGCGCGCTGCCCGCCGAGAACGCCACGGGAAACTACGTGAAGGTCGTGCAGCGCCTGCCGGTGCGCATCACCTTCGAGCCGCAGGACCTTTCGGGCTGCCGGATGGTGCCGGGCATGTCGGTCTCGCCGCGCGTCACGGTACGGTGAGGGCGGGGCGGTGAGGGCCGGGCGTCGATGGCTGCGCACTGATGGCTGACAACACCGAGTTGCCGCGGTCCGCCGCTGGCCCGAACTCGCCTTGGCTGCTGGCGGTCATTGTCTCCATCGCGACCTTCATGGAGGTGCTCGACACCACGATCGCCAACGTGGCGCTGCGCCACATCGCCGGCAGCCTGGCAGCCAGCCAGGACGAGAGCACCTACATCGTCACCAGCTACCTCGTCAGCAACGCGATCATCCTGCCCATCAGCGGCTGGCTGTCCAACGTGCTGGGCCGCAAGCGTTTCTACATGGGCTGCGTCGCGCTGTTCACCTTTGCATCCGTCGCCTGCGGCTTCTCGACCAGCCTCGGCATGATCCTGTGTTTCCGCGTGCTGCAAGGCATCGGCGGCGGCGGCCTGGCGCCCACCGAGCAGTCCATCTTCGCCGACAGCTTCACGCCGAAGCAGCGGGCGCTGGCGTTCTCGCTCTACGGCTTCACCGTCGTGACAGCACCTGCGGTCGGCCCGGTGCTGGGCGGCTGGCTCACCGACAGCTACTCCTGGCACTGGGTGTTCCTGATCAACCTGCCGGTCGGCCTGGTGTCGCTCGCGCTGACCTGGCTGTTCGTCTACGATTCGGACGTGGTGAAGGCGGACCGCAAGCGCCTGCTCGCCCGCGGGCTGAAGATCGACTATCTCGGCTTCGCGCTGGTGGTGCTCGGCTTCGGCGCCTTGCAGGTCGTGCTGGACCGGTTCGAGCGCGACGACGGCCTCAGCTCGCCCTTCATCCTGACCCTTACCATCATCTCGGGCGTGAGCCTGATTGCCCTCGTCGCCTGGGAGCTGCTGCACGACCAGCCCGTGATGAACCTGCGGCTGTTCAAAAGCCCGGCGTTCGCCATCAGCAACGTCGTCATGTTCCTGTTCGGCCTCATCATCATCTCGACGACGCAGTTGCTGCCGCAGATGACCCAGGAGCTGATGGGCTACGACGCGACGACGGCAGGCATGACCTTGGGCCTGAGCGGCGTCCTCTCGCTGTTCATCATGCCGATCGCTGGCCTCGTCACCGGGCGGCTGATCCAGCCGAAATGGCTGATCTTCTCGGCGCTGCTGGGCACGGCGGGGGCGCTCAACTACGCCTCGGGCCTGGATATCCAGGTGTCGTTCTGGAACATCTCGCTGTCCCGGATGCTGCAGGTCGTCTGGCTGCCGTTCATCTTCATCCCGCTCTCGGCGGTGCAATTCATCGGGGTGCCGCCCAGCAAGAACAGCGACGCCAGCGCCATCATCAACCTGATGCGCAACCTCGGCGGCAGCTTCGGCGTGTCCATCGCCACCACGCAACTGCAATGGCGCAGCCAGTTCCACCATGAGCGCCTGGCCGAGCACGTCACGCCCTACAACGGCTACGGCTTCGGGGTGCCGCTCGGGCCGATCTCGCAGGCGGTGCAGCGCCAGGCGTCCATGCTGAGCTACATCGACGTGTTCACCATCCTCGCGGTCATAGCGCTCGTGGCGGCGCCGCTCGTGCTGTTCCTGCCCAACCTTCCGAAAGGGGCGCCCGCGGGTGGTCACTAGGTTCGCCCCCATGGCGGCCCTGCTGCTGTCCGCATGCACGGTCGGCCCGAACTTCGAGCGGCCCGGCTTTTGGTCGCCGTCCTCGTGGTTCGCGCCCCGGCCCGCCTCGCGGCAGAAGCTTGAGGCCAGCATGCCCACAGCCGAGCCGGTCGACGCCGAATGGTGGAAGCAGTTCAACGACCCGGAGCTGACCAGCCTGGTGCGCCGGGTCGCCGCCGGCAACCTCGACGTGCGCGCGGCGACGTTCCGGCTGGCGCAGAGCCGGGCCCAGCGCGGCATCACCGCCGCCGACCAGTTCGCGCAATTGAACGGCAACTCGTCCTACACCCGCCAGCTCGTAAGCAAGCAGGGCGTTGTCAGCGCGATTGGCAGCGGCGGCGGAGCGGGCGGCGGTTCGCCCGGCACGCAGTCGAACGGGCTTGGCGGCCGGCAGGGCAGCTTCCCGAGCGGCGGCGGCGGTATTCCCCCGTTCGACCTGTTCCAGGGCGGCTTCGATGCGTCGTGGGAGCTCGACCTGTGGGGCCGGGTGCGCCGCTCCGTGGAGAGCGCCGACGCCACGCTCGAAGCCTCCACCGAGGCCCGGCGCTCCCAGTTGCTATCGTCTATCGCCGAGGTGGCGCGCGACTACGTTCAGCTCCGCGGCACCCAGTCGACCCTGAAGATCACGCGGGACAACTTCGCCAGCGCCCAAGAGAGCGCCATGCTGACCGGCGAGCGGTTCAAAGGCGGCCTGGCGACCGACCTCGACGTCGCCAACGCGCAGCAGCAGGTCGAGGCGACCGCCGCCAACATCCCGCAGCTCGAACAGCAGGAGGCGCAGTCGATCAACGCCATCGGCCTGTTGCTCGGCATGCCGCCGGCGGCGCTGCGGGCCGAGCTTTCGCCGCGCAAGCCGGTGCCGCCCGTGCCGCCGCGCGTGCCGGTCGGCCTGCCGTCGGAGCTGGCCCAGCGCCGCCCGGACATCCGCCAGGCGGAGGCGCAGCTCCACGCCGCGACCGCCGACATCGGCATGGCGAAGGCAGATTTTTATCCGAAGCTGACATTGTCCGGCAGCGTCGCATTGCAGGCGTTGCAGGTCAGGAACCTCGGTTGGTCGGCCGGCACCTACTCGTTCGGCCCGAGCCTGACAATTCCCATTTTCGAGGGCGGACGGCTGCGCCGCACCGTGGAGCTGCGCGAGGCGGCGCAGCAGGAGGCGGCGATCAACTACCAGAGGACGGTGCTGCAGGCGTTCACGGACGTGGACAACGCGCTGGTGGCCTATGCCGCGGAGCAGCGCCGGCGCACCCGCCTGGCCGCGCAGGCGGTGCAGAGCCGCCGGGCACTGAATTTGGCGCAGAGTCGGTTCCGCCAGGGCCTCTCCGATTTCCTGGAGGTTTTGACGGCGCAACGCACCTTGCTGTCGTCGGAGCAGCAGCTTTCGGACAGCACCGCGACCGTGTCGGCCAACCTTGTGTCGTTGTACAAGGCGCTTGGCGGGGGCTGGGAGGCTGATCTGCCTGGGGGAGCGCTGGCTGAGCGGTGAGGGCAGGGGCCTGCAACGTTCCGCCACGGCTGCGCAGGGCTTTGCATACAATACTTAACCGTTCAGGTGCTTTGCAGCCAGGGACGTCTATTTTGATTTTGTAACGTATGGGCTAGGGCGTGTCCTCAATTGGGTCTTCCGCTTTGGCGCGGAGTTTGGTTCATGGGTGGTCGGCGGGTATGGAGCTGACCGGTGCGACGCTATGGCCTTCGTGACGACCAGTGGGAGCGCATTTGCGG
>JAABUP010003677.1_pt1 | contig 26775 bp, 22 predicted proteins | sample 5559201 | NCBI WGS metagenome assembly JAABUP01 (sample SAMN10711887, study PRJNA513373) | rock metagenome | isolation source: Antarctica rocks | place: Antarctica | reverse complement strand
AATTCCTGGAGCTCCTGACTTCGTCCCATTCCATTGTTCCGGTGAAGGTGTGGAGGGGTTTGAAAGTTGCATTTTTGTAGTTGAAGTGGGTCTTGCTGGTAACGAGGTTCCCGCCCTTGTGGGCTGTGAGGTTGATAGATTTTGCTTGCTTAGTGATGTTGCAGAGGTCTTAACACCAACATGGTTCATTCCCTGGAGTCCCTGAGTGGAAGTAGGTCGTTCAGCTGTTGCTGGCTGACTATGACTGATGGAATATGGCGCAACATAATGTTTGGCAGCCTCATTATTGTCTTGGGTACTGTCTGTGGTGACTTCAGTCCCACTCCAAGGCTTCACGAGTGCTGCGCAGGATCTCACATCGCTCGTATTGCTGCTTGGAGTTGCCTTGCCCGATGGATCAATGATAGGAACCCGAGAGGGTTTCGGCGCTCTGAATAAGGAGCTGTCCGAGGGCTTTGCTTCGAGCTGAGAACATTTCTGTTTCCGTTTCCTGCGACCCATGGTGACGATGACTGTGTTAGTGTGCGTACGTATACTTGAATAGACAAACTGAACAAGTGTAATGTTTTGCGTTTCTCCGATAGTTGTGTGCACGAAAGGTTGTTGATTGACAAATGCAGAAATAAACATCAACAGATGACGAATACTGCACCAAAGGGACAAGCAACAGAAGTAAGAGAACTCGAAGCATAGTGTGCAACATGGCATCTGACTACCCACCCTTCGCCCTTCTGTTCAAGCCTCATGAGAAAGCCCACCATGGCAAAGGCTTTGAAGCATTGGTTTTGGCGACTTGACCATCAAGATCACTCTGGTCCCAGCAACCAATCAAACCTTTGTGTTCTAAATACTGCAAGCCAAAGCTACATCTGATAGTCCTATGTATCAAACTACCTCCCGGGCTTGAGGTACTGAATACTGCAAGTAACGACATTCAAGTTATAGTATCATCGACAGCCGATTCAGCGCGCGGCTGCTGAAGCGGCGGCGGCGCTTAGATACGCCGGCCAAATGCCCTTCCTAATTCGAAGAGCTTCTGGTAGTTTTACCATGGTCTTTCGCCCTGCGGAGTGTCTGAATCCACAGACACTCCACGTCCACCTAGTATTGTGGACTTTTACACGGTCAGGACAAGCTCCTGGCTATAGTCTGTCAACAACGTGAACGTGGTCTTCTACCTTTTCATCTTCCAACAATTTGTCGGCATTTCAAGCCGTTCGGAATATAAGTAGCTGAGAGAGGCCTCCCATGCCTTCGAGGTGTCAGGGACGTCCTACGTTCTAATCCAACCTTCGTTGGGTATTCTCCTTGTGGACACATCACCGGGATCCCGCTGCAAGGCTCATCCTGACTACAACAACCCACATGAAACTGCACTCAGGTCCATACGATAGTGCGAACACCTCAGTGTGCCTCACATAAATCCTTGACCTTACCTAGTCAAGCCACCGGAAGTTCCTGGGAGAGATCGCCTGCATGTTCCAAATATACATGTTGGCCCGATGTCAAACTCCACAACCTTCCAGTCAGCCGTTACACGACGTCCAGATTCGGCGCATGCCTGCAGCAGTCGAAACACTTGGACAACGAAAGCCGGGATATTCATCATGGGTTCTGCAAGCCTCCATGCTGCGGCTGCCCGTTCAACGGTCAGATCCCGGAAGCATTATCCCTCAGTCCCGACTTACTGGGCACTCCAGGGATCATCTCAAACGTCGCAGGTGGCCACAGAAAGTCGGTGACTCCTTGTTCGACCAAACATGCTCCTATCTACCAGAATATGGTCCGACTACTACTGTATGTTGCACAGCGCACCCTACGACTCGGCAACTCTAAGTGGTTCAGTCTGATTCATTAGCCCTGAAGTAAGATATGACGACGTAGCAACAAGACATCCAATATCTTCCGGAAGACTGTACTATGGGGCCGCCGTCAGACTTTCGCTGCCCCACATGCAATAGCGCGGTGGCCATCCGGCCACTTGCCCGGCGGCCCGCTGTGGATCGACGTGGTCTTGGATTTGAAGCTCTTTGTACGCTATGGCCAGATGGATCTCGCGGAAGCTTATGCCTGCAGGACAAGGGCATTTCGATGGGTAGCCTTACGCCGAGTTTCCAAATTCGTCCAATATTCTGTTCTCATGTCTTCTCCACTCGATCTGCCTGGGGCTCTTCGATGGATCTTCCTGTGGCTGCACTTCATACTGATCTTACCTAGCCTCTGATACCCCAGCAAGATCATCATCACTTCGAACTTAACTGCCCTGAACCATCTCTTAACGAGAGCAGTTCTCAGCAGGCTCATCCTTGTCACTGTGTTGTTTCATTATCGAGAACCCATCATTTCTCGGACTCGTGTTGGGCCTTATCTACCCTAAAGGCCTCTGCTACATAAATCCACAGCAGAGCTGTGACTGATTATCGAAGCATCTACGCTCAATCTCGACTGCTCTGGAACAATATCCTCACGCCATCAAGTGCTCTCATCGGATATTGCTCGGAAATTCAATCTCTTCATCATGGACCTTCGTGTTATACTGAACCCATCTCCACAGTCACAGTGCTCTGTCGAATCGGGAGAAATGACCTGGAGTTCTCGATTGCATTCACCTTACTCAGAAGCGATAAGAGCTACCCGGAGAGGACCCAGTGCCGACATTCACCGAGAACAACACAGAGGAGTGAATGGCAGCCTAACTCAATCATTGTCCTCGCATAAAGTCTCAGACAACCGCAGCAGCTTCTCTTCTTTCTCCTCTTCAAATACGTCGCTGGACTTGGATAGAGACGAGTACTGTGACCAGATCGAAGTGCAGTCTTCCTTTGCCAGAACTACTCCACAAAGCTTTATCACCAAGTCGCACCCGTCGTTGAGACCTTTCAAGAACTCAAATCACCACCTGTACAATCCTTCTTCGTCACCATCGTTGTGCTATATTCGTCCTCACTCAACCACCATGGTTTTGCCTCACTGCAGCTCCTTAGAGACGCTTGCCTCTGTGGCAACTGCAAACGCAAGTGCGAGAAAGCCTCCACACACACATGCACGAATTAGCACGATTACGGACATATCTCTGGAGGGTATACGCTTGCATTCGCAAGATTCAGATTGCTCCTCTCATGACAGCAACAGCCGTCCAAGGAGCAATCCACTACCGGAAAATCATCATCAGAGAGAAGCACCTGATGATTCAGAGAATAACCCAGATGTCATCTCCAGGGGATCATCCCATGCCAGCGGTACGGTCATACTAGACGATTTTACAGCACATCCAAGCAACACTACAGATGGTGGTCCCAGCTGCTCTTACACCGCAGGTTGCAGTACCGGGTCGCCCCTGCGCAAAGTCGTCTCGCACATTTTCGGTCGGAATAAGCTGTGCACAAGACAGATTCCTAAGGGTGTTTGGGTTCACTACTGTCGAAAGCACTACCAGCGAAGTCGATATCGTAACCCATCTGGCTTTGCACTCCTGCAATGCGATCTCGTCCGCAAACAGATCGATAGACTTGACATGTGGGGCGGTGTTTCTGACTGGATCATCAAGGTACGGAAGAGGGAGGAGTTGAGATTGAACAAGGAAAATGCAGAGCTTGCGGCTGGCCGCATAGCAGAAGACGCGGATTCTGATCAGGATGGTAACACCGCCGGAGCTAGGAGTGCTAGGGAATCAACGCCTTCAGGCAAAGAGGGCTCCTTATGCGGTTCTGTTGATTCGCATCTTCAAACGACAAGGCAGTCCACCGCCGCACCAACCTCTTCCTCATCATCTCGATGGCTCATCAAGTTTACTGGGAACGGCAAGACAACAGCAGAAGCCTTGGAGGTCCTCGATATTATCGAGTCCGAAATTCGCGATACTAAGTCTAATTTCCCGGATATCGAGATCTTACCGAATGTCTCCCCGCCTGGGACAGGGAGCGATCACCAACGCTCCCTATCGTCGTTGTCATCATCATCGTCGTCTTCGTCGTCGTCATTGGCACATGCTAATGACGCCGTCGATCATCAACAAAGGCAGGAATCTAAACGTAAGGCATCCATCAACTCCAAGGGCTCTTCTTCCGAGAGTCCAATCAAGCGTAGGACACTGAAGCGCGGCTTGAGGCCTTCTTCGTCAGATAATGATGACGACGAGTAAGGCCTTCACAGCCATCACCATGGCAGAGCGTAACACGAGGACTTTGGTTCTCCTATCTCATTTCTAATTCAGGTTATCTTCCTTTGTGTTGGCTTATCATTCTGTTTAATCTGTACAGTGTTTTCATATGATATTGGAACCTTCATAGATCAGAATATCGTGCTAGGTCAGGATTCAAGGCTCTAAAGGCGGTTCACATGATTTGGATAGAATGGAAAGGGGCACGGTTACTGGAAAGGCAAAATTGGATGGGATGGGATGGGCTGGGCTGGCGTTGGATTTCTCAAAGTAACCCTGTACGTATCTTACGAGCTCACAGCATGCGACTATGATCATGATGGCAATGAGGGGAATGTAAATAGCGTTCCAATAACCAAAAACTCTCTGCTACATGTACCTTGATGGCACGTCTGTGCGAAAGGCGCGATAGACTTTGGATGTGTTTTGACCATGATCTCGATTAGGGCGGGTCTACCGAGATCGGACTACAACCCCCACTCTTTAAACCCTCAAGGTTCTAGAATCAGTGCATCAGATCCTCTGATCTGGTATCAACATTCTGAGAAAGCGGGGTCCACGCTTGGTGAGTATATCGGGCAACTGGACGTGTTATCTTGACGTTGCATTTCAAAGGAGTAGTCGCTCATCGCTCCACCTCTATCTATTTACACGCACGGATACAGATGCTACTCTCTTATCTCCTGAAGTATATACTTGGCGAGGTTCGCTAGTCTACCATGAGTAGTACTGTCTCTGTGCGGTGATGGGTCTGTTCGGCAACGGCACCCAGACCGGTTTCCTCTGCTGTTTCTGCTCCCTCTCCTCGTGCAGACGGATCCGTGTAGCCTCTTCCTTGAGGAGTACGGTGATGCCTGGTTCCCGTCAGCACAATCAGGTCCCAGCTATCCACCCATGGTGATGGTGGAGGAGGGAGAAATAGCTCACTCGTATAAGGCGGCCACATAACGTTGATCTGGCCTCTGGCTCTATAATCCGGTTCGCGCCCGTATTTTCCCCGCCCTACCCATGCTTGATCGACGTAGATGCCAGTGCGATCATGCACGATTTTCTTTTTGCCATTCTTCAGTTCAATGTGTACCTTCCCCTCTCCTTTCGTCCCCTCCACCTCCCCCAGCCCCATGCCCCTCCGGACTATCGCCTCGTTCCGCGCGTGCTCCAGGTGCAACTTGACCTCTCTAGCGGCTAGTTTCTTGCTGAAGCGCATCTGCACGATGGCGGCTTCGATGGGCTTTCCGGCAATTTGCCGTGCGAGGGGTCCGAGTTTCTTGACGGATGTCTTGAGCATGTGTGATTTGGAGACACTCTGTCGTTCCGTGCGCATGATCTTCTCGGTTTTGGAGAGGCGGTGACGGCCGCGGATATCGCGTATTACCATCTTGCGCTGCCACCTCTTGCGGGCATCTGGATCGGGGTCTAATGCCGCGGCCATATTTGCTGGATCGCGCGCGCGTTGGGTGCTGGGAGTGGTGGGTGTTGGGGAGGGAGTATGCAGGGGTTTGGGATCGGCTTCGTCGGATTCGAAGATCGATGAGGGTGCCAGATCACCGCGGGTGAGAGAAGTGTTTTCGGCTGAGGGCTTGCGCGTGAGGTACTCGGCGGTTAAAGGGTCGGTTGGAACCATTTTGCTTTTGCGGAAGAGGTTCAGGATTGTGCGGCGTGATCGTTTGGTTTGAAGAAGAGAGGGAAAGAAGGGTGAGGGTAGTATCGAAGGGTTGGTGAAGGGCTTGAGGCCATTGGCTAAAGGACGGTCGTGGTTAGTACAACATCGTAATACTAGCAATCGGCAGAGAGGTTTGTCTACCTGACCGTATGAGGCGATGAGATGGAAGATTGATGCTCATAACGACGTTGTGATCACCGTCGTTGTGATCGTCATGGGCTGTAAGTCCAGTAGAACTCGAGCCGGATAGACAAAGGGCGCTAGGATTTCCAGAGTCGCTTGCGTTAACTGAGCGCCAATACACACGCGCGCTTGCTGGCAATAATCCACTTGCTTGCTTGCTCACTACCTTAGGCTATCGGATAAAATCTGGCGGCTTTGGAATCCAGACCGTGCTCATACGGTACTTACTAGTACGGATATGAGTCTGGTCGAACAGAACTACCTTACACTAGGCTCAAACAAGCAACGCATTGGAATTGGAACGTAACCTCTGCAATCGAATAACATGCAGTCAGTCATTTTATCAAAAGCCATTTCTCTCCCATACATGTTCTACCCCTTACAATATCAATTTCTCTTTACCGAATCCTCTGGCGCACTATCCAGGCTGTTGACAGTCGAATTTAGTCACAAATCTCTTCGACTATGAAGCTTGCGAAACCTGATAGGAGAGTCTCCAATGCTTCAATCCTTAATCTTCAACGTCCCTGGAGCGTCAGGGTAGTGTCAAGACTCCCGGCATGGATTCACAGCTTCCGTTCACAACTTAGCCAAGACCGCCATGAGATCGCCACAATTTCCCTCTGCGAATTGCCAACAGAGATACTGCAATATATCGCCAGCCTTTTACCCATTGGTTCAGCTGCATCTCTTGCTCTCTGCAGTCATTTCTTGTATCATGTGATTGGCAGTCAATATTGGCGTGCATTACGACAAGAGAATCAAAGCACTGAGAAAAGAGATTTTTTAAGTTATCTGGAGAGAGACCTGAGCAGTTTCGTGTTCTGCTATCGCTGTATACAGCTTTATCACAGAAATCCGATCGAGGGGCCGAGGTATCAGTATCGCTGGCATCGCGAGCGTCAGTGCATTCAAGAAGACGGTGTCATAACTGAGTTGGCTCCGTCATACTACTTAAAATATCAACATGTTCAGCTGGCAATGAAAAGTCACCGCTTCGGTCCAACCCGTGGGATCCCCTTGACGTCGTTAGCTTACACTTACTCTCGACTCCGCCAGGATTCCTGGCTGCAAGTGGTCCTAAGAGCTCGGATACCAGCTGATGAGCTTCTTGTGCGGGCGCAATATACGGTATTCACATGGCGCTCTCATCCCAATATTGACAGGGTCCGATTCGATATCAGACAAGTTTGTCCGCATCTTGTTACTACTTGCTATGACGAAAACCTCTTGACGCAGCTCCTTGTCTGCCGACTAGATCACCTGGATAATCCAGCTTGCCTCAAATGCACAGGGCTTAAGCAATGTCAATACTGTCCAACAGAGTTTCAGATTGAGATAGAGGACTTTGGAGATATGGACACCGCAGTACTTGTAACTGTGTGGAAGAACTTTGGCACTGGCACGACTCCACTTGACCTGAAATGGAGGGCACAAGTCCACAGTAACGACAACAACCCACTCATCTGTCGCCTCTTCGACTTTGTACCTGGTAGCATTCGGTCGGCATTCGAGGATTAAGTGCGCGTCGCCTTACGCACAAAGCACAATTAAAAGCTCTCCGTCAAACCATCATACGGATGCTTCTTCCGATATTCGAAGGCTTGACACCGCGGATCCGAGACTAAGAAGTCGGATATGCCTGAGCTTAGGTCGATGGCTAGACTATGTATCCGCGAAAGGCGTTTAATCTTACGAAATATTGAACGGACGATAGTCTGGCGTGGTGCTGAAGCAATCACAGCTGGTCTCACGAAATCTAATAGACTTTTGGAGCGTTTATAATCGATAAGGTGTCTTCGAAAGGCAGGGAGGACGCTGGGCTTTTGACAGTGGTTTTCGGTTCGGAAATAAGAACGGCATTCTTATGCTAGGCTTTTCATCCATTGATGACATTATATTGATACACTGGCAGCATGTACTTGGTCAGGGTAGAAAGCCACAGCTGCCTTGCAAAGTACGTTCAGATTTGGTAATGATTCTACGTTAATGATAATAAGGTTGCCGCGTCCACTTGCTCTTGCTTAGTCGAGTCATTTTTGATGATGGTCGTGATGATTTGGAAAGTGCACAGCTGTAGCTTCTCAGGGAAGAAGCTCTCTCCTCAACGTTTGTTTATTTATTCTGCTTCGATGTTCGATTCTCTTTTCTTCTCTCTTCACCACCAATGGCTTCAATCGCAAGTGCTGTAGGGTCATGGCTAGGAGGCTTTGTCTCCGATGCCATGAGCCACGTGCTCGCACTGGTCTTTCAAAGGTGATATTATCGCGATCGTGAGTCTTCCCCTCCCCCCCATTCCCCTCCCCCTCTTCCCCCTCCTCCTCTTTTCCCCCTTCCTCTTCCCTCTCCTCCCCGTCCCCTCCTACCCATGCACCTTCTCCCCATGCCCCTCCCCCCCATGCCCCTCCTCCCCTTTCCCCTCCTCCCCAGCACCCTCCTCCCGCTCTCATCCCCGGGGGTGGAGATTTTATAGACGCCATGGTGGCGCTCACTGCCGAGATTCGATTCTTGCGGAACGACCTCGCTATGAGCCGCCATCCTGGTCAATCTCCTGCTAATGGTGGATAGGATCGTCAATCCTAGGGTCAATGTGCCGGACTAGTTCGGTTACCTTGACCCTGGGCTCGCACATCTCTTCGGGGATGGGCGAGCACCAGCGACGAGCTCGCACTTCTACGCAGTGCTGGTGACTAGTAACCCATTTGGGTGAAGCTAAGATGAGCTCACCGTCGATCTTCATCCATCAGTTGTTTGGTATGAAATCTCGATCTTCCTCACCGTTGCGAAGCTTACGCATTCCAGGCATAGAATTCAATGTCATCTCCAACTCCCTACGCTGCGGAGCGGTCACGAAGTTCATCCGTGGATCCATCTGACCCTCCCAATATCACCCAAGTCGACATCTCTATTACTATTCTACCGCGGAATGCCCTAGTCCTTACCTCGACGTTTTCGACATTATTGCTAGCGCATTAGGGCCGCTCGGTAGGGACAGCGGCAAGGTATATTTCGGCGCTGAGCTTAGATACTATCGTCGGAGATCATAGCGTATGGAGATCTCAGGCGTGGAAAAGGTATTCCCTCTCCATGGATCTTGCACAGAATTATGTCGTCACTCGTACTTGGCCTAGAGGAGCTTCATCAATTAATGATAAAGCCGTGACTAAACTAGATAGTACTTCTTATAGATACATCTTTTCTTATGCGCTTTCTTGCTGTTTGAATATTTGGTAGTAGTAGCAGAAAAGTGATATCAAGGTCTAACAGACGCCAAAGGGTGTTGGCAAGAACTGCGTGCTGTTTTTCCAAAGCGGCAATGGAGTGGGTGAAAAGACCTTTGAAAACGGCCCTTCAACTTTAAGAGCCCTTTTCACCAGCATATCTTGTAACTTCGTAGAGTGATCGGCATTCCGGCACCCACCTAAACTTTATATCTGGTGATCTATTTAGAGAACCCCAGTCTAGAACTTCCGCCGTGATCAGAGTCATTGAAGACTTTCCATCTAGGAGAGCAGTTGTTACAAGCAACTAAGCGGTCTTCGATGGTATGTACCTCGAGCCGCGGAGCCGTTTCAAGCTCCAGAGATATATTTCACATTGTCATCAACCTCGAATTGCTCGCCATCCTTTCGCCAGTGAACCGACGCGACTAACACCTGAAGAGGCCGCGAGCTACGCAAATCTGTGGCACCGTCGGTACCAAAAGTGCGGGTCCGAAGGCCTCTATACCTGAGGAAGCCTACGGTACTCAATGCATCAAAGGCTCTTCAGTGTTCACTGAGATAAACAGAAAAGGTTTGACGGAGTCTGCATAAGAGCTCTAAGATGGATATCAACTCGCTTTTATCGCCGCAGGAATCACCTGTCCGCGAAACACCTCCTCTTTCCGAATCTTCAGCTAGGAAGCCGCAAAGGACGAACTCATCAAGCTTGACGCCGAAGACAACATCATCCCCTCTTTCACAGTCGGCGCTTCCCCCGCCAGTACTCCCGCCCAATGCGGTGGCACAAGCGCAACAAATGATGCCCTCGCCCCCAATAGTGAGCCCAATAAGTACTGGTAAGCTAGGAAGCGCCACAAGCACACCTTCTGCAGATGGGGTACGCTCAGTCAGACAGCCATCGACGCCTGGAATGGATACACTGGCAGATCTCGCGTCTATGCAACACCACCAACAGACGGCAAGAGCAAATGCAGGCGGCTTGCGGAGTGCGGAAGTCTATGACAGTCAGCTGTCTCCGTCCACCATCTACCCGAATCTACACTCAATGACGCGAACACAATCTACCACACGCTCGTCATTGGACCTCAGTATGATGGATGCGCCGGCACAAACACTTCCACCTAAAACATACACTGCCACATCTCTCTCTGAGTCAGACCTGCAAACAGTAGCTCAGCTCGTCGGATACCTTGCCGAAAACCCCTACGCCTACGAGTCGCACGTTCAGCTTGTCCGCCTTCTCCACCAAGGTCTCCAATCACACATTCATGCCGCGACACCTTCAGATAGGGTAGGTGACCCCCATACGTATGACCTGCTGCAAGACTTGAAGCAAGCAAGAGAAGCCATGGACTCGAAATTTCCCATGGGAGAAGACCTCTGGATGGATTGGATACAAGACGAGAGCATCCTGGCGCGTACACTTGAAGAGAGAATTGCAGTCATGGAGCTGTGCCAGAAAGCTGTTGAGGAGGAGGCCGGAAGCACGAAGTTATGGGTACAATACGGAGATTGGATGCATTCTCTGTATACTGCGGCACACGGTGCTACGGAGCTCGACGGAGATGGGCAGCTGGAAACGGGAGGTGATTGGTCAGAGGAAGATATCTTGGTTGGCAGAGAGGTTTTCGGGTGGCAGACCATGATCAATGTCTTTGAGCAAGGCGCTATTGCGACCAAGTGGAGAATCAATGACAGCCATTTAGTGTGGGACCAGCTAGTAGAGCTTTTGACACAAGATCTCAGAAAAAGCCCCACCGCAGAGAAGGTCCGGCAGGTTCGGACAATGTTCATTGATAGACTCCAAACGCCTCATGCTCCCTGGGACCAGACTTTCCAGGCTTTTTCAACATTCGTCTCGAATTATGACAACGCTGCGTACGAAGAGACCATGGTGACCACTAATCGAAGAGGGACAGACGCAAAACTACGATACAGTCTGCGAGAGGTCTTGGAGTTGAAGCTGCAGCGAGCTGCAGAAGCAGAAGACAAAGATACCGAATGGACCACGTTTGCAGAATATCTTGAGTGGGAGCTCGGCCAGAGTCGGAAGAAGGGAGCATTCAGTTTGGATTTGACAAATGCACTGTATCAGCGTGCGGTGCTCCGCTTCCCTACGGACACCAGCCTTTGGGAAGATTATGTGATGTTCGTGGTTGACGAGTCATGGCCCATGGGCTCCCGGATTTCTGCATTAGCAACAGTGGAGCGAGCAACACGTCACTGTCCCTGGTCGGGCACGTTATGGTCTCAATATTTGTTAGCTGCAGAGAGGGAGAATAGGGACTTTCAGGAAATTGAAGACATAAAGCACAAGGCAACGAGTACTGGTCTTTTGGACACAGGTGGCATGGAGGAGATCCTGAAAGTCCATACTGCCTGGTGTGGCTTCCTTCGACGACGGGCCTTCCAGAGAGACGCGACGGACGAAGAGCTGGATGTTGCCGAGGTCGGAATTCGATCCGCTCTGGAGAGTGTCGACACGCTCGGCAAGAAGAAGTATGGTAAAGACTATAAAGGAGATCCACGTTACCGAATAGAAAGAATCTACATCAAATACCTCAGCCAAAGTGGGAGCTGGGATAGCGCCAGGGAGACGTGGAAAGGACTAGTACGGCTACGGGGTGATAGCTATGAGTTCTGGCTAAGATATTACCTGTGGGAAATGGTCACCTGGGGTAAGCTGACACAGGGCGAGAATGCTGTGACAGCCACGACTGAACGGAGAGCGCCCACGCCAGGCTATGCAACGGCTGTTCTTAGGCAAGCGGCCAAGCGGACGAACATTGATTGGCCGGAGAAGATCATGGAAACTTTCATCCACCATTGCGAGGATCACGAGGATGTTGAGGAGCTTCAATTCGCTGTGGTACAGGTGAGGAAAGCGATGAAGGCAATCACCAAGAGGAGGGGAAAAGAGGCGGCTGAAGCGGCTGCCGTGGCCCAACAGCAGCAGCAAGACGTTGGTAACGGCCTACAACTCGAAAAACCATCTACTCATCACAAGCGAAAGAGGGAAGAGGACATAGAGCTAGTCACTGGAAGCGCCAGCAAGAGAAATCGGCCTGATGAGTTAGATGACCAGGTCAAACAGCGGTCCATGGGCGCCACATCCACTGTGAAGAGAGATCGCGAGAATTCAACCGTCATCGTTAAGAACCTGCCTCCTGAGACTACCGAGACCAGAGTGCGGCAGTACTTCAGAGACGTGAGTGTTTCACCTAGACCCAAAATACTCTGCACAGCTCTAATTATGGCTTACAGTGCGGCACGATCAATAGCTTGAAGCTCTTGCCGGAAGACGACGGAAGCTCTGCTACTGCGACCATCGAATTTGACTCGAAGGAAGACGTCCTTTCAGCTCAGACTAGGGACATGAAGACCTTCGACGGTAACGCTATCGAGGTACATGTTGGTACTGGCTCGACGCTCTTTGTAGCGAACTATCCGCCGACAGCAGATGAGGCGTACATTCGCGATCTCTTCACAAAGGTAAAACCCCGGTTCGAGCTTCCTCTACAGCAATGTTAACAAAAACTCAGTACGGCGAAATCATCGATATCCGTTTCCCTTCCCTCAAGTACAACACCCATCGACGGTTTTGCTACGTGCAATTCAAGTCATCCAGCCAAGCGAAAGATGCCACGGAGCAGAACGGCAAAGCTACAGGCGATAAGCTGAAGCTAGTTGCTAAAATTTCTGATCCAGGGAACAAGCAGAATCGTATGGGTCCTCTCTATGATGGCCGAGAAGTGTACGTCTCAAACGTCGACTGGAATGGTACCGAGGACGAGCTGAGACAGACATTTTCGAAATATGGGCTAGTCGAGAGGGTACGAATACCGAAGAATGTTGCTGGGAACAGCAAAGGTGTTGCTTTTATAGTGTTTTCGTCTAAGGTAGGTCGCGCCTTAGTCAAAGTCCAATAGTGTAGTTGCTGACGTCTTCGGTAGGAAGAAGCAAAGGCTGCTCTAGATCTGAACTTCACAAAGTTTAAGGGCCGCGACATCAGCGTCACTATATCAACAATCAATCCGGCCAAACGTCAATCTACTAACATTATAACATCCATCGAGCGATCAACAACTTCTACTTCGCCCGACCCGCAACCAAACAACAGCGATGCCGCCTCCACCAGCGCGCCTCCTTCAACCAATGCCACTGACCATAAGCCATCATTGCGAGACATACAGTCTCGCACCCTAGCTCTCCTCAACATCCCAGACACAATCAATGACGCTCGGATCCGCGCTCTCGTGGAGCCATACGGGCCCCTCATCAAAATCGTGCTACGACCGGACCATCGAGGCGCGATAATAGAATTCAAGGACGTCCAGGATGCAGGGAAGGCTGCGCTTGGCCTAGATGGACACGGGATCGCACCTGGACGTAAGATCGGAATTGGGACGGTGGCAGAGATGTTAAAGCAGGCGCCGGAAACAAAAGTGGACAGAATTGTTGCTAGTGGCGGAAAGGCTAAGAAGAAAAAGGATGACAGCGCGAAGAAGACTTCCACGTTGCAGCCAGCCCTACCAGTTAGACGTCCGAATCAACCTGGTGCGAGACGTGGGGGTCGCGGTGGCTTAGGCCTCAAGAGAGGAGGGGCTGGATTGAGTGGCACAAGGGCGCACGATGGGGTGGGACAGGATGCAAAGGATGTGGAGATGGATGGCAATACTGAGGGCCAAGGAAAGGCCAAGAGCAATGCCGATTTCAAGGCGATGTTCTTGAAGCAGTAGATATATCCTCTCCCTGTCGTTGCTTGCTTGCTGAGCAGCTTCTCGCCGATCTATCTGGCTAGAAGCATGGATCTGCACTCCTAGGAGTTTGGGGAACGCCCTGAATGGAAAAACTATTTCAACCCAACCCCCGTCTCCGTCATTGGTAACAGCCCGGCAAAATCCCAATGGTATGCATGAAACATCACCGGCGCACAACTCTTCTACCATCCTGGGTACTTGCATCTAATCCTGAGCTTGCTCGGGCCCGAATACTCATAAACCGCTCTCTCAACAGCTCCATCCAGGCCGTCTTTCAAAGTTCTGTCGACGCCGTGAGGTACGTGGAACTCTACACGAGATGCCTTAGAACTGATTGACTGGCAAGTGAATGCATCCACATTGTTTTGACCGATCTTCTGTTTGGGTATCGCTTCCAGATGATTCGCACAACCACTCTCGTTTTGATCCCAGTTGGTCAGGTCGATGCGGACTATGATGAATTCGAGGAAGTGGTAGATGTGACAGACGGCTGCCTTGTCGGGGCGGGGTTTGGAAGTTTGGATGTCTGATGTCTTATCCCTGGGTGAGCGCATGCTGGATAGACGTGTAAAGTCTGAGGGAAGGACTGTGCCGTAAGTATAAAGTAGTCAAGACGATGAATGAAATGGAAAAGCAGACTGGGTTAGTTATAACTCTTCGAAAGAGCATAGGCACCACGTCGAAGACAGACATCCTAATAATACCTTCTCTCCGTTTCCACATTGCTCAGCCGCACAATATGCCTTGCGGTCTCAGAATCGGCACCCGCGTTATCGATAAGTCGAGATAGGCGCGATAGCACATGCCAAGCGATAGTGCACGATCAACTTCGAAGTCTGACCATCAACACCACAATACAATCATCCCTCTCACCCAAAGTTTCATCTTCTTCAGTTCCGTCTCCCCTCTCACAACCCTCCCTACATACACCCCCAAAAATGGACCCCACCACCACCACCCCTCCCCCACACCCCTCGATCCTGCGCCTAACACTCGGCTTCCTCCTCGTCGGCATGGCCTGGGGTCTAACAACGCCCTTCATCCGCCTCGCCGCCGTGCACTACCGTCCTTCCCCACACGCCTCACTCTCCTCGCCGCACCTCAATGCGCTCCAGAAACGGATCTACAAAGCGTGGTTTACGGTGTGCGACTTGTTGAAGAACCCGCGGTACGCGGTGCCGTTGGTGGTCAACCTGTCGGGGAGCGTGTGGTTTTTTTTGTTGGTCGGGAAGACTGGTACGTGGTTTTGCTCTACTTTTCTTTTTTCGATTGTGTGTGGGAATGAGTTATTGAGATGGGGAAAGGGGATGGGTGAGTCGGCTGCTGATTCGGGGGTTTATATGAGTACAGAACTGAGCTTGACGGTCCCAATCACCAATTCAATGGCCTTCCTGTTCACGGTCTTGGGCGATTGGTGGGCGGAGAAGAAGGTCATTTCAAGAGGTAAGCACAGACACACACACACACACACTCGCTCTCTGTCTCTTCCCATACAATCAAGCAGCCACTCAGTCGTTGTCAAAGGGTAGCGCACTTATACTGACAATGGAGGATATGTGTAGATACGTGGATCGGGATGGCGTTTGTGCTTGGTGGGATCGTGCTGTGCGTGCAGTCGAAGAATACGTAACTTCGATTTTGTCATTTTATGGGATAAGTTTGGAATACCAGCGGTGCTGGAAAGGGCGTTTTCTGGGCTTGTTCACCACTGAAGAAGACGGTGGTTTGTGATTGGACTGACATCTTTGTTCGATTTGTGATACAGTGGCTGGGCAGTATAAAATTCAAACCTGCAAATATTTGGTTGGAAGAACGAAGCTCAACTGCCAACGATCAGGACGCTATCTGCAGGGTCATGTACACACCCGTGAAGCACGTACTAGGTGAAAGGTAAGTGACTGTATGTTCGATATTCTTCTAGATGCCTATAACATGACTATGTTTGCCAACCGGTCTGAAGTAGTGGCAGTTTAGGATAACCAAGCCTCTTCCCGTTCAACCCTCACGTTTCTCACCCTTAGTGAAGTACCCGGATCACCCGGGTGAAGTAAGTTACTTCGTGATACATGGTACAGAGACACCAAACCAAACAATCGCCATCTATGGTAAAAAGAAAGTAATCACGTGAAGGAAGAATGGCCGTCAAACCGCAGCTTGCGCATTTCAGACTGTGTGCGATGTTGACAAAGATCCACCTTTCCACCCGCTCTCCTCACTTGCCCTACGCCTTCGGATTCATCAGATGTCAATCTCAATTCCCAAATCCATTGCAGCAATCAAATCGTCGTCCATGTTTCTCTTCCTGATCGTCGGGATACCACTCTTCTTCTCCCCGCTGTCCTGCTTCGTAAATATCGGCGTCCCACTCCTCGGCGTACCACTCCTCTTCGGTGTGCCGATTTTGAGTGGAGTGTTTGTTCCACCCATACTGAGTGGTGTTCCGGCTCTGCTCCGATCACTGTTGCCTTCAAACAAGTCATCCAGACCTTGGCTGCTCATTGGCGGTGCGAGTGAGTCATTTTTGACATCGTAGTGGAACTTGGCTCGTGTCTTGACCCGAGCGAATGGGTTGGCAGAGGCTTCGCCACGCTCCACAGCAGCTTGGATGGCTGCCTCAGCTCTCTTCTCAGCGTGCTGAGCCCTGCGAACTTCTTGCTGATTGGCTTTACGATTGGCGCGGTTGAGTTGGGCAAGGCGCTCTTGTTGTGTGGGACCTGTGACTGCAGGTGCTTTGCGCGGGCTGGCATTGAGGCTGGTACCAAAAGCCAACTTTGGCCCGTCTAGCGTTACAAGTTCGGCATCGCATTTAGCAATAGCTGCTTCGTCGCCACGGGCTTCCGCTTCCTTGCGACGACTGTTGATGTGGTTACGTTCAAGAGGTGCGAAGCGATTCTGTAAGGCGCCAGAACGTTTAAGCTTTTGCTGGATCTCGTCATCTGTGAAACGATGGTTGAGCAAGCCATTAATATCTTCGAGCTTAGAGATCAGGAATGGCTTTGTCGCTAGAGTCAACGACTCTGCTGCCATGGTTCTCTTGTAGCGTTCAAACTCGGCCTGAGAGGGTCAGCTGAGGCACAAGTAGAAATGTAACCTCAACAAACCTCGGTAAACTTCGAGTTTGAGCAAGCAAGGAATGGCCACTCCTTCTCGGACTTCCCCACGGCGACCAAGGCGTACTGATCTGTAGTAAAGGGTTTCCCATTCACACCCTCCATTGCATAAGGTTTGCCTTCGGTGAACCCTAACCTCTGATGAGCAGTGACCATGGAGTAAAGACAACAATGCTGACCCTTGATCTGCGCAAGCCTATAGACATTCTGCCCTGTAACTTTGTCTGGTCCAATACTGATCCGAGCAAAGCAGTTCGTAATGGCCTTCTCAAATCCAGGATAGAAGCAGACTTTGGCAAAATTGTCCCTTCCGAGTCTGACATGATCATAGTCTGTCAACTCGGCCGGGGCTTCGTCTCGTGGGGCAGAAGAAGACCGACGTGCACCCCTGGCCTTAGGATCATCCCACTCGACCTCACTCTCCCCTTCCGCATCAGCATCGGAGTACCCGTCCGCATCTTCGCCACGTCTCACTCTCTCTTTCCGTTCTTCACCTTCTCGTCGTCTCTGCTCATCACGCAGGCCCTTCTGCTCTCGCTGGCGTTTGTACGCCTCCATAGCATCAGAGCTTTCCCCGACTTTTCGACCGCCCAAGGTGGTCTTCTGTCTTGAGCTTTTCCTCTGCTTGTCATCTAGATCTGCGTCACCAGCCTTACGCTTCTTCTTGTCCGCTTCCTTAGCCTCGTCTCGCTCTCTAGCTTTTAGAAGCTTCCGTAGGTGGAGGTCTTGTGCTCTACGCTCTTTGATCGAATCCCGCTCCGCTAGAATCGATTCTCGCTGAATTTCAGACATGGCCATAATTTCTGCTTTGTCTTTCTCGGAGTAGTACACATCCTCGATAGGGAAAATCGGTCCATCGTCATCTGCGACAGCAGGAGAGGTGTCCGATTCGGATTCAGACATCGAAGCAGACTGAAGTGAGTTGGGCGTAGCTGGACCAGAGGATCTGTAGAACGAGAAATCAGCTTTGTTGCCAGATGCTCAATAAGCTGTGGAAGTGAGTGGAAGTGAGGTGAAGTGAGGTGAAGGCGAAGAGCTTACGCTTCTCCTTCCTCTTCAGAATCTTCTCTCTTCGCCTTCTTTGGAGCTTTCTTTACCACTCCTGTCATTTTGATTGATTTCTTGCGTGCAACACCAAGTTTCGTTCCAGAGTCACGCTGTTGAGTACCTGCTGGACTGGTTGCTGAAGATGCTGGTGATTCGGACTTGGTGTGGGTTTTGGTGGTGTCTTCTTCGTCAGAGGAAGTGTCACCTCCCGCAAGTGCGAGAAGTTCCGCGTCGAGGTCGGCCATTTCCGCGCTAGTGGGGTTTAACGTGTGGTATTGAAGAAGTGAAGCTTGAGAAACGTCGCTCAACGACGTGAGCAGCCTTGGAGTGAGTGGTACGTCCTAGAATGCTCACAGAGCTTGGAGGTAGATGATGTGCGTGACTGAAGAGTTCAGATTTTGATATTAGTACTAAACAGAGGCCAAGTCAAGTCAGTCGCTGGATTTCAATGTCAAGAAAAAGGAGGTTGGTCGTTTTTCCCACTTGGAGACACTTGCAGTTCACCATCCAAATCGCGGGAGCGCTTGACCTTTCTCGGAAGCATGCAGCCGCCGGCAAATCCCGATCCATCTACGAGATGGAATAGGATGACGCACTACACAACAACCTCATTCACGCAGATTCTTGAGATGAACTAAGATAGCTGGGATCGCCGTGCTCTTCTCTCTGCCTCTGCCAGGTCTTATAACTTCGCGCCTCGTCGGAAATAACCATGACCACCACAACTATGCGATCAGTCTGTAGACCTGCGATCAAGCACCAATTACCCGTCCTCGACTTTCTTGCGCCGAGTCTTGTTGGGTATCGCCAGCGCCCCCGGCATGCATCAATAACAACATCAGCCGCCTCACCAGCCAGCGAGCCGGACCCAGCGTCCTTGAAGTCTGAGTCGACCGCAAAGCGCCGCCGTCCACTTTCCAAAGAGCAGAAAGATTTCCTTGATAGTGCAGTAAGAACACCACCAGTTCAACCGGTCTTGCTGGATCTGTACTAATATCCTCCCAAGCTCCGAGTCAACCAAGCCGGTGAACTCGCCGCAACCCTAATCTACACCGCGCAAACCCCACCCATCATAAAAGCACACCCACACCTGCGGCCCTTGATGAAACACATGTACGACCAAGAAGCGGGCCACTTCGACACATTCAGCCATCTCCTCGCTAAACACCGCATCCGCCCCACCGCCATGTACCCGGTCTGGAAGCTCGCCGCCACGGCGCTAGGATGGGGTACTGCGATCATGGGGCGAGAAGCGGCGATGGCGTGCACGGAGGCTGTGGAGACGGAGATCGGAGGACACTATAACGGGCAAGTGAGAGTACTGTTGCAATGGATGAAGGATATGGAGGACCGGGGAGAGGAGGTGGGTGAGGAGGTGCGGGAGTTGGTGAAAACGCTGAAGAGGATTCGGGATGAGGAGTTGGAGCACCTAGATCATGCTGTTGAACACGATGCGAAGGAGGCCGAGGGGTATACGTTTTTGACAAATACTATTAGGGGAGGGTGTAGGGGGGCTATATGGATCAGTGAGAGGGTGTAGATCTACCTGAGCAGCGTATGTATGCATATACAGTTATCTCACGTCGTGGCGTACAGCTCAAATGACCTTACACACCTTCTATGACATTCGGGAACTCTTCAATAATCTAAATCATTAATTATTAGAGCTTGACGTTGCTTTTAATGCTGCCAGGCTGACTGCTAGGTAGACGATCCAGGAAGCATATCCTGGCTGAACGAGTCTCCGTGATAGCGCTGAGCAAACTCAGAAAGAGCACAGCAGCGCCATCAATTAAAGTTTCGACCAGAATATGTCGATGCGAACAGTCAGTGATGGGAAAGAAGCAAAGCAACAGGCGGAACATCCCACTATTGGCGTTGCCCGTACTCCTAGCGGTCAAAGAATCGACAGATACTCTCCAGCAGCTTTCCGGATGAATGTTGCCACAACAGCCGGCTGCGACACATGCGGCGCATGCCCAGCGTCGACCTTTGACGTATCTTGAATTCCGGCCATTCTGACCATACGCTCCTGGACCTTCAATGGCAGTGCGTTGTCATTGGTGCACAGAAGGTAGGAAGAGGGAATGTAGCGCCAAGCGGCATACGTCAGCTGGGAGCTGTATGCCCTGCGAGATTGGTTAGAGGCCTGCCATTGAGAGGATACATGGTTTGGTGAGCTCACGGTCTGGAGTGTGGCTTCAACTTCGAGGACCAATACTTCGCAGTCGGTTCTGGAAGGTCGTTGTAGAAACGGGTAGGACCGTCGAGAATGGTGATGAGGTTGTCCTTGAATAAGAGGTGTGTTAGCAGGATGATAATACATCGAAGACCCATCTCGCGCCTTCGAGATAGTCTCAATTACCTGAAAGTCGAAGCCTGGAATAGGTACATTTCCCCTCTCCCTCTTCCAGGTGCTCTCACCTTCCCGTAAGATCATACCGCTGATGAAGGCAAGATGAACCACACCTCCACCACCACCACCACCACCACAATCTTCTTCCGAGCCAGCTCTGCCTTTAACCTTCAATCCCTTCAACGCTTCACATCCCACCACGGCACCGTATGAGTGCATGGCCAAGACGACTTCCTTACCAGTGTCTATGACGCTCTGAATAGCGGAGTGAACAGCTTTGACATCTTCGTCGAAACTCGGAAGAGCTGGAACGGTGCAAGAGGACGGAAGTCTCGGAGCGAAGACTGAGTATCCTGCCTTCTCTAGACAAGGCACGAGATTGGTAAATACCTCTGGGCCTTGCCAGCCACCGTGGACTAAGATGATTGTCGGCTTGATTTGGGACTTGTTTTGCGCCAAAACATGTTGTGCAATTCGCTGGAAGCTCTGGGAAAACATTGGCAATGTCATACTCTCGAAATGTGTCTACTACACTTGGGTCAGCGTTGCTTGGAATTCATATGAAAGCTGGATGCATCTGATATCGACGAAGAAGAACCACACGATGTACGGTCACATACCCAGTTTTCATGCGTACAATTCTTCTGGGTGGCTCTGAAAAGAGAAATAGCCAAAGACTTCGACGAAGGGTTAATATACTACTATTACAATTGCAACTCACTTCCAAAAGTGTTTATGTCATTGAGCGGGAGGATTTTGCACCGATACGCTTATGTTGATTACTGAGCGATGGCTAAGGCTTAACCCTAAGCGGGTCAGAGAAAACCCAATGGTTGTGTACCTAGAACGCAGACCCACAGAAACCGCAAGAATGCTTGCTTCTCAGATCAAACGCACATGTACTAGTGAGACACGATTTTGGTATGCTGGATGAACGGTACGTAGCTTGATACAGTACCCTGTCTGATCTGATATCAGACCCATCAAAGACGTTAACGCAAATCTATTGCCTCAGACACATCGCATGCAAGGTCATATGTGATAAGGAGAAAGCAGGCCAGTATTCTTAGTTCTCTGGATGATCAATCGCCCTGAATTCGTACCATCTACCCGTTATGGTGTGTGTTTCTATTACACAAAGTGCACCTCGTGCATGTCTATGTGGTGTTTGTTTTTGTTTCTTAGACTGCCTATGGAAAATAAATCCAAAACTTGACTTCTAGGCGTATGGGACACTCAGGGTCTTCAAGCCTTCAGAATATAGTCATAGGGCTTGAGTCTTTCTGCGCACTACTATTCTCATTCAGTAGCAGTCTATCATGGCCTTCATATCTTTCAACAACGTTCAACGATGTCCGATACCATAACATCAACAACATCTTCAATTTCCTCCTTGCCGATTTGCGGCTCCTCAGTGAATCAGAAGCCCTGATCCTTGGAAAGATCAGATCTCCTGCTCTGTTATCTGGCCTATGAAGTGCATTGCGCAGCGCAGGCGATTCAGAGATGGCGAGTGGAGAAGACAGTTGGTTCTAGGGTAGAAGGAGAACGAATCTATCTGCTGTCTGCTGTTTTCTGAACTGTAGGGTGCTTGGCAACACGGGGGAGTAGCCTTGTAGTTCGTAGTTGTGCGGCGTCTAGAGATTTACCACGTGCAATTGGTTCACTCACGCCATGGTCGCTTAATTGAGCTTAGCGTTAGTCAACACGTCGCCCTTCTAATGGATCGCGTCTCCTAGATCTATGCGGGTCGCAACATCTTATTGATGCAGTAACTAGAACGCGATCCTCGTGAAGCACCACTGCTCAGGATAATTGCCATTGATGATTGAGAATTGACGTCCTACTTGCCGTAAACGGCAACTCTTTACTGTTCCTAGAGTCACCATGTCGTCGCCATCTACGCCTTTGCATCGATCCCGCAATTCTGTGGCTTCAACGCCCTCTACTGGCAGTCATGGATCTCCCTCGGGCCAGCTTACGCCTAGAAGTAAGGTACGCGCTATGCTTGCAGCTATCGACGACGACTCGGACGTGGAGACCAATGCTATAGGTAGCAAAGAGCTCGCAACAAGCGACAACACTGAGAGACGTGGCTCGGGAGATATGCTGAGGGATGCACGTGCTGGAATAGAGACCAATAGTAGCAGTGATCATGGCGACGAGGATGCGGATGACGAAGAAGTATTCCCGGTTGTACCAAAGGGAAGAATGGCAGCCCGTATGCTCGCCAAGAAGGGCAAAGAGGTGGAAGCAGGTGACAGCACTGAAGGGACGGAACATGCATATGAGAGGATCAAGAAGCAATTGATAGAAGGCACCAGTGGGACTAATAAAACTGCTACGGAACCAAGCGCGCAACGTGGTAGCTCAGCAGAGGCAACTTCGGAGGAGGATGAGCCCATCAATGATGCGGCACCTCGATGGCGGCGAGGGCGGGCAATAGCACGAAAGAGTCATCAGCTAACGGCGACGTCGAGTCCGCTACAGTTGCAAAAATCATCGCCAGGGCTGTTTGTGTCGCCAGGCCCTGGGTCACCACTCAAAGAAACGGAATCCGTGGAAGCAGGGTCCAATGGCTCTGACTCGGAACTTCCGGCTGATCCACATTCGAGTTCTCGATTTCTTGCTCTGGTTAAGCGAAAACGTGAACAGCGTCTCGCAAAAGAAGAAACAGAGGCGCGGAAGAAGACTGAATGGGAGGAGCATCTCAAAGCTCAATCGAAGAACGTTCGCCACGCACGAGGGTCTAGCCTTATAGCGGTCTCAGAGGATGACAGCGATGATAATGCTGGCGGAAGAAGATTGACTCAGCAAGCCCGCCCTACGCGCAAAGCGAGTAAGAAGGCTCTTGAGGAGATGAACCGGGAGACTCAGCGTATGAGCAGGAACATGCAATTGGCGCATCAGGCGAAGACGAAGAAGAAGATCACGAAAGAAAGCTTCTTTGCTAAGTTCAACTTCAAACCCGGTGGAGGCGTAGCTCCGGATACTAGCATGGCAGCAAGCTCTTCGGCGACTGCGAGCTCAGCCCCGGTGTCGGATTTTGAAGGACTGCAGCAGCATGAAACGCCACCGACCAGTCCTGCTTATCATGAGAATTTCTTGCAGAAGATCGGTGAAGGGGATAAGGCACCTGTTTTAGCCTCTATCGAGCCTGCAGACAAGACGGTCATGGATATGGAGGAAGAGCTACCGACTATGGAGGACGTCATGACCCAACCAGTAATCCGAGTGGACAAAGGGAAGGGTAAAGCCACTGAGGCAAGACCCATAGAGAAGTCCCCAACGCCTGTGATATGCAAGAAAACCACGTTTACTCAGCCTCCGATACGAGTCCGCCCACCGAAGCACCCCATGCAAGTTAGAAATGGGCATGCAGACTCCGACAGTGATCTCGAAATTGTTACAAAGCCTGCCCTAAGGCGGAAGAAAACTGACATTTTCGACCGCCTCCCTGCCGAAAAGACGACTGATGCCCGCTCTCTGCTGACGCTACGCGCCCTTGCGAATCTTACTTCTCCTGGCAAGCAGATTAGCAAGACTAACGCATCAATGACCCCGGCGGAAATGCAAACCTGCCTCCGAAGACGTGCTCGACAGCAGGCGGCACAAGAGCGGGCAGAGAAACTGCAGCAGCTGAGAGATCGGGGCATCATTGTGCAGACAGCCGAAGAGAGGCAAAGGGATCAGGCTGAAGTTGAGGATCTTGTGGACAAGGCGAGACGAGAAGCGGAAGATATCATGAAGAAAGAAAAGGATGCTGCAAGGAAGGAAAGGAAGGATACTGGAAAAAGCGATGGGTTGGAAAATACAAGTGATGAGGAAGACGAAGATTACAAAGATGATGATGTCGAGGAAGAGGAAGTCGAGCTTTCTGGCTCAGCGCAGGAGGACGGTGACGGAAGCGGAGGGGATGCTGATGGAGATGAGGATGCGGAAGAAGAAGATGATGAAGAAGAAGAAGGGGTCGCAATGAACGAAGACTCGGGAAACATGAATGCTCTCATTGATCAAGAAGCATCGGAGGACGGTGAGGAGAACGAGCATAGTGACGATGGGGCTGTCGAGGAAGACGAAGACCAGCTTTTGGTTATGCACAATCGCAGAAAGAGCAAGAATGCTCGAGTCATAGATGACGACGATGACGATGAGGAGATCACAACTGATCAATCCCACGGACTCACCAGATCCGCGCAGAAACCATTCATTCCAGGCTTGCCAATGTCTAATGACGTGCCACTAGGGCTAACCCAAGCGTTTGCTGCGACCATGGCAGACAGCCAGACTCAAGTTGACGACGACGCCGTAACTGCAGACTCTCTTGACCAAGAGCAGGATTCGCTAGCCTTCCTGCGTGGTATGCCAGAGCCCGACTTTCCCGTGTTCGATGTCCCACTAGCCCAAGATTCCCAAGACGTTGTCAGAGACAGTCAGTCTAGCCAGTCTCAATCTCGAGTTCAAGAAAGTCGGGAAGCCTCTATGCTACAGGAAATAGACTTGCACTACTCGCAATCACAAATACGGTACGACAGCATGCTCGATACGCAGCATATGCCCACAGCTACACAGTATTCTGAACTACCAGACCCTTCGCAGGATGTTGGATTCGCAATCTCATCCCCACTAGGAGATCGGTTCCAGGAAGCTCCTCCTTCAACTGTAGACACAGTCCTTCTACCCAACGATGGAGAGGAAGCCTCTCCAATTGCGAAAAAGAAAGGTCGTCTAAGGCGGAGAGCTGAAGCTATTCCAATTCTCTCTGACGTCGAAGAAGATTCTCCGCGGCCAGTGGCCGATGATGACTTCGAAATCCCGGCAAATATCTTCGATGTCATGCGCAAAGCTGCCAAAAAGCCTGCTCCGGTTGTCGATGACTTTGACAAGAAGAAGAGCGAGGCAAAAGGCATGGTGGAAGAACAAGCTGAGGAATCTGAAGACGAGTATGCAGGACTTGGTGGGGCGAGTGATGATGAGAGCGGTGGTGATGAGGATGAGGATGTCAAGAAGATGATGGATGAAAGCGATATCAAAGTCGACGAGAGGAAGTTGGCCGCTTTCTATGCGTAAGCTATCAGATACGAATGACTATTTATGGATATCTACTGACGTGAAGGATAGGGATAAGGAACGTGCAAGCGACGCAAAGGCAGTCGAGAAGCTCTTCAAAGACATGAACAGCGGCATGCTTCGACGCAAACGAGGCGCCGACTTCGACTTGTCAGATTCTGACGATGACGGTGAGGCACGAAGGAGAATGAAACAGCGAGAATTCGCGAAGATGAGAAAAGCATTGCTCGAGGACGAGAATATCGGCAAGATCGCAGAGAACCCGAAGAAGCTTGCCTTTCTCCGGGCCATTGAAGATCGGGAGAAGGACGATGACCTCGACTTCCTCGACCAACCCGAAGAGTCTTCACAGACTGTACAGGAGTCTCAGGAAGGTGGCGACTCACAACCACAGCCCGCCTCCATCATGCAAAGCAAACGCAAGCGGCCCCTCGAAGACTCAATCCCAGATAGCGCAAATCGTCCACCACCACCCCTCCGCCGGCCTCCAAAGTCCAACAAGAAACCATCCACATTAGCAGAGATCCGCGAATCCGTCTCCTTCCTCATCGAAGAACCAAACGCAATCCCACAGCCCCAAATCCTCGAGTCTTCCGATATCGAAGACGGCGAAGACGAGCAACGAAAAAGCACTGATGCCCGAGATCCTTTCGCCGGCAGACGAAGGGCTAACCCCATCATCGACCGCATCTCGCTCAAGCGCGCCGAATCAGCCAACACAGCCTCTAGCACCACCAAGCTCGCGTTCCATAACCCTTCAGCTGGTGCAGGACCGGGTTTCCGTGTTCCGAGTTTGCTTAGGCGAGCGACGACGCAGATTACGAATGCTGGTTCGAACGGTGTCACGGCGGGCACGGAGCGTATGGCTGGAGGTGATGCTGGGGGTGTCATTAAGAGGGGCGGGACGAAGAAGAGTAGTATCAATTACTTTGCGAGAGAGCAGGAGAGGAGTCGAGTTGTCAAGGAGGGGGAGAGGAAGAGGAAGGAGGGGAGGTTGAAGGTTGCTGGTGAGCGGAGAGGGATTCTTGGCGTTTTGGGTGGTGGAAAGTTTGATTAGCATCAATGGGTATTGTGTAGCCAGTCTCTTCCTTGGATAACAGCGAGAAAGAAATCATTGCAAGTGTCCTTCTCAAGTAAAGAATGTAAAAGAAATGATGGAACCTTTCAGCTCATCAACCATCACCAATCACCTTCCACTCAACC
>JAABUP010003674.1_pt1 | contig 26788 bp, 21 predicted proteins | sample 5559201 | NCBI WGS metagenome assembly JAABUP01 (sample SAMN10711887, study PRJNA513373) | rock metagenome | isolation source: Antarctica rocks | place: Antarctica | reverse complement strand
CAGCGCTCTGAATCGTTCGTACCCAGATGGTTGAAGTTGGATAGCAATAACCCAGCAGGCAACGGCCAAGCGGCTGTACATAGATACACCTCTTCAGCCGCGGTGTTCTCAAAGCCAATTCTCCCGCCAAGGCTGATACGATGCTTTAAGGATACTCGAAATTAGTGGATGAGCCTGGAAACTCCAATGGAGACGGGCGTACGAGACGCGATCGTGTATGCGGCTGAGCTCTCATTCGCTACGGCAATCGCAATCGCCTATGATTGGTTTCGGGTGCTGGGCGGTGGATCTGAGCCTCTGCTACTATTAAGGGGTTCAAAAGAAGGTGCGACGCCATGGCTTTGATCCTTATTCCCTTCTTCCAAACCTTCCAAGTATCGTCATGGGCGTGCCGTTCGGCTTCAGCGTTGGGGATTTTATCAGCATTGGCCAGCTCGCTTGGTCTGTCTATGAGCAATGCCGCAAGTCCCCTGGCCAATATGGCTCTCTTGCCAGCGAGGTCTTACAACTCCGAAACACACTCCAAAATCTGCAAGACTTGATCGAGCAGCGAGATCTTGGAGCTGAGAAAGAAGCGCAATTGCTTGAGAGAGGACAGTCATGTTACGAGTTACTGGCAGAGCTGGAGAACATGGTGAGGAAGTACGAGAGCTTGGGAACACAGCATCGAAGGGCTTGGGACAGAGTTATGTGGGATCAGCAGGGAGGGAGGGACATGAGAACTAGACTTACTTCGAACAATACGCTTTTGTCAGCTTTCTACAATAATATTACAAGGTGATTCTGCGCGTCTGGTAGTCACCGCGCCTGCTGAAGTATTGATCACATAGCTCTTCGCAATTCCGAATCGAGAAGGCGCTGAATCAGCTTATTGCTGAGAATCAGGCTGGACATCGCGAGGGATCGACGACGTCTGTTGGTTCAATCTGTATAGCAAGTGAGGCCGACGAGGACACCTGGAGACAGCTTGTCCATGACCTCGAGGATATAGGCATCTCAAAGAAAATGGTGATTGAGCATCAAACGTTCATCAAACAATGGATTACTGGGGCTGTCAACGGGGCTAGGCTCCAAGAAACCGTACCTTACGAGGTAGGCCTTCCGGACACAAAGCCTAGAAACTTAGGTGACGTCACTTCAGCAGAGCCATCTGGTCCCCTACCAAACGGACAGCTTATGCCTAATCATCCCGTTTCAGACCTCGAGCTCGTCACGGATCGCTTGACCACGTCTTCGCTTACGACCCAGGCATGGCTTGTCGCCGTAGATACTCTCCTGTCCTCTCATCGCCAAGAGAGCTGCGAGAGGGACTACAGGAGTGATGGTTGCAAGAAATGCCTAGAGAAAGCTATGCTACTGCTGGAGGAGGGTTTGGAAGCATTGCAACACAGCAAGACCTCGGAGGCTGATCAGATGCCTAGTTTGATGGCTCTTTCTAATCTTGGGATCTTGTACCGAGACCACCGGCACTACTCACCGGCTTTGGAAGTGTTGAAGAAAGTTTGTGAGGGGTGGGACGAGCTGATGTGTCCCCATGCCGAAGAAATGCTCCACGCATCTTGCGTTCTGGCTGGAGTGCACGAGTCAGCAGGCAAAAATGACGAGGCCGAGTCGTTATACCTACATAGCCTAGAAGCCGCCAATTTTCAACTTGGCTCCAATGCAGATCTCACGTTGAGGATTATGGTGGCAACAGCAAGGTTTTTTTTGAATGCTTGGAAAGTCCAAACGGCTGAATCCCTTTACCAAGTGGCTTACAACCGATCCATACACGTCAGCGGGCCAGTGTCAGGCTTCACAGCTGCTATAGCTCTCCAGCTAGGCGTTTGTTACGGCCGTCAAGGCAAGTTGAATGAAGCTGTTGCAACTCTCTCGACAGCCCACGCCGCTCTGTTGGACACCTTTGGGTCCAATGATCCGGGAACAATTGCCTCTGCGAAGCTGCTGGGAAACATTTACTTTAAGCTCCAATCGTATGACAGAGCCCGAGACAGCTGGGCCATTGCAATATCCGGCCATCAAGTACTCGGTACGCTAGAGACGCCTTTGGGAGCATCCCTGCTGCATGATTGTCTCACGCTTGGGCAACACCTAGGGCACGCCGACTGCTACTCATGGAAAATACGGAGAGACCCACTCGAGTTCATGAAAAAGCTGGGATCGGATCTCGAGAAGGGCCCCACAAACGTGATCGGTAAATCGGGTCAGCTTAAACCGCCAGTGACGGCGCTGCCATTCCTACAGCGCAGGTTCTGGGATAGCCATCAAGATACCGGGAAACAGCCTCTCCGAGCGGACCAAATCAAAGCAAAACGTGAAGACGATCGGACTGCAGCCATTGCCTCTCTAAGCGGCACTGGTCTCACTGAGTCGCCAGAATGGTCACCTCGATGGCTAGACTCAGAGGACTCCGACTTCTCTGCTCAGAACATGTTGCACGCGCTCCGAGAATGGAGTTCACCGTATCCGCAGGGTTCACCAGAAGTTGCTCACATCGCATCAATTCGCACCCTGAATTTCGCGGATGTAGATCCAGATGGTCCACCGCATCAGCTTGTCGAGGCCTTCCGGGAGGCGCTCCTTAGCGTACCTGAAATACAATTCAAAGAGACCAATGGGGCCTTCCGGTGTATGTGGAATTATTGCGTCGTGATTGATGTCCATTTCGTTAAGGTCCTCATTACCGGAGTTTATGGTCTGCAGTTCCGCAAACGCGGATCTTCCATGAAGCTTGGAGATTCGTATTATGGTCCTTGGTTCAAGGTCTGGGACGAGGTACTGTCGAGGCGTGTAACCACGGCGTTGCAACAAATGAGAGGAAATAGCAGCCAAACAAGATTGGAAGTAGTCCAGGGGCTGTTGCAGGACAGGCTGAGGAAGGTATCCTTGCTGCCGCCAACCTAGACTGGTAAGGAGAACGTTCAGCAGTGAACATGTTCGTGACTTATGAGGCACTGTGGACTATGTATCCCGGTACGTTCAATCATGGTTCCATATCTCTGCAAAACGTAGTCAACTGCATTGCACTCCTCGGTATCCTGGTACTGGATCTTTATCCGTTCTACTCGCTGACTTCAGATCCTATAAGAGCGCATAACCAAACAGGGTGGTGGCAACGTCAACGACCGCTCACTCTATGGTTTCATTATTGGGAAACCACCCAACTGCTCCAGAAAAGCAGCGTCTATCGACCGCCCTGTTCTTTCTATTGAGGCACTTCAATCATTCACATCTCCAGAGCGTCACACTCCCCAGCACATAAGCTTCATGGGACCACTGGGGCCTGGAGAGCGGCATTTCGCATCCTCCGCACCATTCTGGAATCTCAGGGTTATCGTTGTTACTTGCTGGTAGAGCCTTTGGCAACGGCGATTGGCATATAACTTGGCCTTGTTCGATCGCTCCTCATCTGATGAAACAACCTTTCTGGGTGTCTTAACGGCGTTTAGTCCCTATAGACAAGTTATTTAGACTTGCCACTTCGCAAATAGAACGCATTACTTTCACCCTGCGCGTTCAACTGTCCCCACCAATTCTAATCACGAGCAATTCGTATTTCCCATCAAACTCGAGCAACGAGAATGGCCAACGCAAGTCAAGCCAAACCTCTCGCTCAGTGCACGACCAGCTGCAAAACAAACGAATTTATCAGTCCCCTCAAGAGGACACTGCCACGATCCCATACAGCTAGCTGCCCAGTGGATCATCCTCTCCTTTCCTTTCCATCTATCTCCTTCCCTCAACCAACACACTCCGCAACCCCAATCGTTCCTCCATCCATTCATTCATTCCAGTCCATCCCTCCAACCCACTCCAACCCCTCACCCATCCCAACTCTGCAATGTCTTCACCCCTACTCGCCCAACTATCAAACTGATGACAATCGGACGCCCAAATGCCGAGGACATCGCACGGAACCACCGACTCCTCATTGGACTCTATTTCGGTCATGGAGTTCCTTCAATGGGTTAGATAGCCCCCGCTCAGCGGTTTTATTGTGGGTTTTCTCTTGTCTCTTGTCTTTTCTCTTGGTTAGTAGGAGTAGGAGTTCTGAAGTGAGCGCAGTCCCGCTCACTAGATGTGGGTTTGGCTACTACACTTCATTGTTAGTCATAGCCACATGCTGAAATGATTCTTGTTGATGAAAATGGGTTAGTGTAAGGAGAGAGGGGCCAAGCGCCGAGGACTTATCTGTAGGAATTACAGGGCATGGGGACCAGTTTCGATCTACATCATGGTCATGAATTGGTTTGAGTTCTTGGTAGCTCTCAGGTGTAGATGTTGTAGTCTATGTTTCTGATCGATATGTATAGTTATTATTAAGACATTACACCTTGTACGCATACGCATACGCATACCCATCCATATATCCCGTCCGTCGCCGACCCAAAACTCCACCTCCAACGCCCCTATTCCATTCATGGAGCCCCATTAGTGACATTCCCATACGGAACAGCTGGATATCTCCCATTACAAGCATACTCGTAATTCGCCAACGCCAGACTACTACTCTGCGTCCCTAGGAAGGTGCTCAACTCACACCAACCATCCATTCGATCTCCACAAGCCGGTAAACTCACACCGAGTGGCAGCGTACGTTGATTGATAATGAAATGCACATACGTCGTCGGTGGGCCGGGTGTGTATGGCGTTGACGTGGAGCGATTAGCGGAAACCGGCTGCGGCGTTTTGATGACTTCTATATCAAGCCTGGCGCCGAAGGGTTCCAGATGCGAGATGATGAGTTGTTGGTTTGGAGGCGGGCCGGTTGGGGGCAGGAATTGCGAGAATTGTTTGAGGCCGAAGGCGGTCAGGACAGAGGCGATGTTTGTGTCGTGGGAGAAGTCGAAGTAGAGGGATTGATTTAGTGGGAAGGTCGTGGTGTTGTTGTCGAGTGTGATGTTGTCTTGTGCAGTCGGTGTCGTGAAGACGTGATTTTGGAGGCGCCCGAGGACTTCTCGTACATATCCGATGCCAACGGCGCGGCCGACGGGCGATTGGAAGCCGTACCCTCCTGCGAATTGGAGATCGACGGAGTATTCGTACCCTTTCCATTCGTCAAAGGTGAAGAGGTCGCAGAATGCAGAGTAGCCGAATGAAACGGTCTCATAGGGGCAAAGTGTCTGCGCGTTGTATGAATCCGACACTGTCCACTTGTAACCGCCAGCTAGAGCCTTCAAGCGCTGAGTGGCGTTTGCAAGGTAAATGTTTTCCCAGATCGCACTTGCATTGACACCGCCCTGGCTGACTGGCAAGTTCGAGTCGTTGCAGTTGTCGTACCCAGCCAAGCTGTTGTTGAAGCCTGCGCCCTCAATGATGACTTCGAGAGTGGCGTTGTTGGTCCACTCAAGCCCAAAAAACCCGGCCATGAAATTCTCCGCACTCTTCAACATTCGGTCTTGGGTAGTGGTCCGGGCAATGATCTTCGTCTTCGGATTGTAGAGCTGTCCATACTGGTAATAATGGAGTACACCCGAGTCAAAGAGTCTGTTAGCTCGTCAGCTACTGTCGCGGCCTTACATTACATAGTATCCCTCACTCTCGACGACCGACAGGGACCAGAATCTCAGAACCAAGCTGGTAAGACCATGGGTTCAGGAAAGAAAGGGCGCCAGTGAAGTTGGTACCAGCTTTTGTCGCATTTACAATCCTTTTGGCAAATGCCTCAATACTGGAGTTTGACGTAGGGTACCGGCTTCCATGACGAGAAAGCATCTGAACCTCAGTGATGTTCGCCCCTTTTGGTAGGGGATATTCTTGGACACCGAAGCCGCTTGGATTCGGGAAGTAAGGGCTCAGTTGGCCCATAAGCATGAAGATGCTCGTGTTCGTGGTATCACCTGCAATTGGAAAAGCCGTCTCCAGAGGCGAATTCGCCACAAAAGAAGCCGGAGGACCGAATGGTGCTGGATTTGATTGCGCAAGGAATGGAGCACGGCCAGTAGCAGTAGGACCTAACAGTCTCATCAGTAGTGCCAAGTACGTGGGTAGATGGGAGATTCTACCTGGATACAGATCTGTGGTTGTCATGAAGTAATCCGGTACCTGTGTGGAGCTGCTGCTGACAGTCGAAGTGCCCTGTCTCTTGTCGAGGTAGGCAGCCCCGCCGAAGCTGGCCAATGCCAGCAGAACGAGTGAACCGATCATGCTAGTTTTGGCAGCGCGCAATGAGTAGATCAAACAGACATTAGAAGGTTCAGCTGCGTTGAGGTGGGCGGAGGAAAGCTACGCGGTTCAGGACAAGCAGAGTTACTTGTACTCGTACTTGTACTGCCCGGGATGGGAGCCGTGCAGGCGCCTTCTCGATCCCGGAACCCTCCTCCGCATCTTCTGTAGCTTGGTCTCGGCCATTGGGAAGTCGAATCGAAGTAATTGCGTCATGAATAAAGTGCTCTCGTACTGTCGTTGTGACCGCTTTGGGGGTGGAGGGTGGCATTGCTGAAGAAGGTGGAAGCAACACCAACCAACCAGGTTGCGGATCTCGTCTCGATGCCAAGAGATCTATCATTCACTGGTCCAAGCTCTCATATCGCTAAGATATATCACTTCGATATCTCTCGTGTCTGGGATACTACAAAAGCACAAGTGACACTACCTTACCAAGGACACTTAGACAAAACATCTCCGGGTCTTGGGAAGGGCATTTGGGTTACAGGCTGCAATGGCCTGCGTCGACAGGTTAATCGGTTGGACTAGAGGAATATTCGCATGTATTTTCGCCTTGACAGCTTGAGCAGGATAACAATCCTACATTGTACATACTTTATGGCATCGTGTTTCATCCTAAGGATAATGATCTTGATATTAGAAGTGTTTGTCGCATATTTTGTTTGTTTCAGTAAGTTGCGGCTCACGAGATAGGTCTGATACCTACTTCACTACATAAACCCTCATTACGGAGGACTATATCATTTTCTGTTCGTGAAATATCTGGTCAACATTGGAAAATCACATACAGTACAGTAGAATACAGTGATTCAACGTCACATTGCTACAGTGTGATTATGACTACTATAGTAGAACTGATTATCTGAGTGTGACATGTTAACATAATGTAATTGTGTTACTGTATAGGCTGGCCGCACGGGTTGGGTATTCAGGTCCCGTTACAAGTAGGTGCTGCAAGGGGTAGCGATCAAGACATCACATGACCCTGGCTTAGTGTGACAACACCTCTTCCCAAACAACCTAAGCTTTGTAACTTCAATTGTTATTACCACTTTCACATAGCACCACAGAGCTAGTATGTCTTCTCGACGAGAATCAGATTTCCAGCGCCTTGAAAAGCTTCTCAACGAAGCAGAACAGCGAGCAGAGGAAGAACGACGACGAGCGGAGGAAGAACGACAACGAGCGGAAGAGGCAGAACAGCGAGCAGAGGAAGAAAGACGACGAGCAGAGGAAGAACGACAACGAGCGGAGGAGGCAGACCAGCGCACACAAGGAACAACCTTTGAGGAATCCTTAAAAGCCTGCCACCAACACCTCCACAAGGCTCTTTCCATCGAGACGGATAAGCGTTTGACAACCAAAGGCTTCACAAGCCCTAGGAACAAGTTCTATCCAAAGTCCTTACGTCCTTGGGATGACTTTCCCGAAATCCAGCAGCGATTTTTTGACGACGCATACGGCTTCTTCCATCCACCAGATCTGCCAGCTCCACGACATTTTAACCCGCTTCTTTATTTTGAAGGACTTGGCCGAGACCTTCGCCTCCACAAACTTGCCAGCGAAGCAGACTTAGAGTCATACGAACGAACAGCATTAGAAAACATGGTGGCTCGTATCATCACTCACCTGTGTGAGATGGAACTTGCTCGAGCACGGTTCAATCTGGGACAAGGAATTACGTTTGAGAATCACATCAACTCTCTGAACGATATAGCAGAAGAGGTTCAACAACATCTACGTATCCGAACTCCTCGAGCAAGTCCGCACCCATCGAGGTCATCCTCATCATCCGGCTCCGAATCCGATTCAAAACCGACACAAACTCGTGCCGATCAGTTCTGTGTCTACAAAAACGTGGATGATATCCGCAAATTACTGTTCCTCGTTGAATACAAACCACCACACAAACTCTCTATTGGCAACCTTCAAGCAGGGTTCCGACCGATGAATCTCGAGGACATGCTTACGGCAGCTACAATTCCAAACGAGTTAGAGGCCAGGCTGCAATACAACGCGGACAAATTAGCTGCCGCTGTGGCAACGCAGACGTTTCATTACATGATTGAGAATGGTCTAGAATACAGCTATCTTACAACTGGGGAGGCTTTTGTCTTCCTTCAGGTCAAAGAGGAAGATCCAACCACGTTGTATTACCATTTAACTGTGCCCGGCCACGAGATCGACGATGAGGAGCTTGAGTCCCTGTTTCCACAAACGGCCATAAGCCAGGTGATGAGCCTGTGTCTGATGGCCTTCCAATCAGAGCAGAGGAACCACCGCTGGCGACGCAACGCCCAAAAAGGTCTAAAGAAGCATAAGCTTGACTATGAGGCAATTCTTCGGCAAATCCCTGAGACTGAAAGGAAGCTCTCGCCAGTATCCATTCATAAAGGACGGAAGAATCCAAACCCCAAGGAATCGCCGTATTTCACGAGACTGAGGTCAAAGAAAGAGCAAGAGAAGGCAAAGGCAAAGGCAAAGACAAGTTGTGACTCAGATAAGCCAAGTTTTGGCGATGATGGATATGAGGATCCTGATACACCAAGCAAACCAGGCAGGGGTAGGCCACATGCGGGCAATCAGACGAAAGGCAAGGGCAATGGCACGGCAGGTGAGGGCAACAACAACACCAACAGTAGGTCAGGCAGCAAGGGAAGACAACGGCAATACTGCACACAAGGATGCCTGTTAGGTATAGTGCGGGGAATGGCGCTGGACGAAAGATGTCCAAATGTGTCGCTACACCGCAGACATGGCAACCGACACGCAATCAATATGCGAGAGTTCAAGAAACTCGTCCGAAGACAGCTTCAGGAGGATCTTGATAACGACTGCGAGCCGCTGGGGTCCCAGGGAGCGCGAGGGGCTCTCTTTAAGCTTACTCTAGCCTCGCACGGCTACGTCTTTGTTGGCAAAGGAACGGTCAAAGCTTTTGTCCGTACCTTGTTGCATGAAGGGGGGGTGTACCAGCGGCTGGAGAACCTCCAGGGAACAGCGGTTCCAGTGTATCTTGGGAACATCGACCTCGTTGAGTGGTATTATCTCGATGTTGGTGTCAGAATATTGCACATGCTTCTGATGTCGTGGGGAGGAGATATGGTAGAGGGAACGACGGATAGCGAGGAGATTCGGCGGACGGTGAGGGAAGTAAGGAGTGAAGGAGTTGACCAAGGAGACGTCCGGACAGCGAACCTCTTATGGAACGAGGAAAGGAAACGAGTGATGCTTATTGACTTTGAACGAGCAATATATATCGACCACGATAGATCAAGGGTCACTGCGGCCAAGGACGAAAGGGCACTGCAAGAGGTGTCACCGAACAAGAAACGAAAACGAGTCATGTCTTCAAAACTTAATTCAGCAAGTGATAGATAGTGAAACGATTCATAGTCCGTCAACACAAAAACAAGAATGAATAGCAGCATCATTGACATTAATGCCTCAAAGTGACCTGAACTATACCTAACCCCTCTTACAGTTTTCTGCATCCTAGTCATAAGAGAATTAGAACATCAAAAGACTGTTTATAATTTTCAGTTCTTCTTCTCACCGATATTCTCCCTCACTTAGATTAATGTTAACCTCAAAGTTTTAACTTAAATTCTTATATCAGCTCTTATACATTTCTTAATTCATCTTCACACAATTAAATTAAAGCTTATTTTATCAATAACTCCATTCCGTCCTATGACCGCTTTAAACTATCCGATATACACAGGAAGCTTGCTATCCCAATACCTCGAAGGGAGCCTTGACGGCCCCTGGATCATACCCTCACCCGGACTCAAGAAGTGACACCTCCACCAACAGAACGCGCGGAACATCAGGGTAAACCACGCCTCATGCACCAGCGCATCCTCGCCTTCAAATCCCCTCCTCCGCATATCCACGACAATATCGGGCAAGTAATCCCAGTACACGTGCATGCCCTCTGCGATCCAATCCCATAGTCCGTAGTGCTCACGCGCGGTCCCTTCTCGGATGTGGCTCCAAGCGTCGCCCCAATAATTGACGGCGTGGGTGATGTGAGAAGCCATGAGATCGCAATATCGCAGTTGGTCTGTTTGTTGAAGGTTGATGAAATACTCGGTCGCGGTGTCCCAACACGCGTGCGACTTCTCGAGAAAGTCTTGATTCCGATCATTGCCTTGTTCATTGGCAAGCGCTTCGTTCTCCCATTCAAGGTACTGTGCCTTCAGGGTCTCATACTGCTGCAAGACCCATTTCGTCTGATCAGAAACCGGATATTTCGTTTCCGTCATATACTCCTTGAGCCGGTGATGGAAGACCACGAAGCCCTCTCTGTGGCAAGTGAGACCTACGCAATACTCCGTTGGCATGGGTAGTCGAATGATAGAACTCCCGTTGCTATGCATCATTGGTGCCGCAAGAGGGATCAGATCTGAAAATCCAAATGTGCAACGTGGCTCGATTCCGCGCACATCTCCTATTTTCCGGGAAGCTTTGCGGGTAGGATCTAAGACATTCAACGTCGTGTAAACCTCCTCTATCGTTCCTATCCTGGACGGCGGTAATTGGAGGCCTTCACAGCCTGGTAGAATGCCAAACCCCATCATATCAGCCTCCCTGGACGGAATGTATAACTCCGCCTTCGATAACTCCACGATGGCAGACAACGATTTCCGTGATGATGGCGCTCCGACGTACATGTATTGCAGTATGATACCAATGGACCTTGCGAACGTGGACGATATGACGTGTCCGTTGCCCTCAGCTCTCATAACTCCATCCTCGGGACCTAAACTACTATCAGTCATTTGAGAATGGTGCTATTGCCATATAGCTGTCATACGAAAGTCTCCCCAGGTCATTCCAAGACGCCGCGCTAGCACTGCGATATCAGAGACATTGGCGATGGCGTGTGGACGCACTATGTCAACCGGCATGAAATCCCAAGATCTTTCCCGGAATCTAATCGCTGGACCGGCTAGCCGTACACTCGGTTGACGCCCGTTGTAACATCCAAGCCTCTGCAGTTCCCATTCATGTCGATGAAGGCTCCGCAGAAGCGGCAGCCAACACACCATTTCATCGGTCCTGCAGTCGACGTACGGTGAGACCATGGTTTTCTCTTGTGACGCGGGGGAGCCCACGACCCATTCAAGGTCGTCCCTCGAGGTCTCGGGGACCCTCCGCTGATGCTGATCGATCCAGAACGACGAAAGGAGTATTTCAGGGGTTGTAAAAAGCGTTTCGAAGCGGAACTGACTCCACCGCCACCGTAAACGTGTACGCTTCGCCCATGGTCCCATGACAGATGGCTGACATCTTCGATAGCCATCAGCTGTTGCGAAATACTGCCCAAGGAGTTGACCAGATGTGCCTATGAGCGCGATGAGCGCAACAGTAAGTGCGGCCACGGCAACGTTCGTGTCTGTGGGAGAGTTATTGCAGCTCATTGCGATGGCTCATGAGAAGCTGATGAGGCGTTGGCCAGTGCAATCTTACACTACACCACACCTTAGATAATGAACAACCCCGCATCCAATTCATTGTAGACGGTGAATCAAGATATTGACAATTCGCAGCCTCGTTGCTGTTGTGTAACTGTTGCGTTCAGGGACGGGATTCCATTGGCGGGTATCTCATCCCGATGTCGTGCCACAGCGGTTACATTCTGTGTGAAGGAAGTTTGCTCTTTTGACCTACGTCGTACACTGAACATTTTCTTCTCACCGAAATTATCCAGCCCTCTCCAGTCTTTCATAGGCTTTCCATATTGCAATTCCATGTTCCTTGGAACATAACCCATCCGATTCCGTGCGACGAAACGATGGCAAGTCTGCCAGATGATCGACCACAATTATTGGGTAGCTATTGGGCCGCCCACACTGTGGAAGAAGTACGGAGGTAAGCGCTTGTGTTTGCTTTTTTCATGCAGTCGACGAAGAAGTGGGGTTCGAAGCGGTCATTCAAGCGTCTCATTTCCTCTGTGGGAGACCACGAGGAGGCGTACGGAAGAGGTTCGTCTACTTCACTTAAAATCCTCATAGCAGTGCTGGGAGCGTAGTTTGGAACTGCTGATGATCCGTACCATCGTTTCTCCGGAGTAGATAGCCCAGCACAGGTGCCAACCCCAACCCTACGTTGATTTCACTCAAAAGTTCTCGATGATGGTCCCGACGCCTCTGTCTCGCGCCATGCGGCAAACATCTTCGCCAACACACACGTCCATAAGACCCAAGCCCACACTCTTGTATATCACATTGCCCTTCTCAAGCCAATTCTTCAGTCCTTTCTCGCCTTCTCCACCCTTCTCCACCTCCTTCAATGCCGCCTTCTTTACCATCAACAATTCCCCGACCTCTACTAGCTGCTCCGGAGTAATTCCTGCTTGGATAATTTCGCCAGCTTCTGCCATACATGAAGAAAGACTGTCGACAACGATGACGCCCTCAGACGCCGCATGTTTGTGGTGGTGATGATGATGATGCGCAGTCGTGACCGCCTGCCTCAAGATATCCGGATGTAGCTCGCACATATGCGGTTTGTAACTCCCAATCGCACTGATGAACCTACCCTTTTTCCTGCCCTCCGTGGCCGTCAGGTACTCGGCCGGAAACAACGGTTCATAACTAGGGGTGCAGCACAGTAATACGTCCGCTTTCCTCACCTCTTCTTTCAGCAGTCGATGATACTCCCCGAAGTCGCTGCTGAGAATGCTGAACTTTGTGTTGGAGCCCCACTCATGATGATCTTCCGAATACAATTCTTGCATCAATGTTTGGGCACGCGCGAAGGAGCGATTGATAATGTTTACGTGTTTTATGTCATGACCGCGCAGCAGGAGGGCAATCCGGATATGCCAAAACGCTTGCTTGCCTGCCCCGAAGACGGTGACGGTGTTGACATGCGAGCGCCGATTGAGAATTATCGTTGCGGCGAGCGCAGTACGAAAAGCCGTCAGCTCCTCTGCATTGATAAGACCGAGGGGGGTGCCAGTGTTGTCGAGAAGGGTAAGAGATCCACGGGGAGTGGTGCTTTGAGAACTTGCGATCGAAGGGCTCGGTGTAAGTGTGCTACCACTCAGTATCGAGGAAGCGGAGGACGGGACAGTGGGCTTGGCGTCTGACAGTGTAACGATCTTCATTCCAGTGCTGGTACTGGTGCTGGCAGGCATGAAGAGTGTTGTTTGGCCGTCTTTGAGGGATATGGAGGTTCTTTGAGGCTGATGTAGTGAGCAGCAACCATTTTCGTTCGTCCCAGTGGAGTATTGGTGTAAGGCTTCCGCAAGATTGTGCTGCAGATCGAGGATGTCAGCGCGGTTAAGGGAAAGGAGAAGTGAGCGGACGTCAGAGTCGGTAAGGACTGTGAGAGGCATTGTGGACAATGGGGTCACAGAAGATCCTCTGGGGACGCTGGTGTTAGCTATCCAAGGTTGGCGTGAGTGTGAAGCGCTTTTCGAAGCGAGCACTTCCTGGGAGATCTAATAATGCTGAGATCAGATGGAAGTGAAAGACAGCTATGCCCTCATATACAAGGATTTCAACCCATCGCCTTCGAGTTGGACATGTCGTTTGTCACGATAGAGGGGCTATCGGAGTTTAGCCGGTCGGCATACATCCCCGCCATAGTTAGGTACACACGGCCAGATCAAACGATTCTCAAACTCTAAACTGACCATGATTCGAAGGTTGGTATTTGCTCACATAGCATAGGGTTTACCGATCGGGAAGCAGAGATCATGCGGACCTAGACCGTAGCATTGCTGTGATCTAGTAACAGAGCTGCAGGATATGTTGCTCAGACAGTTACAGAATGGATCAAGACAACTCTTAGATCTTGATGGCGCTCTCTAGTGCCTTTCTCTTCTTCTCTTGCCTTGCGACTGCCTTGGCCCCCATGATACCACCACCCCAGTGACGCTTGCTCTCTTCATACTTCTCAGAGTAGCCTTCCTTGATAGTAGAGATCAGCTTCGACATTTCCGATTTGTCTTCTGAGCGAACTTCGGCGAGAGCAAGTACCGCGGCGGTCTACGCATAGAAATGTTAGCGACATGCTGGAATGTCCCTGAGAACGGAAGGCATAGTACCTTCTTGTGAACAACGGTACCAAGTCTCGCCTTGCCCTTGATGATGGCATACGGAACACCCATCTTACGACACAAAGCTGGTAAGAAGATGACCAGCTCGATAGGATCGACATCATTCGGGATCAACACCAGCCCAGCCTTCTTATTTTCGATCAACCCAACCACGTGGTTCAACCCGTACTTCACCGCGTATGGCTTCTTGCTGACATCCTCCTTCTTCTTGCCTTCGGAGACAGCCGTTGCTTCCTTGTGCAGCCTCTCCTTCTTCTCGGCCTTTGTCTCCGGTCGGTATTTGCTGAGTAGCTTGAAAGCTTGTGCTGCCGTGTTGCGGTCAAGGACATTCTGGAACTGAGCGATCGCAGGGGGGACTTTGAGACGTAGATTTAAGATTTTCTTTTGGCGTTGGAGACGAATATATTCGGGCCATCTCACCATGCGCGAGAGGTTTCGGCGGGGCTGAATATCTTGGCCAATACCGAAATTGCGCGGGCGCTTCTCGATCAGAGGGTTCTAGATAGTGACGCAGCTCATCAGCACTGCCAAAATGAACTTTGCGCTCCACTTGATAGAGGTATACGTACCTTAGCTGTCTTCTTTGTGCTTCCCGCCTTGCTCTGCGGGAAAGGTGCAGGCGCGGCTTTACGTCCTTGTTTGGGAGGCTATCATTGAGAAAAGAAGATTATCAGCGAATCGTGTTCACCAACTACAATCTTCTTTGAACTCTAGAGAGACCGCAAGCTGCATTTCAGCAAGCTTGTGACTCAAGCCATATCCATCACCAATTGAGTTCAGTCCGAAGACTTCACAACAATCCGTGGAAAGTTGCATCTCGATATGCCATCGACGATTCTCCCAGAGCAGGTGGAATATAGAGGCTATGGCGTGGTTCTGTTTTGAAAGGGCGTTTCTGGCTTACCATGATTGCTGTTTGTCGTGGACTGGATGAACGTTGCTTGCAATCCACTTTTGCGGTTGTGGATTTCAGATCGCTTAGCGAGATATTAGCGCGAAAAGGAGCGAGCCCTAACCCCTGTTTGCCGTAAGCCTTGTGAAAGTCCAACAGTAGCTTTCGAAGACTGCTATATTCTGAAGCCGATCCTACTGAATGATACCATCAGGGTTTCGCTACAGGACCGAGTTTTCACTGTTCCACTTTGGGCTTCGGATCACTAATCAGGAACGTCGTTTCTCATCTCGTTATATGAGAGAGCACAAGGGGCGCAGAAGTGCTGGGAGTAGTGCGTCACTGCTAACTCCCCGCTAATGCTACACCTTCCACCTTTCTCCTCAGTGTGGAGCTTTCTTCATCCTCAGGCCCAACTTCTATCTCCATTCTCGGCCGATTCTTGTTCAAACCTTCAAGTAACATACATGCTTTACAGATGTCTTGACTTGACAGATATCCGCACCGAGTACATTGACCCATCTGCTGCTTGGGTAGTTTCCGGGCCATCCTTCCCGAAGCTTTCTTTATTGGTGACCTTTGAATCTTGCTATTCCCCTCTATTCTGTCGTGTCGTTGACCATTCGATTTTGGTAACGTGACTTCCACTTCTCGTCCCTCGGCCGCTTCAGCGTCCTTCAGCTTCCTTTCCATATCCGCCATCTCTCCACCACTACTCCTTCCGTTCGCACTTAGACACCCCCCTGTCCCCTCCTCGCCATCGCCATCTCCAATCACTACCTTGACGCCCTTTCCTGCACAACCGCTTCCACCACTAACCTCATCCGGTACCAATCTCGCCATATCCTCCCCACTCCTCACGACATCCAGAATTGCACTGGGCCTGACCCTCTCCAAGTTCTTGATCAAACTCCTGGCACTTCCCCTAAAAGCCTCCGGACTATAGATACACTCCGTACTGAAATAATCCAACTTCTTATGGTGCGCATACAGCACAATCTCCTTCTCATAAGCATACTTCAGCGGCTTACTCCTCTTGATTTCGCTAGCCGGGCTTGCAGTAACAATACTCGTACTCCTTGCCAACCGTGGCAAGTCACCCCTAAGCAGATTCATCATGACCGTTTCAGCAATATCATCCGCATTGTGGCCCGTTACAACATGTTTGATGCCCAATCTTGCAGCACCGCGATCGAGAGCTTGTCGGCGGAAGACGCCGCAGTAGGTGCAGTTGCCCTTTTTGCCAACTTGCTCGACAACCTGGTCCATGGTCCAGCCATAGAGCTCATCGTAGCCCACTATTTCGAGCGGCATAGCATACTGGACTGCATTGCGCTTCACGGTCTCAAGGCTGTCGTCTCGGTAGCCTTTGATACCTTCGTCTATGGAGAGGAGTACGAGGTTCAGGCCATAGCTATAGCGATCGTTCAGTGTTTTGAGGACGGAAGCGAGGACAGTTGAATCTTTGCCGCCCGAGGCCCCAATTGCTATGCGCTCGCCAGGGTAGAAGAGGGTATTGTTGTTGATGGTGTGATGAATCTCGGTTTCGAAGATGGACAGGAAGCAGGTTTTGCAGAGCTTCTGGTGGTTTTTGGGTCTGATTATAAGAGCGCGAGAGGTATGACAGACCGCGCAAGGTGTCGCAGGCATCTTCAAAACGTTCAGAAGCTACTGAGGTACCATGGCACTATGGAGATGAAGTTACTCTCAAGGCAACTTCGCTTCATTAGGCATAGCCGCAAATCTACTGGTACCTTACGTAACAGTAAGTAACGAGTTCGATATCAACACCTGCATTTGCTTCACTGCTGTGTTTGGCAACTCAACGTAGTCTAACTAATATCTCGGTCTGTAAAGCTAAATCTCCAAATTACACAGCTATGGACTCACTCTATGATGGTATCGGCATTAATAGATAACAATGGCCCCCAAATGCTAGCGCTCACAGCCGATGCAATGCACCCCAACACCCTGCACCATGCTCTGTAAATCTTATCTGCAAACCATAGTTTAGCATGAGCAAATAGGAACTTGCCAAAAAGATGCCTTTGTCGCAGATTGCAAAGACGTTATCCTGCTGTACATCGCCAATGCTTCACGCGAAGTAGCTCTTCCATAGAACGCCTTCAAGATCCTCAAGTTGCTCTGGCGAGAATGCCTTTGTTGTCATTAGCCTTCATGTGAAGTACCTGGGACAGTTTCGGTGACTTACCTTCACGTCTACATGCCAGGTGTCCTGCCTTGTCTTCTTAAAGTCACTCAGTATGCTCTTCACGCTTTTCCCTACCATACCAGGATCCGCGGATGCTTTATTGGCTAAGGTGGTTAAGACATCTGGTAACCATGCTGGTGGCGGTGACGTGTATGGGAATGCTTGGATCAATGCGCCCAGACCTAGAACCGCAGCATGTCGAGTAAGTATAAGTTTGGTCTGCTCCGGCGTCGGCGTACTTGTTCCAGATAAACCGGTCTTAGATCTCTTAGGTAGAGGCGAATCCCGAAGCATCTTTGCGAATTTCTTGTTCAATATTTCGACAACATTTGTTCGCAAAGCTACAGACGAGCAGCGGATCATGCCTGATAGTGTGGTAGACGCACCAAGACGGACCTCCAGCTGGGTGTCCTCAAGCATGCTGGCGACGCAGTCGAAAAGAGCCTGCTGCTCATGATGGGAAATGAGAAAGAGACGGCGGAAATAGATGACCTGCATGTTGATCAAGACACGTAGGCGTTGATGCCACAACGGCGACGTTTTCCCAATGCGGATGAGTGCGGCGATAAGTTCGCTGTCTTCACCGGCGCGGTGAGGGATATTGGGTAGGTGGCGGAAGACATGATAGGCAAGCGACTGGAGCTCAGGATCTTCTTTCACATCCATCATATGCAGCAGCTGATCCATGAAGACGTTTGGGAAGAATTGCAGCAGCTGAGTGCACTCATACGAAGACAACGTTGAATCAAGCCACAACAATACAGTCTTGCTACCCGAGGTATAGGATGATGGCGTTTGCTGGCCAGGCGTCCGTTCTTGCCTCCATGTCTCGAGTCTTTCAAAGACTTTGTGTATAGTGGCTGAAAATTCTTCAGTCGGTTGATAGGGTCTGCTACCCACAGAAGACGCTGCTTTCTCGCTCTCAATCAAGTCGTCTACACTTTTGTAGGACTCATGATATCGAGTACGGTAGATGCTGCCCAGAGTCTGCCCCATAGCCTCACGAACACCCTTGTACGGATGATCGAGGTGCGCCAAAAAATCCTGCACTATGGGCTTTTCCAGTTGAAAGTGCCAACCAGCATCCACAATACACTGCTGCAGTAATTGAATCTTTGAGCTCTCCTTGAAAGCTGCATTCGACGACATGTCAAGTCTGAAGCTAGCGAGCCAGTCCACGATGGGCCAAGCTCTCCTCGGGTCCTTCCCTTGAAGCACGAGATGTAAGAAGGTCGTCCAGTATCCTGAGTTTTCTGGCGTCAAACCATCCGAAAACACCTTGCGGATGATTGGGAAGGTAAACTCCCAGACCATGCTTCGCTTCCTTACATCATCATCAATGACCGAAGTGAGCAGCGCTCCCAGAATCTCGGCCGTCGCGCGATGCTGATGTTTGTCGGTCCCATCTTCGTACACGTTCTTGACTTCCTCCTTGATATCTTCGAAAGTTGCACTCGTCACGTCATTGACTACAAGCTCGAAGGCATACATCAGCATCATTGCGCTAGCCATTCGGAACCTATCTGCGCTGGCATCACGAGGCTCTTGCTTTAGGTATCCGAAGAACGTGCCAAACCAGTTCCGTGTCAGGAGCTTGCCCATTTGGGAGCGAACTTTGATCTCCACTTCGTCAAATTCAAGCGCCTTCTTGACATTAGATTTATATGCCGGCATAGTCTTGTCCCAAAGTAACCAGCCCGGATAGTCATGGTCGACATAGTATTCCGCGTCTGGCTGCGCAAAACTTGAAAGGTACTCCTGAGTCCAAGCTGGGTCGTCTCGCCTGGTACCTACCTGGATCTTCGCAGGGATTTCCTGCTTGTCAAGTAGGTAATTCTCATAGCTGTGCTTGCAGATAGCACGCATATCTACCAGCGAGAACAAGGCAACCAATGCTCCTGAGTATAGTCCACGTAGCCCCGGGTGTGAGTCGACCGTACCTCTGGTGACGAGATCTACCATGTTTTCAGAGGCGATGGAGTCAAATCGAAGCCCAAGGTTGATGACAATGGCGGCAGTCCTACTAGCTTTCTTCCAATGGGATATCCTGGCCATATCGACAAGCTCATTGGAAAGCTCAGCTTTCTTAGCCTCAATCTTTGTTCGCTTCCTCTTGATGAAGTCTCTCTTCTTTGCGACCTTGGAATCGACGGGGTCTGTTGGAGCTATGGCTTGCATGACGTCCTTGTCAAGTATGACCATACGCTCCAGTGGTCTTCCATAATCCATGACTTGGAATGTAGCTCCAGAGCACAACTTCTGAATAGAGGGTTTATCTGCGGTGCTAGCAGCAATGAAGGACTTTATCAAAAAAGGCGCAAACCTCCAATCTCGACTTATGGTCTTCGACAGACTGCCGAACAGCAGAGAGTACATAGCTCCTTTGATGCGTGGGTAATCGTTCGTCTTGACCGCCTTTTCAAGGGCTCCTAACAGGGGTGGTATAACCAGCGGGCGTGCTCCGATGATGACCTTTACTGCAGATTCTGAGGCGCTCTGTGCGTTGCGACGGATTTCTGTGTACAACGAGACACTTGATTCCGCAAGGTCCAGCAGCAGCTTCTTGTCAAGGTCTGACTTTGGTCTTGGTGCAGCATTGTGCCGAAGACGTTGCAGGTGATAGACATTGGCTCTTCGCAACAACAGCGGTCTAGGATACTCTTTGCGCAGGCCACTGACCTTGTAAGGATGGATATCAGCCGCGTATAGCCTCGTAACTCGATCGAGTACATGAGCCGATCTCTCAATTCCAACGTCGATAAACCACGAGCGGTAAGCTGTGTATAGAGGGCCAAAACAAGCAACATCGTCTTCTTGTTTCTCCGTGAGAAATAGGTGGACATCGTGCAATAGCTCGCCCACCCGGTTTCTGAGATCGTGAATCGTTTTGTAAAGCGGATCTTCTTGTTTTAGAAGGTAGCCTACGGGATACTGAAATGTAGGCTTGACTTCATCGTCGCCTGTCTCGCCAAGCACAACATCGATCTCCTCACTTTCTTGCTCTTCTGGAACATGACCATTAGCTTGAACCATTTCGACATCGCCATCTGATGAGAGTTCGGCAGGTCTATTGTCGCCTGAGACCGCTTCAGCATCAAACAACACGGAAACACCGGACAGGAGAAGGCGAAGAAGTACTAGGTTTCGGGACACTTCATCCGACCACTCTTTACCGGTGCCGTCTCGCTTGACCGAAGAGCTCTCGTTCGTTAAGGAAGTGAGGTGTTGTAATGCGCCCTCCCCTTGCGACTCGAACAGCTCGACAGCAAATTCAATTTCTTCCTTGTTAGGCACATGCCACTTGATATCCAGTTCTGTTGGCTTCGGTATCCAACCCCAGTCATCAGGACCTAGACCCTTGGCCATCACATCTGGCTCATAGATTGAGTAGTCCACCGTATAGGTCACGGTGAGATTGAGTAAAAGGTGATGGATGTAATTTGATATGTGCACCGTCGGGATACCCTTACACTTCTTCTGCATATAGACGGCGATGTTGAACAAGTCTTGCTTATAGTTGAGTACTGCGTCACCGACATGCACAACACACATGCTCAGCATACTGACATTCCATACCAAGCCTCGATCTCTTGGTAAAACGTCGGAACCGGTGTTTCTTGTTGATGCTGCACCGTTCTCGTCGATTTCAGTACGGATTCCCTGAATTAGCATCGGCACAAATCGCTTCAGTGCTTTCCCTGGGTGGACCTTGCAAAGGGCATTGCAGATAAATGCCATAGCATCACGTGCTTGATGTATGACATGGTTGCCGACGAAATCTGCTATCTTGCTAAGGGCCAAATCATAGAGGTCTGGCGACAATGAGGCCAGCAGAGGCGTAAACGTGGCCGGTAGGGTATTAACAACATTCTCCTCCGGAGATCCACTTCGTACTCTTGAAGCATCTGGAAGGTTCTCAAGCAGGGTGAAGACCCTGCCAAGAAAAGAGCCAAGAAACTCTCCGAATCCGGCAGTCGATGATCGCAAGATCTCCTCCTCATCCTCATCGGTAAGCCCATCTTGATAATCCAGCTCTACGTTCGCGCCTTCCTGCTCCATTCTGCCGACCTCTGAAGTAATCCACTGTACAGCCAGCATGCTGCCGCTGATGTCATCGCGGCCTTTTGTCAGATTGTGGAAAGGAATATTGTAGCACACGGATTGAATGTATGATAATGTATGCAGGGTCTTCTCTAAGTCGTTCGCATCAATGCCAGGCAAAGCGAGACCGAGCATTGTGGTGACATGGCATCTGAAACCCTTCGTCCGGACCAGGATTCTAGATAGTACCTGCAAAGAGCGCAAAGAAGATGTCGTTCGATGGACTTCGACGAGCCCTTGCATTGATGGGTAAATCCTCTGCAGTGCTCCAGGAAGAATGAGATTCGGCTCCAGGTACGCAAGGCCCTGCAAGGTGGATAGCGAGAAATTCATCGCGGTCCCACTCTTAGCGTAAATGCCCATAAAGATGACTTCTCTCAGACAGAGCACGAAGCGTCTCTTGAGCTCATCAGTAAGTTTTCGCTCCTCAGGTACTTCCATCTCTCGACTTCTCTCACGGTTCCAGCGCATGACAAAAAAGTCAGAGAGATAGTAAACCAGCTGAGAAAGAGTCTTCGTCCAAGAACCTGAATTCGATGGGTGAAAAAAGGTCTCCACTGCTTGGACCAGGCCCTCAAGCCTTGCTAGTATCGAGTCCGGCTTGTCCAGACACGCCGGGGATAGAGACATCACGATCCATCGTGCAATGTGATGTGCAATAGGATGCTTTCTCTGATCTCGGTCGAGTATCAGTCCGAGTCCCGCTGTTAAGTCTACTACACCGCTGTACGGGGACGTCGCCTGACCGACTGGAATCTCAAGCAGTCTCAATATAGCTGTAAAGATGAGTGAGGACTGGTCTTGGGTGAAAATACCATATTCCGAAAATGGGATGTGCTTGGTGGGCAATGAATCCCGTGCTAGGCGTGAAAGGATGTCAAGGAAAGTAACGTCGAACGTCTTTGACCTATTTACAAGAGACCAAAGATGGAAGAAGGTTGGAAGGTAGTGTTGCGGATGTAATTTGGTCTCGTCTTCTGGTGCCGGGGATGTGGGCATAAGAAGGTTCAACAGGCCCACCACGACGTATGCGCCTTCAGCAAACGATGTGCTGAAGTATGGCAGGAACTCTTCAAACATCTCGGGAATCTCTCTTGGGTCGAAGTACAGCTGAGCAAAAGTGCATAGCTTGGTCAAGGTTCGGATGTTTCGCTTGATATTTGACGTATGTACCATGCCAGACTCCGAAGGCAGGACGAAGACTTTGAGTTCCTTGAACAGCGGTCTCCAGTCAAGCACTAGGTCTTTGCCTGGCCGCAGATAGTGTTTTCGCCTGTGTTTGATCAGCTTCATACTTTGGGTGACGCGCGCTCGATGCGTAGCTTACTTTGTCAAAACCATGAACATACTCGAGAATCTTTCCGCCACACTCGGATCGATCCCCGGCGCCAAGGAAAGTTCATAGTATAACCGCACCAGCTTAACTCTCTGTGTACGTGTCGGGTCGAATTTCAGCCCCAGCCAGCTCCTCAACTCTCGTGTCCAATGTACTACTCCGGGAGCAAAGTCTCCAGCCTCGATCGCAATATATAGATGCTTGAGGATTTCGTCAAAGTTTTCTTGCCGCTGAGCATCATCTTCGACTTCGTAAGGAAGATATCGGAAGTAAGGGTACGTTCGAGGTCGATGTCGAGGCTTTTTGTCGAGCTCCAGGTCACCGGTGCCGTTGGTCACTCGAGGTTCGCCGCCTGGTGAAGTGGCGCGTGAGATGTCATTGCCACCGTTTCCCTCCAGAGACGAGATGAGCTCTGCAAGCCTCTCACGCGCGCTGTCCATGACTGATGATGACTGTGTAGCTCCTGATGTGGGACTTTGTACCGGTAGCGGACTTTACCCGTAAATAGCTTGAGCAGCTGAGAATCGTTTAGCTTTCATTCTGTGACGGAAAGAGAGAAGTCCCAGCAAGCTTCACCTCAGGAGGGTGGTTATGTCAGATAGATAATTCACTCGCGCGACTCCGCGGCGGATGTGAATGAAGTACCGCAGATCGGTTCGTACGATTTCCGAGCTTCGTTCCTGTCAGTGCTAGGTCTTGGCTTTGGTATTCGCAGTGGCTGCCGGAAAACAAAGATCGAAAGTCTTCATACAAGTTTCCTCTGTGTATGTGGTGTGTTGAGCGCTGTTAACACTCTTGCCTACCTTACTTTACGAAGCTATGCAGGTGTATTGCTCAAAGTAGAGAATCGCTTACATACCTTATCCACAATACAGTACATGTACGCAGGGACCACGGATACTGTTACAGTAGCACATTAACGAAGGATGGCGAAGATTGTGAGTGTAATACACGACTATTGAGCACATCAATGATCTGACAGGACTGTCTTCCGGCACATCGACTATCACACTGCAAATGCCGCCAGGGCATATTGCGTTGTATTTAATCAATGACTGTAGGCAACAGCTGCCCACGCAACCAAGCCTAGTGGGACCGCATTTTGCCCCTTTCCATTAGTAGATATGTAGCTAATCTGCGTGGCGTATAATCCCACAGACAAGTCCTGCATGCTAGGATCTTGCAAAGCTCATTCTCAAGCTGGAGGAAGAAATGATGAGAAAAGACCTCCTTGTATCATCGCATAGAGAACCATCCACCTCACCGCCAATCTTGATGTATTCCACTTCTGGCCAAATAGCTGGAGCTCATAATGATCGGCCATCATCAAAGCTAGCCACCAATACCAGACAGGATATCCTGAAGATATCCGAGTGATGATCTGCACGTGGTAGGTTGTAAGCGCCAAGAGAGCCAGGATGAATTGTGGCACTGCGAATCGACGAACAATGTCTCTGGCAAACTCCAGTGGGATCTTCGTAGGAGTAAGAACTGCTAGTTGCACTGGACGTTCGCCCTCGATGTGCCCAATTATCTGAGTTTCTAGACCTTGGGCCCAACCCCAAAGTGCTGATTGACCCATAATGTAGAGCATTGGCGCTGCGAGAAGGAACAATGGTAGATTGGAGATCGTCCAGTATCGCAGAAACCCGACGTCCCTGAACAAAGCAGCGATTAGATTGGAGCAATGCAGGGATTGATAAAAACCTGCCAGTAATTATCTTGAACCCAGGTGTAGATGCTTGGAATCTTCCTCTGGCACCATGGTCTTGGGCTGAAATCCGGGCCCTTCATCACACAGTACTCGATATAAGCAATGTACTGAGGCAAGAACGCGCCCCAAGCAATGCATGATCCCCCGAGGATCAACAGAGTCAGTCTCCGTAACACGAGGAAAGCGGGGCCTCCAACGAGTGTTCTAAGACTGGCAATAGCATCGTACAAGAACAACAATCCGCCAAGCAGACCGTTACTGCGAACAGTGGTCGCAAGTCCGAACACTGCGCCTGAGGCCAGTGTCATCAAGTCCCCTTTGTCGATCCTGCCTAATTGATACGCCAAGCGAGCCTCAGCGTACAGGCAGAATCCAGAGAAGCTGAGAAACGAGAAAAGGCTCTCCGCATACGGCGCGGCTAAGAAAAGACCCGCAGGAGAGATGATGTGCAGGCTTGCTGTAAGAAAGGACATGCTCCTGCCTGTATACTGCCATTGCGGAAAGATGAATCCGGAAAGGCGATAGAGCACAAGGACCGAAAGCAAGTGACTGACGCTCGCAACGGCAAGGGCAACATTGATCTCAAGCGAAGGTGAGTTCGCCAATCCAAAGAACAACGTGCCTACGGTGAGGAATCAGCTACCACTTCAGCGCATCAAGGTTCGTCAAAGTCACCTTTGGCTACCCACGACACTACCCGAGTGAAACCCCATCCGAACGCCCATTCCTGCTCAAAGAGATATCCCCTCGTCGAAATTCGAGCAAAGTAGATAGCGTCCCACCGGACGAGCTTGCTTACGAGATCATTTTCTAGCCAATTCCAAACAGATGCATCTTGATTGGTGACTGAGGCAGAATGGCTTGTTCGAAGCAACAATGAGGTGGAAGTGTCGTAACCTCGTCCAGGACTAAGGAATGCGGTTGAAAGCAATAAGCCCTTCCACAGTATGAAACAGAGTATCAGTGACTTGTACGGGTTGTCGGCAGGTCTCATAACGGGGCTTCAAGGGCTGCGTGCTGACGCCTTTTGATTTGAGCGTCAGACCTCCGAAGGCCGAGGTACTCGTAACCTTTGGTTTTCCGAAACTTACATATACATTATGTACTCCACTTAAGGGCGTGAAGTACATGTAGATGTGGGTACCAGACCGTACTGCTCTATCATATATTGGACTAGAATCTACGCAAGGCGCCTGCACTGGCCGAGGATCGATTGGTTGTGCATTACCCAAGGTAGTCGTCAATTCCGATGACCAAATCGTATTTACTCAAATTTCACAAATACTTGGAGTACTGCTTAGCTAATCATGCTCTTAAGTTTTAGCAATTGAGTACTCTACAAGCTAAATGCACAGAGAAACATGTTGAGGTCGTTGCGGCTTGATGTCGAGTACTATTTTTGTATGTCTTTTATTATCGAGGCGCATCAACCCCCAGACTCCTGATCATAGTATGAGGTGGAGTCGCGTCACCGGGTTCAAGTGTAATCAAAGATCCTATGGTTTAGGGAATCTCATCCTATACACACTTCTCACTACCATTTATCTACTTGATTTGTAGATTTCCTCAGAATCACTCTGAAAGAGCTTGATGCCACTTAAAGAGATCAGATAGTAAAGCTTTGCTATATGAACAGAGGTCTGCAATATGAACATCAATGAATTTCATATGCATTACACCTCAATTCTTTTTGTACTCATGAAAAGACATAATCAGAGACATAGTCTCCTCTATTCATATAGTTTCATCAGACCTTCAATCTAGTCACTGTCTAGATTCAGAAATCTACTTCTCTTTAAAAGCTAGTAGTGACTTTGTTTGTCTTCAGGTCAGCTTCTCTGAATAGTAGTATAATAGACTGTAGACTTTGAACTCACTTCTTCTTGTGAATGATTATGTGAAGACATTCAGCATGAGGTATACTACACCCTCACACAGCTCTGACTTAATGTCAAGAAAATATTCTGCATGACTTCTTGACCCTTGCCTTAAACTTACTTATTAATAAGTGAGAATCTGGCTTAACAACCTTGAGTACTAACACACTTTAAGCTTAGTGCTTTGCTACAATAACTCTATTTACATTAAGTACCTAGGTAATGTATTCATCATTTAGTCAAGCCAGTCACCTAAGTGAGTCATCTTATTGTCATCAATTCACATTAACATTGTCACAGGTTTGCAATGAGACTGATGCTCAATTGATAATTTCTAAATACAAGAAGAATACTATGAAGAGAAAAAGAAGAGCTTCATACAGAAGCAAAAAGATAATGTGCTTTAGTCTTAGAGTC